>ERZ795053.4137-NODE-4137-length-15933-cov-5.584205_pt1 | contig 15933 bp, 17 predicted proteins | sample MGYA00375137_ERZ795053 | MGnify/ENA primary metagenome ERZ795053 (study PRJEB30182, sample SAMN05720284) | activated sludge metagenome | isolation source: Anaerobic digester | place: Hong Kong | collected 2014-12-17 ...
TGGATCTGCAGCCGGGGGGCTTCAATATCGGGTGCTTTGACCTCACATGCCGACCTGTTCATGAAATCAACATAAGGACCCAGGATTTCAGGAATCTCGGGAATATGGTATGTTCGGAAACGGATAAAATCGTCAGGGAATGTGGATATGAAAGGGAAAACCTTCTTGGCATATGCATCGGTGCTCCGGGAATAATCGACAGAAGCAGGCACAGGATAGTTTCATCAACAATCCTTCCCATTGACAGGACATCGGCGTTCTATGATGAAATCACTGAAAGATTTCCGAATATTGCCGTGGACCTTATGAACGAGTCAAGCCTCAGTGCATATACCGAAAAGGAATTCAACAAGGAACTGGCCGGCATTGAAAACCTCCTGTTCATTGATGTCCATGAAGGAATAGGAGCCGGAATAATCATAAACGGTAAAATATATGAAGGCGCTGATTCCCTTGCAGGTGAATTCGGTCATGTTTCAATTGATGTCAACGGTCCCCTGTGCAAGTGCGGAAGCAGGGGGTGCCTTGAGGTCATGGCCAATATCCCGGCCCTTGTAAAGGACGTTGAGATAACACATGGAAAGATACTGGTTGATGACAGCCCGGTTGATTACGACAAGCGTTTTTCAATAATAGCTAACGGATACAAGGAAGAAGGAAGGTTCAGGAACGAGGTTGAGACAACGGCAAACTATATAGCATATGGAATCAACAGTGCTGTAAACCTCATGAATCCAGGAGCGGTTGTAATAGGTGGAAAGATCAAGCTGATGGGTGACGGATTCCTTGAGAAGGTCCGTTCGGTAATAAAGAGAATAGGGTTATACAAGGACAGGGAAATGAAGATACTTTTATCACAGTACAATGGCAATCCGGTTACGGCCGGAGGTGCAAGACATATATTCAATGAATTGTTCGAGGTGAGGGAATGAAAGCAGCAGCTGGCAGAGTAATAGTCACTCCGGATTACTCCATACCAATGGGTGGAAATGTAAGGACGGACAACATGTCAAGGGGCGTACACGATGATATAAACTGCAGTATATTGATACTGGATGACGGCATTACCAGGGTATGTCTGATGGGTTTTGACTATGTGGGATTGAAGTATTCGACCTGCAATGAAATGAAGAAAAGGGTCATGGAAGCGACTGGGATTCCAGTTGAAAACATAACAATATGGGGTACCCATACACACTCCGGACCTGATACATGCATGAGGATGTACAATGGCATCGATGAGATAATTGACAGGTATCTTGATGAAACCGCATCAAAGGTTGCTGCAGGAATCACTGAAATAGTGAAGGATTTCAGGGAAGTTGACCTTAAGGTGGGAAAAAAGGATGTCCATGACCTCAGTTTCAACAGAAGGCTTGTTAAAAAAGACGGCTCGGTCGTCATGAACTTTGAAGAATTTGAAATCGATGACATAGTAGGTACCACCGGCCCCATCGACCCTGAACTTCAGGTTCTTTCCGTGTGGAACAAGGATGGAAGCCTTCTTTCAGCTCTTGTTAATTTTACTCTCCACCCCGCAATACTGGTAGGTCTTGACTGGTTGATCTCAAGGGATTTCATAAATTACCTTGATGTTGTTCTTCTAAAGGAATATGGAGATGATGCAGTTGTCCTCTTTGCAAACGGAGCCGAGGGAAATATAAATCACCTTGACTATAGGTGGCCTGACCAGTGGAGGGATTTCAGGGAAACTGAAAGAATAGGGAGGAAGCTCGGAGAATATTCAATTGAAACAATTGAATTCTCAAGGGAAGTGACGGGAGCCATCAGGTTTGTGTCAGAAACAGTTTTTCTTCCTCTTCGTGAAATCAAACCGGAGGAGAGGGAATGGGCTGACATGGTTTTAGAAAGGGACAAGGACAAAATCGAAGACATGTTTGACGGAATTCCCGACAAGACCTATGCAAAGATGATAAAGGGAATGCTCGTTCGTCCGGACAAGGCATTTGAAACTGTTATACAGGCCATGGCAATCGACGGATTTGCGCTTGTCACATTCCCTGGAGAGGTTTATGTTGAATTCGGTCTTGCAGTCAAGGAACTGTCTCCATTTGAAAACACCATGGTAATAGGACTTGCAAACAGCCAGTCAGGATATATTCCGAAGGAAGAGGCTTTTTCACAAGGGGGTTACGAGGTCAGGACGGCATGGTCAAGCCAACTGGTGTATGAGGCCGGGGACCTGCTTGTCGACATGGTTAATGAAAGGCTTTTGAAGAAGTTATAGAAATGGAAGTATTTGAGAGAAAGGCATCAGACAATAAATATCTTCACAGGGATTTCCACATATCCATGAATATGCTTATGGAATATATCTGTGAGAAGTTCGGGCCTGCGTCCCTTACCGATTATCTGAAGGACTTTTCAAGGGAGTTCCATAAAAGAAGGAAGGCAGAGCTGATGAAGGACCGGCTTGATGTGCTCCATGAATACTTTCAGAGGATATATAAGGAAGAGGAATGGGAAATCAAAATCACCATTACAGAAAATGAACTTAACCTTACCCAGGCTGCATGTCCGGGAATTTCATATATCCGGGAAAAGGGGTTCGATCCAATTGACCAATACATTGAAACTTATACGACGGTTTATGGAGAATTGTGCGAAGGGACTCCCTATGAATATATAATGACGGATTTTTGCAAGGAAACCGGGGCATGTACCCAGGTCTTTCGAAGGAGGGTCGGATGATATCCTGCACCGAATTTATCCCTGCATACAGCGAAGGATTCAGATTCCTTGAGAATAAAGGTGGATTTGAAGAGGTAAAGGAATTCTGGAATTATCTTGCTGACAGGTATCTGGAGGAAAGTCTCAGGAAGCATGTGGCGGACATGGGTCTTCGTGGTTGCTATATATATTGGAAGAAGGCACTGAGCGAGGAGGCTGCAGATTTTCGCATGACCCTTGATGAGGAAAAAGGAGAGTTCAGGATAGAAATGAAGCGCTGTCCCTCGAAAGGGATGCTCCTTGAAATTGATCATATGGAACCCTATGAAAAGTATTGTCTCCATTGTCCTGCCCTATACAGCAGGGTTTTGGAGCCCCTTGGCTATGAATACACGATGGACTTGTCCGAAACGGATGAGGCCAGATGTTCGGTTTTGGTAAAAAAGAAAGATTAGGAGGAATGAAAATGGCTGAAGAACAAAAAGTTATGAATGGAACAGGTGTGGAGGAACTTGGATTTCCGGGATGGCCTCAGTTTGCACCGGAAACACTGAAGGATATCCAGGAACCCATAAAAACCGGAAAGGTCAATTACTGGACCGGAAAGAAGGGAATGGAATTCGAGGAAAAATGGGCCAAATGGAACGGAGCAAAATTTGCAATATCCTGCACAAACGGCACAGCGGCACTGCACATTGCAATTTCAAGCCTTGGAATAGGCCCCGGCGACGAGGTCATTGTTCCATCATACTCATTCATTGCTTCTTCATTTGCAATAGTACAGGCAGGTGCGATCCCGGTGTTCTGTGATGTAACAGAGGATCACACAATTGATCCGGATTGTATAGAGGACCTGATTACACGGAGAACAAAGGCAATAGTTGTCGTCCATCTTTATGGTGTTGTTGCTGACATGGCTCCAATTCTGTATCTTGCAAAGAAACATAAACTCAAGGTAATTGAAGACTGTGCCCAGTGTTTTGGCGGTGAGTTCAAGGGAATAAAATCCGGGGTCATCGGCGATGTGGGTTGTTTCAGTTTCTGTCAGAGCAAACATTTTACCACAGGCGGAGAAGGCGGAATGGTTGTTACCAATGATGAGGACCTTGCATGGGAATGCAGGTCATTCCGTGACCATGGTTATGATGTCAAGGAAAGACTCAACATGCTGGCTTTGGAAGAGAAGCTTCCGTACATCCATAACCGTGTAGGATTCAACTACAGGATGACCGAAATACAGTCAATAATCGGACTGAACGAACTCAAACGCCTTGATGACTGGAATCTTGCAAGAAGATACAAATATGCAAAGATGTATGATGAGGCCTTCAAAAACCAAAGGGGCATTTCAAAGCTTCCCGTCAATACGGATGAGCGGAAGAATTCCTACTGGTGGTACCCTATAGTACTGAATACGGATGTCCTTGACATTGATGCCACAGAGTTTGTAGATGAACTCCATGAGATGGGGATACCATGCTATGGAATACAGTGGCCCGAGGCATATGAGGAAAGAGCATACAAAGAGCTGAACGGTTTCGGAGAACATAAATTCCCGTTCAAGTCAAAGGAATATACAGACAGGAAGAGTGTAAAATATGATGAAGTCTTCTGCTCCATGGCAAATTCGCTGAGACGCAGGACGCTGAGTCTTTTCCTTCATCCGAGCTGGGAAGAGGTGCATATCAAGAGATGTATAGAAGCATTCCTTGAAGTGTGCAGAAAGCATATAAAGTAGGAGTTGTTATGAGAGTCCTTGCCATCGGCTGCCATCCCGACGACCTGGAAATAGGCTGCGGGGGTACACTGGCGAAATATGCCGAACTTGGAAATGATGTGTTCATGTGTCACATTGCAAACGGCGACATGGGACACAAGGTGATAATGCCCGGCGAACTGGCAAAAATAAGGACGGAGGAGGCCAAAAATGCCGGCACTGTCCTTGGAGCCCGGGAAGTAATAAACATAGACATACCGGACCTGACGGTTTCCTCTGACAACATTGAAACGGTGAAGAAGGTCATTGCAGTCATCAGATATGTAAAGCCGGATGTAATAATCACTCATTCACCCGAGGATTACATGAGGGACCACCTTGAGACCGGCAGGATAGTGTTTGATGCAAGCTTTTCATCAAGTGTTCCCCACTTCGGAAACCAGGATGATTTCCATGGGAAAATAGTGCCTTTGTATTATATGGACACCCTTGCCGGAGTAGGGTTCCTGCCAGAGGAGTATGTGGACATTACCAAAACCATAGAAAAGAAGCTTGCAGCAGTTGGAAAACACGAAAGCCAGGTGAAGTGGATGAAAGACCACGACGGTATTGATTTCCTTGATTTCGTAAGAACCGTTTCGAAATTCAGGGGGCTTCAGTGCGGAGTTGACTATGCAGAGGGATTCAGGCTTTGCCGAACATGGCCCAGACAGACTGCAACAAGATTATTACCTTAGGAGGAGAGACAATGAATTTTATGGATACCCTGAAAGGGTCGCTTTTGGAAGGATTCTATCCAAAGGGATGGGATTTCGGGAAAATAGACAGGTGCTGCAGCAACTCACCGGAATCGATTCTGGAAAGACAGGATTTCTGGAACAAGGACTTCATTCCCGTGCAATGCGACAATATAAATGACTTTGACATGATGATGGGTCACGAGATTGCCATGGAAATCAAAAGAACGGGCGAGGAAAGCAGACAGCTTGCCATGATACTTCCCGTAGGTCCAATGGGTATGTACAGATGGGCTGTATATTTCCTGACAGAGTGGGGTGTCAGTGCATCTCATGTGCATGGCTTCAACATGGATGAGTGGAGCGATGGCGAAGGCAACACCCTGGATCCCCATGACCCGGGAGCATTCCAAAACGCCATGGGGGAAGCCTTTTATGGACCTCTTGGCAAGCTGACGGTTCCGCTGAAACAAAGGCATTTTGCCACAAAGGACAATCTTCCCATATATGCGGATGAAATTGCTGCCTTGAAAAAGAACGGAGCCAAACTTATAACGATATTTGGAATAGGAAGAATGTGTCATATCGCATTCTGGGAACCACAGTTTGCCGGTGAGTTTGACTCTGTTGAGGAATGGAAGAAGCAGACCCACAGACTTGGAGCGCTTTTGCATCCCCTTACAATAGAACAAAACGCAATAACAAGCTTCAAGAGCAGGACAACCCTTGTGCCCTGCAGGGCAAACACGGTGGGTCCGGGACTGTTCCTGCAGTCCGATAAAATAATAGGCGGGTGCGACGGATCACTGAACAGGGGAATGCAGTGGCAGGGTATGTCCCTTTGGATGACGCTAAGATATGGACCTGATATGTGGGTTCCATCTACATTCATGCCAACACTGCCGGGGAAATTGTTCTTCCTGAAGGAGTTGGCCGGACCACTTGAAGCAGAATGTAATTAGTGACGTACCGCAGATTCCGAAGGAATCGAGGAATGTTATTGGAAACAGTATGTACATTAAAAATGGCAAGATAATAACTGAGAGTGATGTCATCCATGGATTCATAGGCATTGAGAACGGAATCATCACTATGGTTGGAGGAGGACAGCCTCCGGATGAAACACCTGATGACATTGACGCACAGGGAAATTTAGTAACCCCCGGTTTCATCGATATCCATTGCCATGGCGGCGGTGGGGTACTGTTTGCTGATGATCCATACACTGCGTATGTGGCTCATCTGAAAAACGGCACAACGGGAATTCTTCCCACCATAGGCTATAACATGCCTTTGGAGAAATTCCTGGGGGCTGTTGCATCCATAGCAAGGATGGAAGAAAAGGGTGTTCTTGGAATCAACTGCGAAGGGCCGTTCATAAACCCTGAATATGGAGCTGATACCAGGCTTGCAAGAAAATTCAATCCTGATGATGCCCGTGAAATATACAATGCAGGTAATGGAAGAATCAGGATATGGATGTTTTCGCCTGAAATACAAGGGGCGGATGAGCTTAGGGCGTTCATCGCATCGAAGCCTGAGATAACAGCCTGCGCAGGACATACAGAGTGCAGTGCAGAGGATCTTGAAGGCATCGGACTGATCTGTCATCTATTTGATGCCATGGGTCCAAAGACAAGAAAGATTCCAGCCATTCATGAATCAGGAACGGCAGAAGCGGTCCTGGCATCGGACGACCTTTATGCCGAATTGATCGCTGATTCAGGGGGAGTACATGTGCCGGGGGATCTTCTGAAGATTGCCTACAGGTGTCTCGGGGACAGATGCATTGTCATCTCTGATGCAATTTCAACCATGGACAACGGACCTGATATAAATTACAACCAAAGGGGTGAGCTGTCCGGCTCATTATTGAGCGTTTCCAGGGCTGTTGTCAATATGAAAAACCATACAGGCATCAGCTGGCCCGCGGCAGTCAGGCTTGGGTCATTGAATCCGGCAAAGCTGCTTGGCTTGGAAAAAATACAGGGAAGCATTGAGCCCGGCAAGAAGGCTGACATAGTTGTAATGGATGAAAATGCCGGGATTATACATGTTATACAGGACGGGAGGATAATCAAATGAAAAAAGTCAGATGGGGCATAATCGGGGCAGGTGGTATTGCGGACAGACGGACCATGCCGGGTATGCAGCTTGCGGAGAATGCCGTAATATATGCCGTCATGGAAGTTGACATGTCAATGGCAGAGAATCTTCGCAAAAAATACAGCGCTGAAAAAGCATATGACAATGAAGTGGATCTGCTCGCTGACCCCAATGTGGATGCGGTATATATTGCATCGCCGGTGGTACACCATAAAAGACAGGCAATGATGGCTGCTGACTTTGGCAAACATATCCTGCTTGAAAAACCCATAGCCCTTACTGTTGAAGAGGGAAATGAGGTCATTGAATACTGCAGGTCAAAGGGGGTCCTTCTGGCAACGGGGTTCATGATGCGGTTCCATGCATATCATCAGGTTATGAAAAAGCTGGTTGATGAAGGGAAAATAGGGCAGATTGTTTCAGCAAGGGCACAGCTGACCTGCTGGTACCCGGACATACCCGGAAACTGGAGACAGGCAAAGGCAACCTCAGGAGGAGGAGCCCTGATGGATATGGGGGTACACTGCCTTGACCTGATACAATACATTACCGGATACAAGGCAAAAAGAGCTGCCGGAATGGCATCAACACTGACATTTGCCTATGAGGTAGAAGATTCCGGTGCGGTGCTCGTTGAGTTGGAAAACGGGGCTATATGCCATATAGAGTCCAATTTCAATATTCCTGATGCTGCAGCCAGGGGTCGCCTTGAGATATACGGAACAAAGGGGAGCATGCTGGCGGAAGGTACAATCAGCCAGGCAGAAGGTGGAAAACTGGATGTAATGATTTCCGATGACAGCCTTGGATATGATGCCAGACAGGACAGAAATGATGTGGAGCCGCTGAAAGTCAATGTAGAATTCGGTAATATGTATACAAAGGAAATAGAGTCGTTTTCCAATACAATTTTAAATGGCGGGGATGTTGAAGTACCGGCAGAGGATGCGGTTCAGGTACAAAAGGTAATACAATCCGCTTATCGCACAAGTGAGACAGAAAGATATGAGAGGTTTTGAATGAAGGATGGATTTTATCCGGCCCTGGGTACACCCCTGGATGCCGAAGGTCAGTTGAATGAAGAGAGCTACAGTAAGCAAATAGAACTTATGATAGACTCAGGTGCATCAGGCATCCTTTGCATGGGCTCCATGGGAAACATGGCTTCCATAAGGGATGAGGTGTATCCCGATGTGGCGGAAGTATGTGTAAGTTCTGTGTCAGGAAGGGTTCCCGTTATGGTCGGTGTCATGGATAATTCCGTTGCAAGGGTCATGGACAGGATATATGCCCTTGGAGAACTTCCAATTGACGGAGTGGTTGCCACGACTCCCTTCTACTACAAGTCAACTGATTCGCAGATATATAATTTTTTCAGTATGCTTGCAGACGAGTCATACTTCCCCATATATATCTACGACCTTCCTGTTGTAACACAATCACCTGTTACACCGGATGTCCTCACAGAGCTAATGAAGCATGAAAACATAAGGGGGATAAAGAGTGCCAATTATGATATGCTCCAGGGTGCAATTGCAGGGGGTCTGCCTGCGGGGTTCGACGTGCTTTTCAGCGGCCTGGATATCTTTGACAAGGCACTCCTGAACGGGCTTTCAAAGAATCTTGACGGAATGTTCACATCGACTCCAAGGAATACAAAGGCCATGTATGAAGCGGCATCTTCAGGTAACGCTGCTGCTGTCAGTGAACATCTTGAAAAAATAGTAAGGCTAAGGAATGAATATGTAAAGAGCAATGTCTTTACGGCATATTCATATTCCATGAATCTACTTGGAATGCCGGGGTTATATCAGCCCGACTTCCACGGAAGGGTTGCCCCGGATGCGATGGAAGGCATCAGAAACTGTATGAAGGAAATAGGAGAACTTTGATGAATGAATTGTCACGGATGACCCTTGGTACAGTTCAGCTTGGGCTTGATTACGGAATTGCAAACAAAGAAGGCAAGCCGGACGACCATAAGGCCTTTGCCATACTTGACAAAGCGGTTGATAAAGGTGTCAATTGCCTTGACACTGCAGCCGGATATGGTGACTCGGAGGAGGTAATCGGAAGATGGCTTAAGACCGGTACTGCCGACAGAAAGGAACTTCGTATAGCTACAAAGTTCAAGCTTGGTGACATAGAGGCTGATGAAGTGGAGTATGAGCTCATCGGTTCAGTCGAAAGATCCCTTGCAAGGCTTGGAACGGATTATGTCGACTATCTTCTGATGCATGATGCATCTGAGTATCAGAAATTCGGCAGGGAAATAGATTCAACGATAGCTAAGCTCTTGAAACAGGGGTGTGTCCGGGAAGCCGGGGCATCGGGCTATGATTATCAGGGAATAAGCAATATAGCTTCAAAGGATATGTATTCTGCTTTCCAAATACCTGTGAATCTGCTTGACTATCGCATTGCGGGAACTGATGCTGAGGCAAAGCTTTCCGGTAAGACCATATTTGTCAGAAGTGTTTATCTGCAGGGGTTGTTCTTCAAGGACACTACATCATTGAAGGGAAACCTCAGGGAGATAATTCCTTATATAAAGAAGATAAGGAAAATTGCTGATAAATATGATTATCCCATAAGCAGGCTTGCAATCGGCTATGTCAACAGCCTTGGTTTTGTGGACTCGCTGGTAGTTGGAGCAGATAATCCTTCCCATGTGGAGGATAATGCAGATTTGATAGGAAAACCCAGGTTCGCGGGAGACTTCATGCATATGCTGAAGGATGAGCTGGACGGAGCGCCTGAGTGGTTGTTCTATCCATGGAAATGGGACAGACAGGAGGTTTAGGATGGGTATATTGGATAATTTCAGCCTTAAGGGAAAGGTTGCACTTGTAACCGGTGGTTCAGGGCTTTACGGACAGCAGATGGTCAGGGCAATGGCAGAAGCCGGTGCAGTTACATATACGGCCTCGAGAAACAAGGATAAGCTTGAAGCCTTTTGCAGGGATCTGAAGCAGGAGGGACTTGAGGTTACACCGCTCACATACGACCAGGGAAGTGTTGAATCCATTGTTACGCTCAGGGATGAGATAATCAAGAGGAGCGGTAAGATAGACATCCTTGTCAACAATTCCGTGGCCAGGTCAGGTAACATCGAAGAGCTTACCGAACAAAAGGCAAATGATGATTTTGCAATAAATGCAACGGGAATCATCATGATGTGCCGCGAATTCGGCAGGGCCATGGCAGAATCCGGCGGTGGATCAGTTATAAACATCGGTTCAATCTACGGACTTGTCGGTTATGATGACTGGCTTTATGAGGGGACGGGCCTTGTAAAAACCGGTGGAGCAGCCTATTACTACAACAAGGGAGGAATGGCAAATCTTACGAAATTTTTCGCAGGTTATTACGGAGCATCGGGAGTCAGGTTCAACTGCATACATCCCGGTGGGTTTGAAACAGATTCACAGCCCGAGGCCTTCAAGAAGAACTACCGGGACAAGACATTCCTTAAAAGAATGGCAAATGACACTGATGTCATGGGAATACTTGTATTCCTGGCATCCGATGCATCAGCATATATTACAGGTACAAACATACCTGTGGACGGCGGATTGACTGCGAAATAAGGAGAGGGACAATGGCTGAACCTATTGTAAACAAAAAACAGATAAACCTTGCAATGCTCGGGATGGTGGATGGAAACGGGCATCCCTACTCATGGAGTGCGATTTGCAACGGATATGATGAGGCAGAAATGGCAAAGTGCCCCTTCCCGGTGATTCCCCAGTACCTTGGTGAACAGCCGAAGGAAACCCTTCAAATACCGGATGTCAATGTTACCCATGTCTGGTGTGATGACCCTGAGGATACCCTGAAGGTGGCGAAGGCCTCCCTGATACCCAATCCCGTTGAAAAGGCAACCGATGTAATTGGGAAGGTTGATGCCGTGGTTGTTGCGACGGACAGGGGATGGGAGCATGTGGAAAGATGCCGTCCGTTCATGGAAGCTGGTGTTCCCATATTCATAGACAAACCCATGTGTGACAATGAAGCAGACCTGAGGACTTTTGTGCGGTGGCATAAAGAAGGCAAAAAGTTCATGTCATCAAGTTCCATGAGATTCAATCCCGGACTTGCAGGACTCAGGGAATCAACGGAACATCTTGGAAATATCAAATATGCCACGATAACAACACCTAAATCATGGGAAAGATATGGAATCCATGCCCTGGAAGGAATCTATGCAATAGTGGGCCCGGGGTTTGAGTCGGTCAGGAACACCGGGTCTGAAAACAGGAATATTGTACATATCAAGCACTCGAAGGGGTTTGATGTTGTTGTCACGGCAATCTATGACATGTATGGCTCGTTCGGGAAGGTTCTTATATGTGGTGACAAGGGACACGAGTTCGCTGAATCGGGAGGTTCCTACTATTCCTTCAGGGCGCAGCTCGAGGCATTCATAGGATATCTGCGTACAGGAGTCATGCCCTTCGATTTTTCAGAGACAATTGAACTTATGAAGATAATAGCAGGTGGAATTGTAAGCAGGGAAAATGGAGGGAAGGAAATAAAGCTGTCGGACATCATGGCAGGCTGAGGCAACATTTGTTAACATATCTTTACAAACCCCTTTGTTTGTATATAATCAAATCATTGAACAAAGGGGGTTTTTATGTCTAAAATCAGAGCTTTGAAGGCCATGCATCTTGAACCAACTGACAGGGTTCCATGCCAGGAGTGGGTTGACCATCCTGAATTCATCAAAAAGATAACAGGAATCGATCCATTTGAATATCCAACTGAAGCTGTTTTGAAACTTATTAAAACCCTTGACATAGATTGGTATGCAGCTATTCCGGAAAAATCCCGCAAATTCAGTTCAGGAGAGACTTCAAGGACAGAAGATGGAATCAAATACACTGAGTGGGGTTTTACGGGAAGCCAGTGGGAGGACGAGAATGTATTCAAGGATGAGGAAGAGGTTCTATCATATAATCCACTGGAGGATGCAAAGGGCCGTGTCCGGATTGTTACTGAGGAATACAGACGTGGTCGCATTGATGACTGCCTGAAAGGCCAGCCCCTGGCCGGGGATTCAGCCCTTGTTACAGGACTTTATTATACAACACTGTTCCAGTGTTTCATCATGGCCTTTGGCTGGGAGCTGTTTCTTGTGACGGCAAGGATGGAACCGGAGAGATTCAAAAGAACAATTGAGCTGTTCACACAGTTTTCCGTCAGAAATGTTGAAGAATGGATTGCAGAGGATACCGACATAATGTTCTGCCATGATGACTTGTCCCTGTCGAGGGGTCTGGTCTTTCCAAAGGAATGGTACATTGAAAATATTTTCCCAAATTATGAGAGAATATTTGAACCGATAAAAAAGGCCGGTAAAAAGCTGATATTCGTGTCTGACGGGAACTATTCCGAACTGATTGACGATCTTTTTGCCATCGGCGTAGATGGCCTTATCGTTGATAACTATGTTGACATGGAACCTGTTATCAATAAATATGGCAAGAATAAAGTAATCTGTGGCAACATAGACTCCAGGATTCTTACGGAAGGGTCAATGGATGATGTCAGAAAAGAAGTGAAGCGATGCATGGACCTCGGTAAAAAATATCCCGGTTACTTCATCCGCGCAGCCGGCGATCTTCCACATAACATACCCCTCGCAAACATAGAATGCTACTTTGACACCTGCCGCGAACTCGGCACCCGCTGACCGGTCACACCAATCATCCTTGGGATGATTGGCTAAAATTTGCCGAACATCCTTGGGATGATTGGTTAATCTGGGGTTGTCAGTTGCCTGCAAGCTTTCCTACAACAGGGATTCCTTCAAGGTTTTTGACACCATGGGGTGAGATTTCCTTTATTTCCTCAGTAAGGTCTTTGCCGGCTGTAAATCCATTGTGCTTGCCGTTTCTCCATGCGGATGAGTTTGTCAGATCGTAGACTACGCCATCTACTGCAACATATGCAGGACGGCCATCCTGACCATCATAGTTTGCCAGCTCTTCGAGGGTAAAGGTTTTTTCTTCCATGGGTTCTTCACTCGTCATGGGTTGCTCACTCTCCATCGGTTCTTCTGAAGGTTGTTCTGTGGGGCTTTGGCTCTCGGCGGGTGATGCCGTTGGTAGTGCCTCCTCTTCCTGTGATGATGTCTGGCATGCTGCCAGAACTAATACAAAAACCATTGCAATGGCTGAAAGCATTATAAGTTTATTAAGTTTCATAAGCATTAAGCTCCTTTCGTTTACTTGTTTTACCCATAAATGAGTGATGTTCACATATTGCTCAGACGGGTATAAAATAAAAGCAGGTTTCAAACCAAGTGAATCGAGGATAATGATGGAAGATAAATCTTGTATTTTTACTATATTCGGGGCAACGGGCGACCTTACCAAAAGGAAACTGATACCGGCTTTGTATACGCTATATAAGCAAAAAAGGCTGCCTGCGGGCTGCTCAATCGTTGCAATTGGCAGAAGGAAGAAAACATCTGAGAGCTATATTGAAGAAATGAAATCATTCATGGAGGATGAGTTAAACCGATCCATTGACTCGGCTGTTTGGACTGAATTCCAGACATTGGTTACCTATCATGAAATGAGTTTTACCGACGATGAAGGCTATGGAAGCCTGAAGCGCTTGTTTGGAAAAGTCAGCAATGGCGGCAACAGAATTTACTATTTGGCCGTAGCACCTGAATTCTTTGAAGTAATAGTGAACAAGCTGCATGAACACTCAATGATTGAGAACAAGCATTCGTGGCAGAGGGTGATAATTGAAAAGCCCTTTGGCTCCAATCTTGCGACTGCAAGAAGATTGAATGAAAGTATAACCAATGTAATACATGAAGACAAAATATTCAGGATAGACCATTATCTTGGTAAAGAGATGCTACAGAACATACTTTCAATTAGATTCGGCAATTCAATATTCGAACCCCTGTGGAATCATAATTATATAGACCATGTTCAGATAATTTCAACTGAAACGCTGGGAGTCGGAACACGGGGAGCATATTATGACGGCACGGGAATAATAAGGGACATGCTTCAAAACCATATACTTCAGATGCTAACATTGATAGCCATGGAACCGCCTGTCAATCTTGATGCTGAATCAATCCGCGATGAGAAGGTAAAGGTGCTGCAGGCTCTCAGGCCTTTTAACAAGAAAGATATAATGGACACCTTCGTGTCCGGGCAATACGGACCCGGCAACGGCATGCCCGGGTATCGGCAGGAACCGAATGTGAATCCGCAATCCAATACAGATACATTCATTGCAGTCAAGACCTTCATCGACAATTTCAGATGGGGAGGAGTTCCTTTCTATATTTATGCAGGAAAGCGAATGGCTGACAAAACCACGAAGATAATAATACGATTTAAAAAGCTGCCTGGAATCAACTTCTATGAAGGATACGAGAACACGAAGGCAAATGTCCTTGTAATCAGGGTACAGCCTGACGAGGGACTGTTCTTCAGGATAAATGCAAAGAACCCTGGGAATGACTTTGCCATAAACAGCGTTGACCTGGATTACTGTCAGGACTGCGGGTATAAGGGTAATTCACCTGAGGCATATGAAAGGCTGATACTTGAAGCCATCAATGACAACAAGTCTCTTTTCACCAGATGGGATGAACTTGAGTACTCGTGGAAATTCATTGACAGTCTGTGTGAGGCCAGGACCGCCGGCAGGCTTCAATATCCCAATTATGAAGCAGGTGGAAGGCCGCCTGTTGAAGCGGTGAGACTGATTGAAAATGATGGCAGGGAATGGTGGAAGGAGAAGCAAGATGAAGTATCATGACATCTCGATGGAAATATCAGAAGATATGATGGTATACAAGAATCGTGCAGAGAAGAAACCAAAGCGCGAAATCATGGCAAGGTACGATGAACAGGAAATCAATGAATCAAGGATACTCATGGACCTCCATACCGGAACCCATATAGATGCACCGTTTCACATGATTGACAGCGGGGAGACTATTGAAACCATGGATATGAGCAAATTGATTGGAAAGGCCATCGTCCTTGATCTTACTGATGCCTTCGACGGAATTACAAAAGACGACCTTGCTGAAAAGAAAATTGAAGCAGGTTCATTTGTTCTACTTAAGACCAGGAACTCATTCAGCGATGAATTCAATGGTGATTTCATATATCTGAAGGAAGAAGGAGCAAAGCACCTGAGTGAGATTGGAATAAGAGGGGTAGGCATTGATGCGCTTGGAATAGAAAGAAGCCAGCCGGGTCATGAAACACACAAAATACTTCTTGGCAAAGGCATTATTATTATTGAAGGACTCAGACTCAGTAAAATCGACGAAGGCGAATATATGATGTATGCCTTGCCACTTAAAATTAAAGGCGGGGATGGTGCACCTGCAAGGGTAATCCTGGCTGAAACATGATTTTAGGTTTGATTTGTAGTATAATTGAACCACCAAGAACAAGGGGGAAAGGCAAATGAAGAACATCTTCCATGAAAACAAATGGGATAAGATACAAAAAAAGAAACAGCAGGAAAAGAAACTGAAGCAGAAGGAAGAAAAGACTGAAAAAGAGAAAACTGAAGAGAAGAAATGAAAAAGGGCCCTTTACAGGGTTCTTTTTTCGGTCAACAAAGGGCATGGTGAATTGTAAAACAAAATGTCGCGCTGGGTGAATTCATAAAGTTGTTTTGCCT
>ERZ795053.4138-NODE-4138-length-15932-cov-6.183536_pt1 | contig 15932 bp, 16 predicted proteins | sample MGYA00375137_ERZ795053 | MGnify/ENA primary metagenome ERZ795053 (study PRJEB30182, sample SAMN05720284) | activated sludge metagenome | isolation source: Anaerobic digester | place: Hong Kong | collected 2014-12-17 ...
GGTATACGTGTGACGTGGTCCGCGTTTTGGGCTCCAGAGTATGGATCCACAAAGGTGTCAGCTTGAAGACAGAAAGCAATATCATGGGAATAAAGTATTTTGAAAAAGCCGTTCGCTTTGTCCCGGGTGATGATGTCCAGGATTCTTTCTTCCAGCCCTATTCAGGTGTTGAATATAAAGAGTATGAGATTGAGAGCGAGGGCCAGGATGAAGGTCAAACGGAGATCTTAAAAGGCCTTTTCGGTAATTAGAAAAGGCTGAGAGTATGAAAAAAACGAAACTGTTTTCAGCCCTTTTGGTTCTGTGTGCTCTTTTGATGACCGGATCCGTCTATGGAGAATCTCCTGAGATGGTCACAGTCGAAGGCGGCACCTTTATCATGGGTTCCGATGAAGCGGGAGAAAGAGAGCGTCCGGCTCATACGGTGACGGTCTCCTCTTTTCTCATGAGCGCGAGTGAAGTGACACAGAACATGTGGAACGATCTCATGGATGAGAACCCGTCTCGGCTGAAGGGTGAATCCTTGCCTGTTGAGCGTGTCACATGGCTCATGGCCGTTGAGTTCTGCAATCGTCTGAGCCTCAAAGAGGGACTGGAGCCCGTCTACATCATCAATGATGGCGGGGTTTCAGTTGATTGGAACAAAAACGGTTATCGCCTCCCCACTGAAGCGGAATGGGAGTTCGCTGCCAAAGGCGGGAATAAAAGCGGGGGATTTCAGTATGCCGGTTCCGATTCCATCGACGAAGTCGCCTGGCATAAAGAGAACAGCCGCTTTAAGACTCATCCTGTAAAAGAGAAAAAGCCCAATGAACTGGGTCTTTTCGATATGAGCGGGAATGTCTACGAATGGTGTTGGGATTGGTTCGGGGAGTCATATTTTGCTGATTCTCCGGATGAGGACCCCAAAGGCCCGGAGACAGGGGAGAGAAAGATCCTCAGAGGCGGATGCTGGTATTCCGAGGCCAAACACTCGGTCATCGGAGCCAGAGTCCATGCCGACCCCAATGGCCAGGGGGCTAATGTGGGCTTTCGCCTCTGCAGGAATCTGCCCTGAAAAAAGAATGAACAAGGAGAAAAATCATGAGAAATATTCTTATTGTTGTTTTGTTTGTTTTCATCTCTTTGACTTTCACGGCCTGCGAAGCCGTGCGGCCCGCTCTTAAGAGCGAGACGCCTGAAGAGGGGATCCCTATGGTCACTGTGGAGGCCGGAAGCAATGCCAAAGGGTCAGCAGACAGTGATTTTTTGATGGGAAAGACCGAAGTCCTTCAGAAAGACTTTATGAAAGTGATGGGATTTAACCCCTCAGAATATCAGGGAGACGCTCTGCCTGTACATAATGTGACCTGGTATGACGCATTGGCTTTCTGTAATGCGTTGAGTGAAGCCGAAGGGCTGCAACCCTGCTACACTTTGAGCGATGTCAGTTACGAGGGTTCTTCTCTTGTCAAAGCGGAAGTTTCCGTAAACGAAGAGGCTTCAGGCTATCGGCTGCCTGACAAAAAAAGCTGGGCCTATGCCGCCGCCGGAGGGAATACAAGCAATGCTTTCAAATACAGCGGAAGTGATATCATCGATGAAGTGAGTTGGTATAAAGGGAACAGCGACGGTTCTCCCCGGAAGGGAGCAAGCAAAAAAGCCAATGAACTGGGCCTTTTCGATATGAGCGGGAATGTCTGGGAGTGGACGGCTACGGCGACCCAGGGTTATAAGGTCATTTACGGCGGGTGCTGGGCGGATGCTGAAGATCATGCCCGTGTCCCGGGGTTCAATGCCGAATATCCTCATAAAGCTTCTCCCTATGTGGGATTTCGGGTCTATAGAATCATAACGAAATAAGTCGGATAACTTTTCAGTCAGCCCCGGATTTTGTTTGAGCCTTTCAAGGATCAGACTGAAATCCGGGGCACTCTTTGCGGAATCTCTCATGTGAAAACAACTCCACGTGCCTTTATCTAAGTATCAGACAAGAGGTCCGGAGGAGTAAACAGCTCAAGTTGACGGATAGTGTTTTAATAATCAAAAAGATTCTTTGCGCAGAAACCGGGTCTTGAGATAGAGGCTTTCGGGGAACTGGACGAGGACCGGGTGGTCAGGAGCCTGGACTCCTCCGGGAAGAAAAGTCATCCTGGAGCGTGATTCCAGGGCGCTTTTCATGAGCATGTCGTCAAACTGCTGCGCGGAGACATGATAAGAACAGCTTGAAGTCGCCAGTAGATTTCCCGGTGCCATCTTTTTCATCACGGCGCGGTTGAGGTAGAGATACCCCTTGAGGGCAGAGGAGAGGTCTTTTTTGGATTTTGCAAAGGCCGGAGGATCCAGAGAGACCATATCCATTGAAGGGGTCTCTTTGACAAACTGGAAGACATCGGCTTTGATGAAGGTGCCTTTGTCAGCCCATCCGTTGAGCTTCAGATTTTCCTGCACCAGTTCTCCTGCTTCTTCTGAGATATCCACGAAGAGAGCCGAAGCTGCACCCGCTTTCAGGGCATAAAGCCCCCAGGCGCCGGCATAGCAGAAAAGATCGGCAAACTGGCGTCCTGCCGCATACGAGGAAAAACTTTTACGGTTTTCTTTCTGGTCCAGAAACAGGGAGGTCTTCTGGCCGCTGTAAGGACGGATGAGAAAACGAACCCCTCCTTCTTCGGCTACGGTCTCTTCCGGGACTGTCCCGCTCAGAAGCCTTGTCTCCGGGGTGATGCCTTCTCGGGAGAGGACGGATGCGGTATTTTTCAAAAGGATGCCCCTGGGGCTGAGAAGGTCGTCCAGTGCCTTGACAATAGGGCCTTCGTAGGGAAGCAGGGCCTTGGCGTTGAATTCCAGGATAAGATAGTCGCCGTAACGGTCGGCCACAAGGCCCGGAATAGCGTCGGATTCTCCGTAGACCAGGCGCAAAACATTCCATCCGGGATAGAGTTCTTCTCTTCGTTTCACGGCACTTTTGATGCGTTGGTAAAAAAAGGTCTCCGGGGAAAAATCGCTGTTGTGTGTGAGAAGCCTGAGGGCGATGAGTGAATGTTTATGAAAGAGGGCTTTCCCCAGAAAATCTCCTTTGGCTGAAGAGAGAGACGCTAGGCAAAGGTCGGGAAGTTCCCGGAGAGGGGTGATGATCTCGTTGGAAAAGACCCAAGGGTAGCCGCCGCTTATCTTGGCCGCCGCCCTGGGGGAGATGATGATTTTCTCTTCAGTAAGCATTCACTCAATGTAAGCTTCAAACCCAGAGATGTAAAGAAAAAAGAGAAGCGGCCAGCGCCTCAACCGTCGAGGTGATGCACCACCCAGACGTTGGGTTCCACGTAGAGTCCCTGATTATGTTCGATATCCATAGGGACCGGGACAAGGGCGCCGGGGATGATGTGATCACCGCTTTGGAAAAAGCGCAGACGAGTCCACTCTTCCCATTGGGCCACGGTTCCGGGGATGGTCATGGCGTGTGAGCACGGGTGAAGGATGGTGCCGCCGCATTTTACATGGATCCGGAGCCAGGGGTCAAAAGGGAGCCCGTCATCACATTTCCAACTGATGTAATCATCCATGGACGTCAAAGGATAGCGGCTTTTCCAGGTGGGACGGACGGGGATGACCAACGCTTTGAGGTTGTGTTCAAACGCGGTCTTTTTCAAAGCCTTCACGAGAAAAGCGCTGAGGCCCTGTCCCTGGAACTCTTGCGCCACGGCGATCTGAAGCCCGCATAAAAGGTCCGGGGTGCGTTTTTTTCTGTGATCTTCTACCCCTTTCTGAAAGGCCCAGTCCCAGCCTCCGTCAGGAAGAGCGTCCAGGGGCTTATCCCATTGCAGGGGGATGGCATTGATCACGCCGGCCGGCCGGCCGCTGATAAAAAGAGTCTGTTGGTATTGAGGAAAAGAAGCGAAAAGTTCTCCCCATAGGGCATTGGAGACAGGGTCATGAAACATGAACTCTTCCCAGAGGTCTTCCGTAAGACGGGACTGGATGTCAATATGGCCCGGGACCCCCGATTTTAACTGATAAGCTGGAAAATCAGACATAGGCCAATATAACAGCCCCTGTGCTTTTTGTAAACCCCAATCCTCTTCTTGACAAAAGGGGGAATGCCTTTACAATTATCGGAGAAAAGGGAGAGATTATGCGGCATATTTTCAGGTCTTTTTTGATGATAATCGTTCTTTTTGCGCTCCTGGGATGCGGAGGCAAGTTTCAAAAATTCATCCGTGACGGGCGCCAGGCCCTGAAAAACGACAAGGTCATGGATGCCATCGGTTATTTTGACCGGGCTGTCCGGGCAAACCCTAAGTCCCCCGACGGCTACTACTGGCTGGCCATGGCTAACAAAGCCCGTATGCGCTACGGAGACTTTGTCATCAATATGAACAAGGCCCTCATCTACGGCGGCGACAAAGAGAGGCAGCGCATCGCTGATGCCTATTATGACTTCGCTCGTGAGCTGGAAGAAGCCAACCGCCTGGACAACATGTATGATGCCTTTGAACACATCGTGGAGATCATGCCCCAGTATAAGATCGGGGAGGATTATGCCATCCATCTCGGGAACAAATACTTCGAAGAGAAGTTTGATTACCAGAAAGCCCTGGCCTTTTATCTTACCGGAGTGGAGGGGGAAGACTTGCCCGAGGAAGTCAGACAGAGTGTCCTTTACAGGATCAGCCGCTGTTATTACGAGACAGGGGATTATGAGAACGCCAATATGAGTTATAACCGGCTTCTTGACCTCTATCCGAACCATCCTAAAAAACAGATCATCTATTTCGATATAGGGAATATCAACTATAAACTGGCTGAAAGAGCCTTTAAATCGGGAAATTATGAAGAAGCGATCCAGCGGGGGGAAGTGGTCCTTCGCATCGGGAAACCCAAGATCTGGATCAGCGACGTCCAGCGCATCGTAGGGGATGCTTATCTGAAGACGGGGGACCGTGAGAAAGCCATCACACTTTATCAGGCAATTGTGGATGAGGACCCTTACCAAAAGCAGAGAAATACGATCTATGCCCTCAATAAACTGAAAGAACTGGAGTGATATCGTGAAAAAACTCATTCTTGCTGTCCTGACTATTTTCATCATCACCTCTTATATGGGATGTTCAAAAAAGAACACCCGCGTCCTTCTGGGAGAGGAGGAGTATCTCCTCCGGCTCAACCAGCTCTATGAAAAGAAGGATTTTTCCGATTTCCAGGAGGAGGCCCGGTATTTCCTTTCCGATTTCCCCGGAAGCCGGAAGGGCCCCTGGATCCAGTATCTCATCGGAGAGGCTTATGCGAAGAAAAAACAGTATGAGGAGGCCATCGTAGCCTACCAGAGGGTGATCGACAAATATCCTGAAAGCGAATACCTTGATGACGCTTTTTTCAAGATCGGGGAGGCTTACTATAAGCAGAAGAGAAAACCCCAGCGCGACCAGGAGCCCACACAGAGGGCCATCTACTATTTTCAGAAGGTGACGGAGATGGATTCTCCCTATCAGGAGACAGCGCGTGAAAGGATCGCCGACTGCCGGAATACCCTGGCCATGAAGGAGTACTATATTGCCCGCTTCTACTTCAAGAGGGAAGAATATAAGATCTCTCTGGCTGTGATCGAAAACGCCCTGAAAGAGTACGGAGATATCACAGGCGGGAATTGGCTCAGATATTTGCAGATCCGGGATTATCTGGAACTCGGGGAAAAAGATAAAGCATTCTCTCTCTATTCCTTTTTGCTGCAGCAGGATATTCAAGACAAGGATCTGGCTGAAAAGATCAAAGATATCGGAGAATCCTTTCAAGCGGATCAATGAAAACAGGAATCTTCGGGGGATCTTTCGACCCCTTTCACAAGGGACATCTGGCCGTTATCCGCTCTTTCCTCCGACTCTATGAGCCCCATATGCTCTATCTGGTCCCGGTCTGGCAACAGCCGTTGAAAGATCATCAGCCCGCCGCCTCTTGGGAAGACCGGGCCGAATTGATCCGTGCAGGGCTGGACGGGGACCCGAGGGTGGTGGTCTCCGATGTGGAATACCGGCGTAAAGATGTCTCCTATACAGTGGAGACCCTGGACAGTTTCAGAAGTGAAGGCTCTCTCTATCTGCTTATGGGGAGCGATTCGGCTCTATTTCTGGACCGCTGGAAGGACTATGAAAGGATCCTGTCCCTGGCGACGGTGGTCGTCTATCCCCGGCGTGGAGCCTCCCGAAGAGAACTGGAAAAGAAATGGGGCCGGCAGTTCCGGTGGATGGAGACCCGGGAGGTCCCTGTCTCTTCTTCTGAGATCAGGAATCGCCTGAAAGAGGGGCTTGACTGTTCCCGGCTTTTGCCCGGGGGGACATGGGAGCTTATCCGAGAGAGAGGGTTGTATCAATGGGCGCAAAAGTAAAACTTTTCCTTGTCATCCTTCTTCTCTGCACCGGGGCTTTTGTTGTATGGCGCTGGCAGAAAGATAAAGCCGCCAGGGCGTTCTACCGGAACTTCCCCCGAGGGATCATCCGTGTGGAAGTCCTCAACGGAACGGATATCGCCGATCTGGCCTATACTCTCACAAAGATCCTTCGCCTGGACGGATTCGATGTAGCTGAGTTCGGGAATGCCCCAAGCATGAAATATCCTGAAACGGTGATCATCGACAGGACAGGACGGAATCCTGAGAAGATATCCATCCTCAAGACCTATTTTGAAGTGGACAAGGCTGTCATCCTTTACGATGACCGGAGAGAGATGGAGAAGATCGATGCGACGGTGATCCTGGGGCGTGATATTTTGACTAAAGAGTTGTTTCAGAACCATAAAAATCTACTGGAGGTCTATTTATAAATGGAAATAGTACATAAAGTCGCAGGACTGATCGATGACAAAAAAGGGCTTGATATCAGAGCCCTGGATGTCCGCGGGATTTCACCCATAACAGATTACCTTATTCTGGCATCAGCCGAGACAGTCAAACAGACCAAGGCCCTGGCCGATCACGTGATGAAGGAGTTGAAATCAGAGAATTCGCTTATCTGCCGTCATCTGGACGGGTACGAGAACGGGGAGTGGATCATTCTGGACTACTTTGACTTTCTTGTTCATCTGTTTACACCGCAAAAGAGGGAACTTTACGACCTTGACCATCTTTACGGAGGGGTCAATGTCATCAGCCGTCATGATTGAGATCGCAAGCTTCGGGAAAATAAAGGATAAGGCCCTTAAGACGGCTTTTGAGTATTATCTGCAACTGGCCAATAAAAAGATCCCCACGGTCCATGTAATCCTTAAAGAAAGCCGTGCCCTGCAGGAAAATGAACAGGTCAAAAAGGAAACCCTTGAACTGGAAGCCTCTCTGGGAGCCGGAGGCCGCATCCCGCTTCTGCTGGATACCCGGGGCGAATTAATGGATTCTCTGGAATTTTCCCGTTTTATCAACCGATTGCTGATCTCGGGACAGCATCCCCGGTTTCATGTAGGGAATTTTTACGGAATACCGGAACCGCTTAAAAAAAGCGGAATCAAGCTCATCTCGCTGGGGCCGCTGACCATGAGTCATGAACTGGCTCTGGTCGTCCTGGCTGAACAGATCTACCGGGCAGGAACATTGCTCTTCGGAGGGCAATATCACCGATAAGGAGGATAAATGAGTAAAAAAAGTTTTAAAGAAGAGTTGAAAGAGTGGAAGAATGCCATCATCTGGTCTTTGCTTGTCTTTCTCTTTATCGTGAAACCATTTGTGGTCTCAGGCTATAAGATCCCTTCGGGATCCATGGAAGACACTATGCTCATCGGAGACTATCTCATGGTGGATAAGTTCACCTACGGAGGAGAGGTGCCCCTGGTGAATATCAGGGTTCCCGGTTTCCGGGACCCCAGGCCGGGGGATATCGTCGTCTTCTGGAGTCCGGAAGGCCCCAAGCCCTCTTTTTGGGATCAGCTCTTTTTCTGGAAAAAGAGCAAAAACCTGCGGCTGGTGAAACGCTGTGTGGCAGAAGGAGGCCAGACGGTGGAAGTCAGAGACAAACAGCTTTATGTGGACGGGAAACGCCTGGATGAGCCCTATGTGAAGCATATCGATGCCCGTGTCTATCCCGGAGAGTACATCCCACGGGATAATTTCGGGCCGGTCACTGTCCCTGAAGGGTACTATTTTATGATGGGGGACAACCGGGATGACTCCCACGACAGCCGTTTTTTCGGGCCCGTCTCCCGCAAGAAAGTCATCGGGACCCCTCTGCTCATCTATTTTTCCATGGAGGAAAACAGGCGGGATATCCGCTTTGAAAGGATACTGAAGTTCTTTTGAAACTGAAAAAGAAAATTTTAGAAATAATACAAGGCCATCCGAATCATCCCTACGGGTTCTGGGAGCTGGCGGGAATCCTCCATATCAAAAAAAAGGATTTCGGGGAACTTTCGGTTATTCTCCGTCAACTGACTGATAAGGGACTCATAACCAAAGACAGCCGGAACCGGTTCAAGACTGCAACAGCCCCTGAAGCAGAAGGGCGTCTGCAGATGAATCCCCGGGGATTCGGATTTGCAGTTTTTGAGGATCCGGCCCTGGAGGATATCTATATCCCTCCCATGAAATTAAACGGAGCATTTCACGGGGATATCGTCCGCGTCCGGGAAGAATTTTATAAAGGGAAGCGGGAAGGACGGGTGATGGAGATAGTCAGAAGGGGATTTTCTCTCATCACCGGACTGGCGACAGGGGGATATTTGATGCCTCTGGACCAGCATCTGCCGGAAATGATAACTCTGGACTATCCCGAGGGCTTTAAGCGTCCCTCAGATGACACCGTGATCACGGCCCGGATCACATCTTATTCTCCTATGAAAGCCCGGGCCGTTGATATCATCGGGCCTTCTGACGATCCCCGCATCGATGACGAAGTCGTTTTTGCCCTTTATCATCTGGATAAGGATGTTACGGATCTGGATCCCGGGGAACTTTCAAGGCTCAGAGAGGCTCTGAAGAAGGAGTCTGAAGGAAGAAAAGACCTGACTTCTCTTGTGACACTCACCGTGGACCCCGCCGATGCCAAGGATCATGATGATGCCGTCTCTGTGGAAGAGACGGAGAAGGGATGGCGTCTCTATGTTCATATTGCCGACGTCTCCTTTTTCCTTGAGGAAGGGGGGCTTGAAGACAGACATGCATTCCAGCGGGGTTATTCTGTCTATTGTGAAGATTTTTACCGTCCCATGCTGCCTCCCTCGGTCACAGGCGAGCTCTGCAGCCTGAAAGAGGGAAAAGCACGGCTGGCCCTGACCGTCGTCATGGATGTGGACCGGCAGGGAGGGGTGTCTGATGCCGGGATCTTCCCCTCTCTCATCAGATCGGACCGTTTCCTCAGTTATGAAGAGATGCAGTCTCTCCTGGATAAAGAGCGAAAAGAAACCGGGCCGGTGGCGGAAAGCGCTCGCCGGATGCTGGACTGTGCCCGGGCCCTGAATAAAAAGAGAGAAAAGCGGGCGGCCCTGGATCTGGATATGCCTGAGATCCGGATTATTCTGGATGAGAGGAAAAATCCCGTTGCTCTGGAACCACTTCAACGTACCTGGGCTCACAGGATCATAGAAGAGGCGATGATCGCAGCCAATGAAGCAGTCGCCTCACACCTTGAGAAAAAAGGGGCTTCCCTGCTCTTCAGGACCCATGAGAGTCCGTCGGAGGACAGTTTGAACAAATTCTCAGATCTTCTCTCCTATTTCGGTTTTTCCCTGAAGGGGTTTGCTCCTGAAGAGATCAACAAGCTTCTTGAGAGGATCGCCTCAGCTCCGGCCGGGCCCTTTTTAAAGACTCAGCTGCTGAAATCCTTGAAGCAGGCCCGGTATACTGACAAGAATACCGGCCATTACGGACTTCAGTCCTCTTCCTATACCCATTTTACCTCTCCTATCCGCCGCTATCCCGATCTTGTCATTCACAGGATCATCAAGGGCCGCCGATTCAGCGAAGAGGAGCTCTTTGCCCTGGGTAAGACATTATCGGAAAAAGAGCGTGTGATCGCCGCAGCAGAACAGCGTTCACGGGAGATCAAGATCCTCCGGTACCTGGACAACCATCGGGAAGATCCTTTGAAAGGGGTTGTGACCTGGGTCGGGGCTGACCGGGCGGCTGTGGAGTTGGAAGGCCTCGGAGTGGAAGCCGTGCTGTCATTGAAAAGTATCAAGGGAGATCCCCGTCAGCTGGCTCCCGGCCTGGAAGGGACTGCCCGGGTTGTGGAAGTGGAGCCCTTGACGGGATATTTGGAAGTGGAGTTGAACATATGACACAAGTACTGGGATTTGAATTAATGAATGAGGAAGGACGCGCCCGGACAGGGAAGCTGACTTTGGCCCACGGCCAGGTGGAGACCCCTATTTTTATGCCTGTAGGGACCCAGGGGACGGTAAAGACTCTGACCCCCCATGAACTGAAAGAAGTCGGGGCTCAGATCATTCTGGGAAATACCTATCATCTCTATCTGCGTCCCGGGCACGATCTGATCCGGCGCCTGGGAAAGCTGCATGCTTTTTCATCCTGGGACAGGCCTATCCTCACAGACAGCGGCGGTTTTCAGGTCTTTTCCCATTCGGGATTGAACAAGATCACGGAAGAAGGAGTTTTTTTTCGGTCTCATATCGACGGGTCGCACCATTTTCTCACCCCTGAGCTCTCCATGGAGATCCAGAACGCCCTGGGCAGCGATATTATGATGGCTTTTGACGAGTGTGTCCCTTATCCGGCGGAACACGGTTATGTGATGCATTCGGTAGAGCGGACCACCCGGTGGGCGGGACGCTGTAAAGAGGCCCATAAAGCGACGGACAGACAACTCCTCTTCGGAATAGTCCAGGGCGGAGTCTATCCGGACCTGAGGGCTGAAAGCGCCCGTCAGATCCGTGAAATAGGTTTTCCGGGTTATGCCATCGGAGGCCTGAGTGTGGGTGAACCCAAAGAGATCATGTATGATATTCTGGAGAGCACTGTCCCGCTTCTTCCTAAAGAAAAGGCGCGATACCTCATGGGCGTGGGGACACCCGTTGACCTTGTCGAGGGCGTCTACAGGGGGATCGATATGTTTGATTGCGTCATGCCCACACGGAACGGCAGGAACGGGATGATCTTTACCTGGGATGGACCGCTGAATATCAAAAATGCAGCTTTTGCCGAAGACCGGCGTCCTCCGGAACCTGAGTGTTCCTGTTATGTCTGCCGTAATTTTTCACGCGCTTATCTGCGTCATCTCTATAAAGCCGGGGAGCTGCTGGCCTTAAGGCTGAACAGCTATCATAACCTATATTTCTATCTGACACTTATGGAGAAGGTCCGGCAGGCGATCAGAGAAAAGAGGTTCGAGGCCTTTCGCCGGGATTTTCTGGCGCGGTATCAGGGGAGGTGACATGAGGCGATCAGTATTATTCTTTTCAATGTTTGTTCTTTTTACGGTTTTTGTGAAAGGAGAGACTGTCACAACGAAGTTTTCAGAGATCCTTTCAGAGGAAGCGGGTAGAAATTTTAAAGCTTTACAGAAACAGGAGATACCTCCCTACTATATTTCCTATCGTGTGGAAGACGAGAGGAGTGTGACGCTCAGTGCGGAATTGGGAGCCGTCTCTTCCCGCGACGAAGAGAGAAACCGCATCCTCACTGTCATGGTCCGGGTAGGGTCTCCTGAACGTGACAATTTCCATCCCCTTCGGGAAGATGTGAGTGTCTATTACACATCTCAGGGGGAAGAGGCCCGTCTCCCTTATGAGGATGACCCGGAAGCCGTCTCCCGAGTGGTGCGCCTGGCTACGGAAAAGGCCTATCGGAAAGCTCTGATGAGATTTTCCAAAGTCAGGGCAAACCTTGAAGTGAAAGTCGCCGAAGAGGACTCCTCTCCCGATTATACCATGCCCTCCCCCTCGGTTTCGACGACTTCAGATCATACGGAGGCCCCACGTCCTTTTCTCTCTTCCTGGGAAGAGCCTCTCAAGGAATGGAGCGCTCTTTTTCTGAGAGACCCCCGATGCTTCAGCGGGACAGCTGAGATACGGCTGGTGGATACTGAAAAGACGTTTGTGGATACACAAGGGGCTGCCATCGTCCAGTATTCCAGCCGGGCACGTCTCTCCTTTGAAGCTATGACCAAAGCCGATGACGGGATGGTCATCCCGGTCTTTCTCTCTTTTGAAGGGAAATCAGCGGATGATTTTCCGTCCCGGGAGCTTGTCTTTCGGGAGGTGGAGAAGAGAGCCGCTCTCATGGAAGCTTTGAGAAATGCGCCTCTGGTGGAACCCTATTCAGGCCCGGCGATACTATCCGGAGAGGCCGCGGGAGTCTTCTTCCATGAGATCTTCGGACACCGCCTCGAAGGGCAGCGGATGAAGGAGGTTACAGACAGTCAGACATTTAAAGACAAGATCGGAGCTCAGGTGCTTCCCCGCTCTTTCAGCGTCACTTTCGACCCTGCCCGGACCCGCTTTGAGGGGAAGTTCCTGTGGGGAGGCTATGCTTTTGATGATGAGGGCGTTCCTGCACAGAGAGTAGATGTTGTGGAAAAGGGAATACTGAAGGATTTCCTAATGTCGCGTACACCCCTTGAGGGACATCCGTCTTCCAACGGGCATGGAAGGGCCCAGGCCGGGCGCCTTCCTGTGGCACGGCAATCGAACATGTTCGTCTCAGTGGAGGATCCTCTCACCAAAGAGGCCCTTCGCCGGCGCCTGATCCGGGAGCTTACAGAACAGGGGAAGCCTTTCGGATATCGTATTGAAGCGGTGCAGGGAGGATTCACGCTGACCAAACGCTTCTCCCCCAACGCTTTCAATGTCAATCCTTTTATCGTCTATCGTGTCTACACCGACGGCCGTCCTGACGAACTGGTTCGAGGCGTCGACCTTATCGGGACTCCATTGTCCATGTTCTCCCATATTGAAGCCGGAGGAGGAGAGTACGGAGTCTTCAGCGGATTTTGCGGAGCAGAATCAGGCGCTGTGCCTGTGGCGGCTGTGGCTCCGGAACTCTTTGTCTCACAGGTGGAATTGCAGAAAAAAGGAATTTCGCAAAACAGGCCCCCGCTTCTTGAGCGCCCGGACCGGAGGGAGGAGCCATGAAAAAGCTTACAGCCCTGTTCAGCCTTCTCACAGTCCTCATTTTTTCTGCCCCGGGAGAGTCTTCCTATGATCCTCTTCTTCACCGGGCACTCCGGGAGGAACTCTTCTATCAGAAGAATCATCTTTCTCTGGAGGGGCGCCCCGGCCCCTTTTACCTTTCAGCGGCATTAACCGATATCCGTTTCAGGAGAGTCATCGCTGTCAGGGGAGCTGTCATCCAGAAACGTGATGTCCCCTACAGGGGAATCATGGGACGTCTCATGGTAGGGGACTATGAGCTGAACAACGAAAACTTCCTCACCTATAACAATATGTTCGGTGAAATAGGCCGGTTCACGGGGACAGTCCAGGAGAATGACCCGCTGGCGATCCGACGCTCCCTGTGGCTCATGGCCGATACCTTGTATAAAGAAGCTGTGGTCCGTCTGGAGGACAAAAAAAGTATTATGAAAGAGTGCGGGATGACCGTTGATGAGACCGGCCCCGACTTTATCCCCGCAGGTGAGATCCATTATTCACGGACCCGCCGTCAGGCCCTTCCTTCCATGGCCCTCCTTGAGGAGACGGCCAAAGTCATCTCGAAGGAGGTGGGGTCAGAAAAACGCATAAAAGATTCTCAAACAGATATTTACGGATGGGAGACACTGATCTCTTATGTGAATACAGAGGGATCCATGCAAGTCTTTCCCTTATCGGGGATCACAGTGACCCTGACCGGTTACGGGCTCACACAGGAAGGCGAACAGGAAGGGATGCGCTTCAGGGCCGTCTTTCCTGCAGGGGGGGAGTTTCCTTCACGGGCTGAATGGATAAAACAAGCCCGGGAATTCCGGAAAGCCCTTCTTCGACAGATAGACGCATCTCCCTATGATGACTATTATGAGGGGCCTGTGTTGTTCAGCGGCGAAGCCGTGAGTCAGCTGTTTGCGTCGTCTCTTTTCGGAGAAAAGGATCCCCTCATCGACAGAAAACAGCCCCTCTACTACGACAGACGGATCGCCGATGCCGATCCCGACCGCGACACCGGGCTGATGTCCCGCCGCCTGGGACGTCTGGTAGTCTCTCCGCTGCTGACGGTGAAAGCCGTATCGGGAAAAGAGGCCTGGGACGGTATCCCGCTTGTGGGCTATTTCCCATGCAGCGCAGAGGGTGTCCCGGTCAAAGAAAAGACACTGATCTCCCGGGGGATTCTTAAAGAGATGCTCTCCAGCAGGACTCCTGTGCGCAAAGGGGAGGAGGCAGGCTGGCATAAAAGATGGGTCAATCCCTGGCGTATTGACGATGCTCCCGGGGTTGTGGCGGTTTTCCCTGAACAAAGCCTGACAAAAGAGGCGCTGCATGAAAAACTGAGCCGTGAGGCGGAAAAAAACGGCTATGATTACTATATCTCCATCTCTTCCCTTTCAGAGCCGGGATTTCTCGACTCTCTGACAGATCAATCCTGGGAAGAGCCGGGAGCGCTTCTTCCCCGCTGTGTAGAAAAAGTCTATGCCGACGGGAGGAGGGAACCTGTCCGTAACATAGAAGCTCTATTCTTTTCTCCCCGGTCCCTGAAGCATCTTCTGGGGGTGACAACACCGCTTAAGGCGCGCAATCTGGTCTATAAACGAAATCAGACGGACATCTATGCTTCTTTTATCGTTCCTTCCTCTGTAGCGGTGGAAGAGATGGTCATCACGGGGAAACCTCAGGACGGCTTTTCTTATGAAGAGTATCTCCCCGTGGATTAGGCTCTCTGTGCAGAAGGGGCTGCTTTTCGGGATACTGGCAGTCCTTTTCCTAACGGGGTGTTCTTTCACCGGTCCCGGCAGACGTCTTTACCCTGATTGTTTTGATTCGATACGTGTCTCACAGCTAACAGAGATTTCGGGGATGGCCTTGTCAGCCTGTTTTCCCGGTGTCATCTGGGGTATCAATGATTCCGGCCACCCTCCGGAGCTCTTTGCCATGGATCGGGAGGGAAACCCCGCGAAGCCGTTCATTATTAAAATATCCGGAAGAAAAAACCGGGACTGGGAAGATATGGCTTCCGACGGGAAGGGACGCATTTTCATAGCCGATACGGGAAACAACCTGAACAGGAGGCGGGACCTCGGGATACTCATCATCGATGAACATGATCTCGATGCCGGGACAAGGACCGTTTCCTCACATATCATCCCGCTGGAATATCCCGGGCAAAGAAAATTCCCTCCGCCTTTAAAAAAGCGTAATTTCGATTGTGAGGCCCTCTGCTATATCAGGGGGACCCTCTGTCTTTTTACGAAAAACCGCGGAAACAAGGAGACGGACCTCTATACCCTTGACGAAGAGAATGAATTTTCGGGCCCGTTGGCCTACAGAGAAAGTTTTCCTGTTGAGGGGCTTGTTACAGGGGCCGATTTCCACCCCGCCGGTTTTTTGGCCCTGCTGACTTACAGCGAGATCCTGATCTTCGATGTTTCAGAAAAAATCACTCTTAAAAAACCGGTAAAGCGCTTCTTCCTGGATACCCTTCAGGTAAAACAGTGTGAAAGCATCCTCTTTACCCGGAAAGGGCTTCTGGTTTCCAACGAACAGGGAGACCTCTTTTTCTTTTCTTATGAGCAACTGGGGCTCTCTCTCTGAACGGTTTTAAAACGTTGACACCGCAGGCTTCTTGCCATAAGATGAAGCCGACTTACGGAGAGAGATGAAAGGAGCTCCATGCTGGAGATCGTCACCCTGGGAACAGGATCAGCTGTCCCCGGCCTGTTCAGAAACCATTCTTCTACGGCCCTTTCCCATGACGGAGAGATCACGCTTTTTGACTGCGGAGAAGCCACGCAGCATCAGATCCAGAAAGTCCGCCTCCGCCATTCAAAGATCCGTTCCATTTTTATCTCCCATGTCCACGGAGACCATCTTTTCGGACT
>ERZ795053.4139-NODE-4139-length-15930-cov-8.363780_pt1 | contig 15930 bp, 8 predicted proteins | sample MGYA00375137_ERZ795053 | MGnify/ENA primary metagenome ERZ795053 (study PRJEB30182, sample SAMN05720284) | activated sludge metagenome | isolation source: Anaerobic digester | place: Hong Kong | collected 2014-12-17 ...
GCCCGGCGCCGCGGCCGCTACCGAGTTCTCGGTGCGCACCGTCGTCGCCGAGCGGACGACGATGCAGGACTACATCGAGACGAACGGCGACGTCGTCGTCGACTCCACCGTCAAGGTCTACCCCTACGTCTCCGGCAAGCTGGTATCGTCGAAGGTGTCGCTCGGCTCCCGCGTGACCAAGGGCCAGGCCATCGCCGAGATAGACCCGTCTACCCCGGGCTCCGCCTATACGCTCAACGCGGTCTACGCGCCGATAGCCGGCACGGTGACCTCGCTGCCGGTATCGGTCGGCTCGACCGTCAGCGCCTCGACCGCCATAGCCGAGATCGGCTCGATCGACGAGCTCGAGGTCGAAGCCAGGATCCCCGAGCGCTACGTCGGCGTGCTTAAGGAAGGCCTTAAGGCGTCCGTGTCGCTCGAGGCCTACCCCGGCGTCGCCTTCGCCGCGACAGTGTCGAGCGTGTCGCCTATCGTCGACTCGACCTCGAGGACCAAGACGATACGCCTGGCCTTCGACCGCTACGACGCCCGCGTCAACGCCGGCATGTTCGCCAAGATCAGGCTCGACACGGTCTCCTACCCCGACGCCCTGGCCGTCGCGTCGGGCGGCGTGCTCCAGGACTCGACCGGCTACTACCTCTTCGTCGTCAAGGACGGGTCGACCGTCGAGAAGCGGCGCGTCGAGACGGGCGCGGACGTCGACGGCCTCGTCGAGATCACCGACGGCCTGGCCGAGGGCGAGGTCGTCGTCGTCGAGGGCGCGTCGGTGCTAGCCGACGGCGCCAGGGTCAAGGACATATCCTCGCCGGGGGCCAGCAAGTGAGCGTAGCCAAGAGAGTCGTCGAGCGGCCGGTGCTGGTCGCCATCGTCTTCGCGCTGGTCATGGTCGTCAGCCTCTACACCGTGTCGGACCTGGCCCTAGACCTGATGCCCGACACGGAGCGGCCGGTGCTGATGGTCAGCGCGAGCTACTCCGGGGCGAGCCCCGAGTCGGTCGAGAAATCCGTCACCGCTACGCTCGAGAGCGCGCTGATCAACGTATCCGGCCTCCAGAGCCTATCGTCGACCTCGAGCGAGGGCTCCTCCAGGCTCGAGCTGGAGTTCGAGTACGGCGTCGACCTCGACGCCGCGACGAACGACGTGCGCGACAAGCTGGACAGGATACGCAGGAGCCTGCCGGACGACGCCGACGACCCTCAGATCTTCAGGTTCTCGTCGAGCGACATGCCGATCATGCGCATCGCCGTATCGGGGGAGCGCAGCTCCGAGGAGCTCAAGGTCATAGCCGAGGACATCATCCAGCCCAGGCTCGAGCAGGTCGACGGCATCGCCCAGGCGGACGTCAACGGCGGGCGCGATCGCATCGTCCGCGTCGAGCTGTCCCAGAACCGGCTGGACGCCTACGGGCTGACCATCACCGGCATAGCCGCGAAGCTGGCCGCCGCCAACGTCGAGCTGGGCGGCGGCAGCATCGGCGAGGGCGCCAAGAACTACCTGATACGGACGACCGGCGAATACGCCAGCGTCGACGAGATAGCGTCGACCGTCGTCGGGACGGTAGGCGGCTACGACGTGAGGCTGTCCGACCTCGCCACGGTGGCGATGGGCTACGAGGACGAGAGCCGCCTCGTCTACGTCAACGGCGAGCCGGGCGTCTACGTCTCGCTGACCAAGCGCTCGGGATCCAACTCGGTCAAGGCCGCCGACGCCGTCTACGAGAAGCTCGAGGAGATCGAGCCGCTGCTGCCATCGGACGTGAGCATGGAGATCGTGTCGGACGACACGCTGTCGATACGGAGCACGCTGTCGAACCTCCTGTCGGCGGCCCTGCAGGGCGCGCTGCTCGCGATGGCCGTCCTGTTCCTCTTCCTCAGGAGCCTCAAGAGCACCGTGATCATCGGCGTCTCGATACCATTCTCCATCCTGGTGACGCTGCTGTGCATGTACTTCGCCGGCATCACCTTGAACATGATGACGATGACCGGCCTGATACTCGGCGTCGGCATGATAGTCGACGCGTCCATCGTCATCCTCGAGAACATATACCAATACAGGGAGCGCGGGGCCAAGCCGACGATAGCCGGCATCCTCGGCGCCCAGGAGATGACCTCGTCGATCGTCGCGGGCAACCTGACGACCATCGTCGTCTTCGTGCCGATCCTGTTCTTCAAGGACAAGCTCGGCATGATAGGCATGATGTTCGGCGACATCATCTTCACGATAGTCATCTCTATCGTCTCGAGCCTCTTCGTCGCCCTCCTCCTCGTGCCGGTGCTCGCCAGCTCCTACCTGCCGCTGACCACGCGGAAGGAACGGCCGATCGGGAACCGAGCCCTCGCGGCCGCGGACGGAGCCCTCGGCAAGGCCCTGGACCTACTGGACCGCGCCTACGGCAAGGCCCTGCGCGCCGCCGTCTCCCACCGGCCGACCGTCGTCATCCTCGTCGTCGGCTTCTTCGCCCTGTCGCTCGCCTTCATACCCGGGATGAACATCAACCTGATGCCGAACTCGGACGACTCGTCGATCAACCTGTCGGTGACGATGCCGCTCGGAACCAAGCTGAGCGAGACCAAGGCCGTGATGCTCGCGATGGAAACCTACGCGATGGACGAGCTCGACGGCGTCGAGACCATTATCACGACGGTCGGGAGCGGCGGCGGGATGGGCGGCGGCTCGAGCAGCTACAAGGGGCAACTGTCCATTACCCTGCCCGACTTCTCCGAGCGCGTCGACGACGCCGTCACGATGCAGGCCAAGCTGCGCGCGCATTTCGCCGAATTCCCGAACGCGACCTTCAGCTTCTCGATGGGCAGGATGCGCCAGATGAGCGGCTCGGACATAGACGTGGTCATACGGACCCAGGACCTCGACGTCGGCATCGCCACCGCGCGCACCCTGATAGACCTGCTCGAGGAGAAGGTACCCGACCTCGAGGACGTGGCGATGGACCTGAACGAGGGCCTGCCGCAGGTCGAGGTGGTCATCGACCGAGAGCGCGCCTACGCCTTCGGCGTGACCGTGCAGGCCATCGCCAAGGAGATAGACGCGAGCGTCGACGGCGTGACCGCGACGACCTACCGCGAGTCAGGCGACGAGTACGCGGTGACCCTGCTCCTCCGCGAGGCCGACAGGAGCAAGCTGCCCGACCTCGAGCGCATCTACGTGCAGGGCGGCTCAGGCCGCGTCGCGGTGGCCAACTTCGCGTCGCTCGAGAAGGGCGTCGGCCCGGTCAGCATCTCGCGGGAGGACCAGTCCCGCATCATCCACGTGACCGCGAGCATCACGAGCGACCGGCGCGCCGGCGACGTCGAGGACGACATCAAGGCGGCCATAGCCGACAACGTCGTGCTGCCGGAGGGGACGAGGCTGTCGTACGAGGGCTCGTGGGCGAGCGTGATGGAGACGGGCGGATACTTCGTCCTGATCGTCACGATGGCCCTGCTCCTGGTCTTCGGCGTGATGGCCGGCCAGTACGAGTCCTGGAAGGACCCGATCATCAACATGTTCACGATACCGCTGCTCCTCATCGGCGTCGTCGCGGTCTACGTGATCACCGGCGAGAGCCTGACCATGTTCACCGCGATGGGCGTGGTGATGCTCATCGGCATCGTCGTCAACAACGGCATCGTTCTGGTCGACTACACGAACCTGCTGGTGCGCCGCGGCATGCCGGTGCGCGAGGCCTGCGTCAAGGGCGGAGCCTCCAGGCTCAGGCCGGTGCTGATGACCATGCTGACGACGGTGCTCGGCCTCCTGCCGATGGCTCTGTCGAGCGGCGAGAACTCGCAGATGCTCAAGCCGATAGGCCTGACGGTGCTCGGAGGGCTCCTGTCGAGCACGCTCATAACACTGTTCTTCATCCCGGTAATGTACTCGTTCTTCAACGAGAAGCGCCGTGGCGGCGCGGCCAAGGAGTCGATATGACGAGGATAGAGATAATCGCCAACCGCTCGGTCCAGGACGACATCGTCGACGGGCTCGAGGCGGCGATAGACGGCTTCTTCTACACGGTGGTGCCCGTGGTCCACGGGCGCGGCCGCGAGGCGCGGATGCTCGGCACCGCCACCTGGCCCGAGGAGAATTTCATGCTGATAGCCTATATCGACGACCTCGCGCATGACGCGGCGCGCGCCGTCGTCGGCCGCGTCAAGGAACGCTTCCCGACCGAGGGCGTCAAGCTGTTCTCCGTCGGAGGCGCCTCGTCGCTCGGCTGATACCGCGATCAAGCGCGCCGGTCGGGCGGTTCGGGAGCCGAGAGAGGCTCCGGATTCCTCCTTGAGCCCGGCGGGCGCGTCGATCATATATAAAAAAACGGGCCGTCCCGGCGAAACCGGGACGGCCCTTCTCCTTTTTGGGAACCTATCGGGCTAGAGCCCTAGGATCACACGAGGCCCTGGGCGATCATCGCGTCGGCTACCTTCTTGAAGCCGGCGATGTTCGCGCCCACGACGTAGTTGCCGTCGGCGCCGAATTCCTTGGCCGCCTCGAGGCAGGTCTTGTGGATGTTGACCATGATGGCGTGGAGCCTCTGGTCGACTTCCTCGGCGCTCCAGGCCAGGCGCATCGAGTTCTGGCTCATCTCGAGGCCGGAGGTCGCGACGCCGCCGGCGTTCGCGGCCTTGCCCGGGCCGAAGGGGATCTTCTTCTCGATGAAGAGCTTCCAGGCCTCGGGGGTGCAGCCCATGTTCGAGACCTCGACGACGTACTGGACGCCGTTCTTGACGAGCTGGGCGGCGTCGTCGCCGGACATCTCGTTCTGGATCGCGCAGCACATGGCGATGTCGACCTTCTGCTCCCACGGCCTCTTGCCGGCGAAGAACTTGGCGTTCGGGAACTTCTTGACGTAGGTCTCGCAGGAGTTGCGGTTGATGACGAGCATCTCCTCGAGGTACTTGTGCTTCTCGGCGGTCGAGATGCCGTCGGGATCGTAGATGTAGCCGTCGGGGCCGGAGATCGTGACGACCTTGGCGCCGAGCTCGGTCGCCTTGATGCAGGTGCCCCAGGAGACGTTGCCGAAGCCGGAGACGGAGACGGTCTTGCCCTTGAGCGTGTCGCCCTTGGCCTTGATCATCTCGTTCAGGAAGTAGACCGCGCCGAAGCCGGTCGCCTCGGGGCGGATCAGCGAGCCGCCGAAGGACAGGCCCTTGCCGGTCAGCACGCCGGTGAACTCGTCGCGCAGGCGCTTGTACTGGCCGAACATATAGCCGACCTCGCGGCCGCCCACGCCGATGTCGCCGGCCGGCACGTCGGTGTCGGGGCCGATGTGGCGGAACAGCTCGGTCATGAAGCTCTGGCAGAAGCGCATGATCTCGTTGTCGCTCTTGCCGTTCGGGTCGAAGTCGGCGCCGCCCTTGCCGCCGCCCATCGGGAGGCTCGTGAGGCTGTTCTTGAAGGTCTGCTCGAAGCCGAGGAACTTCAGCGTGGAGAGCGTCACCTTCGGATGGAAGCGGATACCGCCCTTATAGGGACCGATCGCGCTGTTGAACTGAACGCGATAGCCGCGGTTGACGATGTACTCGCCCTTGTCGTTCATCCAGGGCACCCTGAACATCACGGTGCGCTCGGGCTCGACGATGCGCTCGAGGATGCGCTGGGCCTTGTACTTGGGGTTCTTCTCGATAAGCGGCTCGATCGACTCGAGGACTTCCTCGGCGGCCTGGAGGAACTCGGTCTCCCACGGCGCGCGGGCCTTGAGGCCATCGAGGACCTCGCGGATATAAGCGTTCATTCGCCCTCCTTTAGTAGAGCTGACAGACACGATGCTCGGTACGGACTCTGATCCGTCCGAAGGACATTGTACACATTCCACGAAGTCTGTGCAAGACGTTTTTCGATTATTGATAGCGGTGTTTCATATTTCAAAACTTGACTGGTCGACAGACCACGCCCCGAGCGCTACGGGCCGTGGCTAGAGATTGACGCGATCTGATGTATGACCGGCTAGTAGAGGCTGCGCACCCGCTCGAACAGGGCGCTCCAGAGATACGACGACTGGACGGCCTCCGGCGACGACGAAGGCGACGACGCCTTGGCCGCGGAGGCGTCCGCGCCGGCGGCCTGGGCGTCCTCGGGCTTGGGCGGCTCGCGGAGCGCCACGTCCCGCGGATTAACGCGGTCGAAGAATCCCACCCGCTCGAGCTTGCCCTCGAACAGCTCGTCGTCGACCCGCGAAGCGACCACGCGGGCTACGACATCGGCGTCCTTCCAGGCCAGGCCGGAGCCGTCGGGCTCGATCGATACCGCGCCGCTCTTGACGATGATGAACGCGTCGCCGACCGCCACGCCGTCGACGCGGCCGAGCCCTACGAGAGCCAGGTCGCCGCGGCGCTCCAGCAGGGAGCCGCGGGTCGGCAGGGCCGCGCGGATGCCCTGGACGACGCGTGCGACCGACAGGGCGACGCGGTCGTTTCCGGAGCGCGGCGCGTCGACGCGGGCGGCGAGGGCGCCGGTACGCGCCGCGCGCAGCTCGGCCGACACCAGGACGTCGCGCTCGGTCTCCGCCACGCGCACGAGCACGAACCACTCGGCGCCCGATTCCCTGGCCAGCGCGAACGCGTCGGCGAAGCCTTCGACCCTGGCGACGCCCCTGTCGGGCGCCAGGCCCGGCTCGAAGGCGAGCGAGTCGCGCAGGTAGCGCGCCACGACCAGGTCCCCTCCGGCGTGGTACGTGGAGGCGTCCGGGGCGACCGAGAAGACCGCGAGCCGGTACGGGTCGGTACGCGCGCCGAGGCCGACGTTCCAGTCCCGGCCGACCGAGCCGGCGAGCAGGCTGTCGTATATCTCGATCGCGTCGGCCAGGGCCCGGTCAGACTTACCGAGGTCGTCGAGGAAGCGCAGCTCCGCCAGGTAGGACGACGGGAGGCCCGAGCCGCGGAGCAGCTCGGCGTAGCGCCTGCGGCCCGGATTCGCGTACGGATCGACGAGCAGCCCTCGCCGGTACTCGGCGACGGCCTTCTGGTACAGGAGGCGCCGCTCGAATTCGGCCGCTCGGGCGAAGCGCCAGGCGGCTAGCGCCGGCCTCGACGGATCCTCGAAGCCGGTACCCTCGATGACCAGGTTCTCGAGCGCTATCCGCGCCAGCTCGTCCTCGGGACGCAGGGCCGCGAGCGTCGATAGCGCGTACTCGGCCTCGGCCCGCCTACCGGCCGCCTTCTCGACCAGGCCGAGCAGGAACCAGGCGCGGGCGTCTGCGCGGTCGAGGGCGATGGAGCCGTCGAGCACATCGCGGGCCTCGTCGAGGGCGCCTCGCTCGTAGTACAGCTGGGCGAGCAGCCGGCGCGCCCCGGCGTGGCCCGGTCGCTCCCGGACCGCCTGGCCGGCCAGCCTGGCCGCCTCGGCGAGGTCGCCCCGCTCGTAGTACAGCTCGGCCGCCGCGTACGAGGCGTCCGGATCGCCGGCCGTCCAGCGCAGCGCCTCGGCCAGGTAGGCCGAGGCCTCGTCGACGCGGCCCTCGGCCCTGGATATCAGCGCCAGGGACAGCAGGGCCCGCGGGTCGCGCGGCGCGGTCTTGAGCGACGACGACAGCCTGGCCCTCGCGTCGCCGGGCCTGCCGTTCCGAAGGTCGAGCAACGCCATGCCGAAACGGGCGTCGCGGTCGTTCGGCAGCCTCGCCAGGGCCTCCTCGAGCAGGGCCCGGGCCTCGGCCAGGCTGCCCTGCCCGATGCGCGAGAACGCCTCGAGCGTGATAAGGGACGGGGAGCGCGGACCGTACTTGTAGGCCTCGGCGATGAAGGACACGGCGCGCTCGTACTCGCCGAGCTCGTACTGGCAGCGGGCGAGCATGGCCCACGCGTCGGCGTAGGCCGGGTTCGCGGCGACGGCGGCCATGAACGCGTCGACGGCCCGGTAGACCGAGCCGGACTCGAGCAGCTCGACGCCGGCCTGGTAGCGCTCGCGCGCCGAGGCGGGCTTGGCAGCCTGGGCGTAGGCCGCGGGCGCGCTAGAAAGGGCAAGCGCCAGCGCGGCTACCGTCGCCGCCGCGCGTACGCGTCCGGCGCGCCGCCTCATGCGTCCTCTACGTCGCCCGGCCGCCTGAGTATCTTGACGGCGCCGATCTTGTGGCCGTCCATCTCCTGGATGACGAAGTCGAACGTGCGCCATGACACCTTCTCGTAGCGGGCGGGGATCTTGCCGAACAGGTCGAAGACGAAGCCGCCGAGCGTATCGAAGCCTTCTACGGGCAGGCCGAGCCCGGTCTCCTCGTTCAGGTCCTCGAGGTTGACCCTCGCGTCGCATAGCCAGGCCGAGTCGCCGATCGCGACGATGTCCTCGCGCTCGTTGTCGAACTCGTCCTGGATGTCGCCGACGATCTCCTCGATGATGTCCTCCATGCAGACGATGCCGGACACCCCGCCGTACTCGTCGATCGCGATGGCTATATGCACGTGCCGGCGCTTGAATTCCCTGAGCAGGGAGTCGATGCGCTTCGACTCCGGCACGAAGAAGGGCTTGCGTATCATCCCCGCCAGGTCGATATCCTCGCCCTTGGCTATGGCGAGCAGCAGGTCCTTGACGTACAGCACGCCGACGACGTCGTCGATGGTCTCGTTGTAGACGGGTATCCTCGAGTGGCCGCAGGTGGTCACCGTCTCGAGGAGCTCGTCGCGCGGGGCGTCGAGGGCGATGAACACCGTGTCGATACGCGGCACCATCACTTCCTTGACCGTGGTCTCGGACAGCTCCTGGATGCCGCGTATCATATCCTGGCGCTCCGAGCTAACCTCGTCGGTCTCGTCGCCGTCGGGCCTGGAGCGGAAGGCCCTCCGTAATCCGCTCAAGAAACCGCTCGTCTTCAAAATATCGTTTCCTCCGCTAGCGCAGATAGGAGCGCCTCCTGCCTGGCGAGCATGGGCTCGTCGGGCTCGTTCGTGGCGTGGTCCATGCCGGACAGGTGCAGGACGCCGTGCGAGATGAGGCGCCTGAGCTCCTCGTCGCGCGAAGCGCCGTACTCGGCCGCGTTGCGCTCCATGACGCCCAGACATATTACCACGTCTCCGGCGATATAGCGACGGCCGTTTTCTCCGTCCCGCCACTCGCCGAGCGAGAACGACAGCACGTCGGTCGGGCCGTCCTTGCCGCGGTACTCGGCGTTCAGGCCGGCCATGAAGGCCTCGCCGCAGAAATAGAGCGACAGGTCCCAGTCCTCGAGCCCGAGCGCGTCCATCGCTCGGACGGCGAAGGCCGCGGCACGCTCGAGCCAGGCAGGCTCCTCCATGTCACGATAGTCGACGGCTACGGCGTTCACCCCTGCTCCTTGGTCTTCGGATACTCTATCCTCGAGTGGAAGTGCCCGGACAGCACCCTCACGAACGAATTCTTGATCAGCTCGAGGTCCCTGAAGGTCAGGGACGACATGGACAGCTGGCCGTTCTCGTAGCGGTCCATCACGAGCTCCTTGACGAACTGCTCGAGCCGGCCGATGGTCGGCCGCTTGAGCGTCCTCGACGCCGCCTCTACGCAGTCGGCGAGCATCACGACGGCCGCCTCCCGGCTCGACGGCAGCGGGCCCGGATACCGGTACTCCTCCGCGCTCGTCTCCATCGACTCCTTCTGCGCCTGGGCGAAGAAGTAGCTGATCAGCGAGGTGCCGTGGTGCTCCGCGATGATGGCCTTGACCGACTCCGGCAGCCTGAGCGTGTCGGCCCGCTCGAGGCCGAACTTGACGTGGCCGCGCAGGACCGTGGCCGACAGCCGCGGGTTGATCTCGTCGTGCTTATTGTAGCCCGACTGGTTCTCTATGAAGTACTCGGGCTTCTCGATCTTGCCTATGTCGTGGTAGTACGCGCCGACCCTGGCCAGGAGCGCGTCGGCGCCTATCTCGCGGCAGGCCGACTCCGCCAGGTGGGCGACGGTCACCGAGTGGCTGTAGGTGCCAGGGGCCACCGACAGGAGGCGCTTGAGCGCCGGCGCGTTCAGGTCCGACAGCTCCTGGAGCCTGAAGACCGTCGGGGCGTTGAGCATGTGCTCGAGCACCGGCAGGAACGACAGAGCGAGCACGCCGCAGAGGAAGCCGTTGACCGCCGACCAGAAGGCCGTGGACAGGGCCGCGGCGGCGCCTCGGTCGGCCAGAGCCGCCAACGCGAAGCCTACGGCGAAGCGCACGGCCGCCAGCTGGGAGCCGGCGCGCACCAGGTCGATGCGCTTGTCGGCCCGCCTGACGAGCACGATGCCGGCCAGCCCGGACGATATCGCCTGCGCGGGCACGAAGGCGTCGAGGCCGGTCACCAGCACGAGGCTCGAGCCCATGATCAGCGTGAAGACCAGCGCGAAGCGCTCGCCTATCAGGATGGCGACCAGCATCGATACCAGGGCCGTCGGCAGGAAGGCGTCGAGGTGGGCGGACAGCGAGGGCGGCAGGAAGGCCGACATCGCGCCGGCCGTCACGAAGTACCCGACGGCCACGGCCAGGGAGAACCAGTAGCTGGCGCCCTCTACCCGGATGCCCGTGACGCCCTTGCCGAGCAGCGCGACCGACGCGACGCCGAGGGCCGCGAGCAGCATGATCCCGGACAGCGCGAACAGCGCGTCGAACTCCATCTCCGAGCCGCGCAGGGCCGCGAGCTTCTCGAGGTCCTCGGCGGTGACGATGAAGCCCTGCCTGATCACCTTATCGCCCTTGGCTATCTTACGCATGACCGGTTCCACCCGGGCGCGCGCCGCCTCGAGGCGCCGGAGGCTCTGCTCCGCGTCGAAGAAGGCGTTCTCCCTGGCGAACGCGACCGCGAGGTCGGCCGCCAGGCCCGTCATCGTGGCCGACAGCCTGAGCGACTTGGCTATCTCGGCCGCGGCGGCCTTGAGCCGGCGGCTCGTCGTCGCGGACTCGAGCGACACCTGCTCGTAGACCAGCGGCCCGTCGGTCCAGCGTCGTAGCTCGACGCTCTCCGGGTTGTACTGCTCGAGGCCCGAGTCGGGGATCGCGAACACGCCGGCGCCGAGCAGGGCGGTCAGCACCGCGCGGCCCTGGCCGATCGCGTTGGCCGGGGCCGGGTAGTTGACCAGCCGCTCGGGCAGGTCGGACCCGGCCAGGTCGGGGAAGCGGCCGCGCAGCCTGAGCGCCAGCTCCTCGCGGCCCTCTATCTCGTCGGCCAGCGAGGCGAAGCCGAGCCTGAAGGCCTCGAGCTCCGCCAGGGCCGCCCGGGTGGCGGCGTCGTCGAGCGAGAAGACCGCCGGCACCAGCCGGAGCTCGGCCTCCGTGCGTATCCTCGTCGCCTTGACGTCGACGTAGACCACGTCGCGCTCGGCGACCACGTCGCGATCGGCCACCTTGCCGGCCTCGAAGCCGCCCTTGCCGGCCGCTCCCGAGACCGCGCCGAAGCCGATATAGGCCCCGATGCACACGATGGCCGCGACGGCCACCGCCCCGTAGCGGCGGACCAAGGCGGCGTCGCGGAACGCCGCGCGCAGCCGGTCGAGGCGGCCGTAACTATCAGATCTCTGACTCATAGGCGTCGATTATCTTCCTGACAAGGGGATTCCTGACCACGTCCCTGCCGTCGAGGCGGCATACGAAGATGTCGTCGATGTCGGACAGCACCTTGAGCGCGTGGACGAGCCCGGATTCGGATTTACGGGGCAGGTCGATCTGGGTCGTGTCGCCGGTCACCACGGCGACCGACCCCTCACCCAGCCTCGTCAGGAACATCTTCATCTGTTCCTTCGTGGTATTCTGCGCCTCGTCCAGGATGACGACGCAGTTGTTCAGGCTCCGTCCGCGCATGTACGCGAGCGGGGCTATCTCTATGGTATGGTTATCCTCGAGCCGCTTGACCACGTCGTAGGGCACCTGGGCCTCCATCGCGTCGTACAGCGGCCTCAGGTAGGGGCTGATCTTCTGCCCCAGGTCGCCGGGCAGGAAGCCCAGGCTCTCGCCCGCCTCGACCACCGGCCGCGTCAGCACCAGGCGCCTGCGCGCCTTGGACAGCACCTCGCGCAGGGCCCAGGCGACCGCGAGGTAGGTCTTGCCCGTGCCGGCCGGGCCGACGGCTATATTGATGTCGTGGCTGGCCAGCCCTCGCAGGTACAGCGCCTGGTTGGCGGTGCGCGGGTAGACCTTCGAGAAGGCGCCGGGCACCTGGATCGCCGAGTCCTTGAACGACGCGGTGCCGTTGGCGTTGCCGTTGGCGGAGCCGGAGCCGTCGGGCGTCAGGCTGGCGTGGATCGCGGTGATCAGCTCGGGAGAGGCCGGCAGGCCATCGTCGATCGACGACAGGAGCTGCTCGATCACCGCCGAGAACAGCTCCCGGACGCCCGCGTCGGGCGACTCGAGCGACAGCTCGTTGCCGCGCACGAATACGGGCACCCCCAGGAGGCGCTCGAGCACGCGAAGATTGTAATCGTTGACGCCGCAGACATCGGCGAGGAGCCTCGTGTCGTCCAGGGCGAAGCCTACGGCCGCTGTGGGAACCACGGTGTCCGATCCTAACCCCGCCGGGGGAAAAAATCAAGGAAGCTGGCCCTACCCGTCAGTTCCAGGTGACCGTCTCCCCTTCCTTGGCGTACGAGGCCTTGATCTGCGACACCGAATTCCACGACAGCGTCACCGAGAAGTCGGTCTTGAACACGTATTCGAGGTCCTCGAGCACCGGGCTGGCCGTCAGCTTGAGAGCCAGGTCCCAGTCGTGCAGGTGGTGGGTCGCGGTCAGCTCGAGCGACTTGAGCTTGAACAGCGACGCCCGGCGAGCGTCTCCCGTCCCGTCGAAGAAGTTGAACGACGCGAGCAGGTCGGTCAGCGGATTGACCGGATCGAGGCCGATCTCCTCGGGTATCTCGAACGCGTCGGGGAAATACCGCCACAGCGACGAATTCTTGCTCGTCGACGACAGGCTCAGGTCCAGGAGCTCGTGCGCCTTGAACGTCAGGCCGTAGACGAAGCTCAGGTACGAGTCGGTGAAGCGCAGGAAGCTCTGCGAGGCGCTGGCGTTGACGTCCATCGTCCATTGTATCCGGCGCCGCCAGGCGGCCGGAGGCTTCCAGCTGGCCTTGTAGGCCATCGCCATGGCGTTGACCATGAACGACGGGTCGCCGACCGACGACCAGCCCGAACCGTAGCTCAGCCGGTACGCGACCGCCTCCTTGGCGCTCGCGGACGCGGAGAAGCCGTTCCAGGCGACCTGCAGCGACAGCGCGGTCGGCTTCTCGTCGTCGATGTCCCAGACGTAGCTGCCGGTAAGCTTCGGCCACGGGGCCTCGCCGAGCGTCAGGCTCGAGCTCAGGGGCGACCAGGCGTACTCCTCGTCCTCGGACGGCATCGAATACTCCGCGCCGACCGTCAGCGTGGCCCAGGGAGCCTTGAGGCTGAGCTTGCCCGTATAGCCGCCGAGCAGCGGCGGCAGGTCCGCCTGCAGGGCGAGTACCTGCTTATAGCCCCAGGGCTGCAGGCCGAGGTCGAGCGACAGCGCGTGGGCGCTGACCGTCTCGTCGGTCCAGTCGGCCGTGACCGTCTCGTAGACCGCCTTCGAGGCGTCGGTCGGGTACGACGCGTCCATCTCCTTGAACGCGTACTCGTACAGCGTCGACGACAGGGAATATGCCACCGTGGTCGGCGCCCAGAGCCATAGGTCCTGGAACGGCGAGCTCGTCAGCTTGAGCTGGGCGCTCAGCTTGTCGTTGCGGTACTGAGCGTCCTGCTTGGCCCAGGTCGTCCTGAGCGAATCGCTCGCGTAGGCCGCGTCCGACGAGATGCTCGGGCGGTCCTGGGCCTGGCTCGACGCGGACAGCCCGAGCGTCATGGCGAGCAGCCCGTCGTAGGCCGCCCCGGTCAGGCTGACCGAGCCGGCAGCGCGGGCGGTCCTCGTCTCGTACAGCGCCGACCAGTCGACGAGCGACGGCTCGGTCCAGGCCGAGGTCAGGAAGCGCCGCTTCCACGCGAAGGTCGGGCTCAGCGACCACGACATCGACGCGGACAGCGGCGTACGGTCGGCGTAGGCCTCGGGAGACGCCAGCGAGGGCGCCGAGAAGCCCGGGGCGGCGGCGCTCCCGGACGAGCCCTCGGCCTTCTCCTCCGCGTCGGAGGCCGCCCAGGGCGCCTCGAGGCTCGGCAGCGCCGCCACGGCCCGGTCGACGGCGTCCAGGGACCGCTCCTCGCCCCCGTCGCCCCCGGCCGCCGGCTCCGCTGCCCCCGCCGCCCCGCCCGAGGCCGTCGCGGCCGCCTTGGCGGCCTTCTTCGGGTACTTGAACAGCGAACCGGACAGGCTGGCGCTCGAGTCTAGCACCGTCCACTCGTACGGCGCGAAGAACTCGCGCGTCGGGTCGACCGCGAACAGGGCCGCCTCGGTCGAGTCGGTCGGCGTCGGCTTGGCCACCGAGTTCCAGGTCAGCGACGTATTCAGCTTGGTCAGCGACGCGGTCGACAGCCACGAAGGCAGCCGGGCCGACGGCGCCGAGGCCGAGAAGCTGACCGAATCCGTGAACGTCGACAGCTTCGACGCCGTCGTCTCGTCGTCCTCCTGGTCGAGGAACTGGAGCCAGTTCATGTGCTCGCTCCGGTCGCGGAAGTCGACGTTGTAGTACGCGTCGCTGTAGAACGGCAGCGAGAAGCTCAGCCTGACCGGCCCGGCGGATAGGCTCGATGACAGCTCCCAGCCGAAGCGGAACGGCAGCTCGGAACCGAGCAGGTCGACGCCGTTCCATACCGACGCGTAGTCGCCCGCCGATACGAAGGGCGTATAGCCGGAAGACGCGCTGAACACCGAGCGCGACAGCCCGAGCCCCGCGAAGGCCGTCGTCGACGAGAACGGGCCGGGCGAGCCGAGCTGGGCCTGGACCGCCGCGAAGCCGCCCAGGTTCGAGTACAGGTCGACGATCACCTTGACGAAGTCGCTCGTCTTCGACTTAGACGGCTCCCTCGTCGTCCTGAGGAACACCCCGTCGATCCTGCGCTCGTAGCCCGAGCCGCCCTCGGCTATCTTGAGCAGGCTGATCTCCTGCTCCTTGGCCTCCTTGCGGCCGACCAGGTAGGTCGTCGTCTGCACGTAGCGCCCGAAGCGCTCCTCGTAGCCGAAGACCGGGTTGAACGCTATCTCCTCGCCCGGGTAATAGAAGAACGGCAGGTACAGCAGCGGCAGCTCGCCGACCGACAGCGTCGCGTTGAGCATCGCCCACTCGTTGCCGCCGAGTATCCAGATCCTCGAGGCGCGGATCGAGTAATGCGGGCGCTCGTCGTCGCAGGAGCTGACCACGCCGTCCTTGAACACCAGCACGTCGCTGCCCCGCTTGACGATGTCGTCGGCCTTGAAGAACAGCGCGTCGCCCGATTCCTCGCCGGCCGCCCGCTTGCTCTCCCCGTCGAGGAAGGCCCCGCTCCAGTCGTCCATGTCCAGCTCGAGCGCCTCGCCGACGAAATAGTCCGAGCCGTCCGCCCTGCGGCGCTCGAAGACGATGTCGCCTCGGGCCGACAGGATATTCGCGTCGCGGTTGACCACGATCTCGTCGGCCCGGATCGTCAGCGTCTCGCCCCTATCGTCGTCCTTGACCGAGATCGACACCCGCCCCTCGAAGCGCACCGTCGACTCCCCGTCGTCCGAGGCGCTCAGGTACTCGGTGCGGTCCGCCGACTCTATCGTGATAGTCTTGGACGACGAGGCGGCGGGCGGGGGCGCGGAGACCCCGAAGTGCTTATACAGCCTCGAGCGCAGCTCCTGGGCCGTACCAGACTCGTCGAGCCCGAGCGACCTCGCCCAGGCCGCGAGCGCGTAGTAGTCCGAGCTCGCTATATCGAGCGCGAGCGTCGCGAGCACCAGGTCCTCCGGCTCGCCCGGCTCGCCTTCGGCGGCCTCGGTCGAAGGCGACTCGGCGGGCGCGTCCGACGGCGGAGGCGCGTCCTGGGACCACGCGGGTCCCGCGGCGGCGAGGATGAGTGCGACGATGCTCGCCGCCCAGAACGCGGCGCGGGACGATCGGACTGCCATACCGGCGCATAATACAACGCCGCGC
>ERZ795053.4140-NODE-4140-length-15926-cov-10.515657_pt1 | contig 15926 bp, 11 predicted proteins | sample MGYA00375137_ERZ795053 | MGnify/ENA primary metagenome ERZ795053 (study PRJEB30182, sample SAMN05720284) | activated sludge metagenome | isolation source: Anaerobic digester | place: Hong Kong | collected 2014-12-17 ...
TCGCGCGGCAGGACCGGGCGACGGCACCCTCACGACTCAGGACTCACCCCTCACACCTACTTGCCCTGCGCCTTCGTGATGATCTGCTCGGCCACGGCCTTCGGCACTTCCTCGTAGTGGTCGAACTGCATCGTGTACACCGCGCGGCCCTGGGTCGCGCTGCGGAGCGTGGTCGAGTAGCCGAACATCTCCGCCAGCGGCACCTCGGCGTCCACCACCTGCGACTCGCCGCGCTGGTTCATCCCGCCGATCTTGCCGCGGCGGCTGGAGAGGTCGCCGATCACCGTGCCGAGGAAGTCCTCGGGGCAGACCACCTCGACGCCCATCACCGGCTCGAGGATGATCCCGCCGGCGTCCTTGACCGCCGCCTTGATCGCCATCGAGCCGGCGATCTTGAACGCCGTCTCGCTGGAGTCGACGTCGTGGTAGGAGCCGAACACCAGCTGCACCTTGACGTCCACCATCGGGTAGCCGGCGATGATGCCGCCCTCGAGCGCCTCGCGGATCCCGGCCTCGACCGGCTTGATGAACTCGCGCGGGATCACGCCGCCGACGATCTTGTCCTCGAAGACGAAGCCGCTGCCGGTCTCGCCCGGCTCGGCGTTGATCACGACGTGCCCGTACTGGCCCTTGCCGCCCGACTGGCGGATGAACTTGCCCTCGACCTGCTCGACCCGCCGGGTGATCGTCTCGCGGAACGCGACCTGCGGCCGGCCGACGTTGGCCTCGACCTTGAACTCGCGCTTCATGCGGTCGACGAGCACCTCGAGGTGCAGCTCGCCCATGCCGGCGATGATCGTCTGGCCGGTCTCCGGGTCGGTGCGGACGCGGAAGGTCGGGTCCTCCTCCGACAGCTTCTGCATCGCGATCGACAGCTTGTCCTGGTCGGCCTTCGACTTCGGCTCGATCGCCACGTCGATCACCGGCTCGGGGAACTTCATCGCCTCGAGGATGACCGGGGCGCCGTCGTCGCAGAGCGTGTCGCCGGTGCGGGTCTCCTTGAGCCCGATCGCCGCGCCGATGTCGCCCGCGAGCACCTCGGTGATCTCGTCGCGCTTGTTGGCGTGCATCTGCAGGAGGCGGCCGACCCGCTCGCGCTTGTCCTTGGTGGCGTTGTAGACGTAGCTGCCGGCCTCGAGCTTGCCCGAGTAGACCCGGAAGAACGTCAGCCGGCCGACGAACGGGTCGGTCGCGACCTTGAACGCCAGCGCGCTGAACGGCTCGGTGTCGGAGGCCTTCCGCTCGATCTTCTTCGTCTCGTCGTCCTGCGCGACGCCCACCATCGCCGGCACGTCGACCGGGCTCGGGAGGAAGTCGATCACCGCGTCGAGGAGCGCCTGGACGCCCTTGTTCTTGAACGACGCGCCGCAGAGGATCGGGACGAACTCCATCGCCAGCGTCGCCTTGCGGATCGCCTGCCGGATCTCGGCCTCGGTCAGCTCCTCGCCGCCGAGGTACTTCTCCATCAGCGCCTCGTCGTGCTCGACGGCCGCCTCGATCAGCTCGTGCCGCGCGGCCTCGATCGCCTCGTGGAACTCGGCCGGGGCGTCGACCACCTGGAACTTCTTGCCCATGGTGGAGTCGTCGAAGATGTACTGGCGCCGGGTGATGACGTCGATGTGCCCGGTGAAGGTCTCGCCCGAGCCGACCGGCAGCTGCAGCGGGAACGCCTTGCGGCTGAGGCGGTCGCGGATCATCGAGACGCACTTGTCGAAGTTCGCGCCGACCCGGTCCATCTTGTTCGAGAAGATCATCCGCGGCACGCGGTAGCGGTCGGCCTGCTTCCAGACCGTCTCGGTCTGCGGCTCCACGCCGGCCACCGAGTCGAGCAGCGCCACCGCCCCGTCGAGCACGCGCAGCGAGCGCTCCACCTCGACGGTGAAGTCGACGTGGCCGGGGGTGTCGATGATGTTGATCCGGTACTCCGGCCCCTCGCCCTGCTCGTCGCTCTCGCCATGGCGCATCCAGAAGCAGGTCGTCGCGGCGGAGGTGATGGTGATCCCCCGCTCCTGCTCCTGCTCCATCCAGTCCATGGTGGCCGCGCCGTCATGGACCTCGCCGATCTTGTGGCTCTTCCCCGTGTAGTAGAGGATGCGCTCGGTCGTGGTCGTCTTCCCGGCATCGATGTGGGCCATGATGCCGATGTTCCGATAGAGCTCGAGCGGGGTCTTGCGTGCCATGGTCTGCCGTTTCTCCGTTGCCGGGCCCTGCCCAGCGAAAAAGCGGGGCGACCGGACCGGGCCGTGGCCCGCGGTATCGCTCCGCGCCTGTCCGGACCCGGGGGCCCGGCGGGACTGCCGACTCGCGGCATCCCGGCGTCTGTCCGAGGAAGCAGAGGTGGGTCAGGGGCAATCCCTGCTCACGTGATTCCGATGTGCGTCAGTCCTGAGTCCTGGGTCCTGAGACGTGGCGGGAGGTGGTGGCCTTCCCCTCACCGCTCAGGACTCACCTCTCACTACCAGCGATAGTGCGCGAACGCCCGGTTGGCCTCGGCCATCCGGTGCGTGTCATCCTTCTTCTTGATGGTGCTGCCCTCGCCCTTGCTGGCCAGGATCAGCTCCGCCGCCAGCCGCTCGGCCATCGACTTCTCGCCGCGCGCCCGCGCGAACGAGATCAGCCAGCGCATCGCCAGCGCGGTCCGCCGCTCGGGACGCACCTCGACCGGCACCTGCAGCGAGGCGCCGCCGACCCGGCGGCTCTTCACCTCGACCGCCGGCTTGGCGTTGTTGACGGCCTGCTTGAAGACCGCCACGCCGGGCTGCCCGGTGCGCTCCTCGATCAGGTCCATCGCGCCGTAGAAGATCGACTCGGCGAGCCCCTTCTTCCCCTCGACCATCAGGTTGCAGACGAACTTCGACACCGTCTGCGAGTCATAGCGCGGATCGGGCGGGACCACCCGCTTCACCGCCTTGGTGCGCCGGCTCACTTGCCACCCCCGGCCTTCGGCCGCTTCGCGCCGTACTTCGACCGGCTCTGGCGACGGTCGTTCACGCCGGCCGAGTCGAGGGTCCCGCGCAGGATGTGGTAGCGGACGCCCGGGAGGTCCTTCACGCGGCCACCCCGGATCAGCACGATCGAGTGCTCCTGGAGGTTGTGCCCCTCGCCCGGGATGTAGGCGATCACCTCGATGCCGTTCACCAGGCGCACCTTGGCCACCTTCCGCAGCGCCGAGTTCGGCTTCTTGGGCGTCGTGGTGTACACGCGCGTGCACACCCCGCGCTTCTGCGGGTTGCTCTTGAGGTGCGGCGACTTCCCCTTGTAGAGGGGCTCGCTCCGGCCGTGGCGCAACAGCTGGTTGATCGTCGGCATGGCGTCCGTGGTATCGTCCCGATGAATCACGGCCGACCCGAAAAGACGCGGATCGGCGACAGTCATCAATGATATCCCGGGTTCAACCGGCGGTCAAGACCAAGGACCCCGGCCAGACCGTGACCCGGTTCGCCCCCCGGGACGGCCCCGGTCACGGCGTGTTCCGCAGTGGAACGGCTGGGGCCCTCCCACGAGGAAGGGGGTGGCCCCGATCCGGGACCACCCCCTCCTGACCACCCTCGGCCGGAGCCGACTAGAGGTCGTCGTCGCCCACGGCGGCCATGAGCAGCTCCACCTCGGGCTTCGGCTCCTCGGGCATCGGCGGCGGCGGCTCGAAGCCCTCCGGCGGCTGGATCTCCAGGTCGACGTACCGGTAGTGCCCGGTGCCGGCGGGGATCAGGTGCCCGATGATGATGTTCTCCTTCAGGCCGATCAGCTCGTCCCGGGCGCCGCGGATCGCGGCGTCGGTGAGGATCCGGGTGGTCTCCTGGAACGACGCGGCCGAGAAGAACGACCGGGTCGAGAGGGAGGCCTTCGTGATCCCGAGCAGGACCGGCTCCGCGGTCGCCGGGCTCCCCTTGCGGCGGATGACCCGCTCGTTCTCCTCGCGGAACGAGAGCCGGTCGACGGTCTCGCCCTCGAGGAACGCGGTGTCGCCCGGATCGGTGACCCGCACCTTCTGGAGCATCTGGCGGACGATGACCCCGATGTGCTTGTCGTTGATCCGCACGCCCTGGAGGCGATAGACCTCCTGGACCTCGTTGAGCAGGTACTCCTGGACCGCGCGCGCGCCCTTGATCTGGAGGATCTCGTGCGGCGAGACCGGTCCCTCGGTGAGGCGGTCACCCGCCCGCACCCGGTCGCCCTCGTGGACCCGGAGGTGCTTCCCGGCCGGGACCTCGTACACCCGGGCCTCGGCGCCCTCGGCGCTGGTGCCGTCGGGCATCGTCGGGTAGACGAAGATCTCGCGCTTGCCGCGCTTGATCTCGCCGAACTTCACGATGCCGTCGACCTCGGACATGGTGGCCGGATCCTTCGGCCGCCGCGCCTCGAACAGCTCTGCCACCCGCGGCAGGCCGCCGGTGATGTCGCGGGTCTTGTACGCCTGCCGCGGGATCTTGGTGATGGTGACGCCCTTCGGGACCTTCACCGCCGGCGAGAGGAAGACGGTCTTGTCCTTCGCCTCGCGCTTCGACTTGCCGGGCCAGGCCTCGAGGACCGAGACCTCCTCGACCTTGAACTTCTCCGACCACGGATTGACCTGGTCGGGGATGCGCAGCGCCCGCGAGACCGGGTCCGTCGGCGAGCCGAGGATGATCCGGGCGCCCTCGGCGAGGGTGTACTCCTGCGGGTCCTTGCGGTTCTTCTGGTACACCAGCACCGACGGGTGCAGCTCGCGGTCGGGGTCCTGCTGGACCACGAGCGAGCGGAGGCCGGTGCCCTCGTCGAGCTCCTCGCGCAGGGTGACGCCCGGCACGAGGTCCTTCCAGCGCAGCTCGCCGTCGGTCTTGATGATCGACGGATCGTTGTACGGGTCCCAGGTGTAGAGCACGGTCGCCCGCTTCTCGCCGTCGCCGCGGGTGGCGTGCTCGTCCTCGCGCGCCTGCATGAGCGCGCCCTCGGGCACCGGGTAGCGGTTGAGCGCCCGGCTCCGGTCGGCGGCATCGACGATCACGATCCCGGCGCGCGTCTCCTCGGCGACCGACTCGGTCTCGCGGGTCAGCGCCACGCGGATGCTGCCGGAGGTGCCGTCCTCGTACTCGACCGGGACGTCCGCCCACTCGAGGTCGTCGGTGTAGGTGACGATGCCGTCGGTCCGCGCCCGCCGCTCGGCCTCCTCGGCGATGCGCGACGAGGTGCCGCCGATGTGGAAGGTCCGCAGGGTGAGCTGGGTGCCCGGCTCGCCGATCGACTGCGCGGCCAGGATCCCGACCGCCTCGCCGAGGTCGACCATCTCCATCGTCGCGAGGTTGCGGCCGTAGCACATCCGGCAGACGCCGCGCTTCGACTCGCAGGTGAGCACCGAGCGGATCTTGACGTGCTCGATGCCGGCGTCGTCGATCCGGTTGGCGATCTCCTCGTCGATGACCTGGCCGGTGGTGACCAGCACCCGGGGGTCGCCGAACTCGTCGAGCTCGTGCGGGTCGCCGACGTCCTCGGCGGCCACGGTCCCGAGGATCCGGTCGCGCAGCGGCTCGATGACGTCCTCGCCCTCCTTCAGCGGGCTCATCTCGAGGCCCATGACCGTGCCGCAGTCCTCCTCGGTGATCGTGACGTCCTGCGCCACGTCGCAGAGGCGGCGGGTGAGGTAGCCGGCGTCGGCGGTCTTGAGCGCCGTGTCGGCGAGGCCCTTGCGGGCGCCGTGGGTCGAGATGAAGTACTCGAGCACGGTGAGCCCCTCGCGGAAGTTCGACCGGATCGGCGACTCGATGATCTCGCCGATGCCGCCGGTGAGCTTCTTCTGGGGCTTCGCCATCAGGCCGCGCATCCCGGCGAGCTGCCGGATCTGGTCGCGCGAGCCGCGGGCGCCCGAGTCGTACATCATGAAGACCGGGTTGTAGCCGCCGCGCGAGCGGCGCATGTGCCCGAGCATCGCCTCGGCCACGTCGTTGTTGGCGTGGGTCCAGGCGTCGATGACCTTGTTGTAGCGCTCGCCGAAGGTGATCTGGCCGGTGTTGTAGGCGCGCTGGAACCGCTCGACGCGCTTCTGCGCCTCGGCGAGCAGGTCGGCCTTCTCGGTCGGGATCTCGAGGTCCTCGATGCCGATCGAGACGCCGCCCATCGTCGCGAAGTCGAACCCGAACCGCTTGAGGCGGTCGAGGAACTCGACGGTCGCCCGCAGGCCGGCGCGCCGGTAGCTCTGGAGCACCAGCTCCGAGAGCGGCTTCTTCTTCATCAGGTCATCGCGGAACCCGAGCTCGGCGACGACGGCGCGCGGCAGGATGTTGTTGAACAGCACCCGGCCGACGGTGGTCCGCACCCAGCGCGGCCGCGGGTCGAGCGCCTCCGCGGGCGGCCGGAACCAGAACCGGATCGCGGTCTGGTGGGTCAGCGCGCCGTGCACCAGCGCCATCTCCAGCTCGGCGATCGAGCCGTAGCTCGGCGCCCCCTGCCAGAGGCGCTCGCGCACCTCGTCGAGCTTCGGGCCGGCCGCGCGGAGCTCCTCCTCGAACCCGGCCGGGAGCTTGGTGAGGAAGTACGACCCCAGCACCATGTCCTGCGACGGCTCGGCGATCGGCCGGCCGTCGGAGGGCTTCAGGATGTTGTTCGACGACACCATCAGGAGCCGGGCCTCGAGCTGCGCCTCGAACGAGAGCGGCACGTGGACGGCCATCTGGTCGCCGTCGAAGTCGGCGTTGAACGCCGCGCAGACGAGCGGGTGGATCCGGATCGCCTTGCCCTCGACCAGCTTCGGCTCGAACGCCTGGATGCCGAGGCGGTGGAGCGTCGGGGCGCGGTTGAGGAGCACCGGGTGGTCCTGGATGATGTCCTCGAGGATCTCGTACACCTCGGGGCTCTCGCGCTCGACGATCTTCTTCGCGCGCTTGACGGTCTCGGCGATCCCCTTCTCCACCAGCTCGTGGATGATGAACGGCTTGAAGAGCTCGACCGCCATCGTCTTGGGGAGGCCGCACTGGTGCAGGCGCAGCTCGGGCCCGACGACGATGACCGACCGGCCGGAGTAGTCCACGCGCTTGCCGAGCAGGTTCTGCCGGAAGCGGCCCTGCTTCCCCTTCAGCATGTCGGAGAGCGACTTGAGCGGGCGCTTGCCGCGGCCGCGGATCGCCTTGCTGCGGCGCCCGTTGTCGAACAGGGCGTCGACCGCCTCCTGCAGCATCCGCTTCTCGTTGCGGAGGATCACCTCCGGGGCGCGGTGCTGGATCAGCTTCTGGAGCCGGTTGTTGCGGTTGATCACCCGGCGGTACAGGTCGTTCAGGTCGGACGTGGCGAAGCGGCCGCCGTCGAGCGGCACCAGCGGCCGCAGGTCGGGCGGGATCACCGGGATGACGTCCATGATCATCCAGGCCGGGTCGTTCGGCAGCTCGTTCGCGTCGCCCGAGGAGAGGAACGCGTCGATGATCTTGAGCCGCTTGAGCGTCTGCTTCTTGCGGTGCTGGCTGGTCTCGGTGGCGACCCCGGCGCGGAGCTCCTCGGCGACCGCCTTGAGGTCGAGCCCGCGCAGCAGCTCGCGCACCGCCGGCGCGCCGATCTCGGCGCGGAAGGCGCTGTCGCCCTCCTCGCGCGCCTTCATGCGGAGCGTGAGGTACTCGTCCTCGTCGAGCAGCTGGCGCGGCTCGACCTCCTGCTGGCCGGGCTCGAGCACGATGTAGCTCGAGTAGTACAGCACCCGCTCGAGTTCCTTGAGCGTGATGTTGATCAGGTTCCCCATCGGCGACGGGAGCGTCTTGAAGAACCAGATGTGCGCCACCGGCACGCTGAGCTCGATGTGCCCCATCCGCTCGCGGCGGACCTTGGAGAGGGTCACCTCGACGCCGCAGCGGTCGCAGATCACGCCGCGATAGCGGATCCGCTTGTACTTGCCGCAGTGGCACTCCCAGTCCTTGACCGGGCCGAAGATCCGCTCGCAGAACAGGCCGTCCTTCTCCGGCTTGAACGAGCGGTAGTTGATGGTCTCGGGCTTGGTGACCTCGCCCCACGACCACCAGTAGCGCTGCCCCTGCACCTCGAGGCGCTCGCGCTCCTTGGTGTCCCGCGGCCCGCGGATCTCCTCGGGGCTCGCGATCCGGATGCTGATGTAGTCGAAGCTCGAGCTCTTGGGCTCGCGTCCGCTGCGGAAGTCGATCATCGCCTCACTCCTCCCCTTCGGCCGTGGTGCCCAGCGTGACCTTCAGCCCGAGGGCCTGCAGTTCCTTGACGAGCACGTTGAACGACTCCGGGATGCCGGGTTCCGGCAGGTTCTGCCCCTTCACGATGGCCTCGTACACCCGGCTGCGGCCGTTCACGTCGTCGGACTTGACCGTGAGCATCTCCTGCAGCACGTGGGCGGCGCCGTAGGCCTCCAGCGCCCAGACCTCCATCTCGCCGAAGCGCTGGCCGCCGAACTGCGCCTTGCCGGCCAGCGGCTGCTGCGTGACGAGCGAGTACGGCCCGATCGACCGGGCGTGGATCTTGTCGTCGACCAGGTGGCTCAGCTTGAGCATGTAGATGGTGCCGACGGTGACGTCCCCGGCGAACACCTGCCCGGTGCGGCCGTCGCGCAGCCGCGCCTTCCCGCTCGGGGTGAGCCCCGCGTGGCGGATCAGCGCGTCGGCCGCGACCGAGGCGACCTCGGGGGTCGCGCTGCCGCCGAGCAGCGGGGCCAGCGCCTCGAGGCCGATGCCGGCGAGCATCGCGGCATCATCGCCCTTCTCCGCCGTGGCCAGCGCCTTCGCGGCGGCCTTGAGCGCGGTCGGGTTCACCCCGTTCGGCTCGGCCACCATCGCCTCGTTGGCGGTCCGCGCCAGCGCCAGCTCGGCGCGGGCCCGGTCGGCGAGCTCCTTCGCCGCGCCGGCGAGGAACGTGAGCGTCGCCTTGGCGAGCCCCTGCGTCGACTTCGAGACGCCCTTGGTCCACAGCGCCTCGACGCCGGTCGCATCGAGGGTCGCATGGGGCGCGTGGTGCGCCTTGAGGTCCTGCACCAGCGCGTCGATCGCCGCCGGCCCGGCCTCGGGGGCCGCCGCCTGCAGGCGCAGCGACTGCGCCGCCCAGGTCAGCCCCGAGAGCCGCAGCAGCACGCCGATCTCGCTCTCCTCGGCGCCGCGGAACACCGGCGTCTTCGCCTTGAAGCCGAGGATGCGGGCGCACCAGCCGAGATGGGTCTCGAGGACCTGCCCGACGTTCATGCGGCTCGGCACGCCGAGCGGGTTGAGGGCGATGTCGACCGGGGTCCCGTCGGGGAGGAACGGCATGTCCTCCTCGGGGACGATCCGGGCGACGATGCCCTTGTTGCCGTGGCGGCCGGCCATCTTGTCGCCGACGGAGACCTTCCGCTTCTCGGCGATGTACACCTTCACCAGCTGGATCACGCCCGGGGGCAGTTCGTCCGGCTGGAGGATCTTGTCGATCTGGTCCTCGGCCTTCTCCTCGACCCGGGCCCGCTCGGCCGCGGCGGCGTCGAGGGTCTGCCGGATCCGGTCATTGGCCTTGGCGTCGCTGACGCGCAGCGTCTTGAGGTCGACCTCGGTGAGGTCGAGCCCCTTCAGCACGGTCTTCGTCAGCTTGGTGCCCGGCGCGAGCAGCTCATCGACCGTGCCGGCGCGGAGCATCAGCCCGACCTCGCGGCCCTCGAGCAGCTCGGCGACCTCGTCGAGCATCGCCTGGGTGATCCGGGCCTTCTCCTCGGTCTCGCGGCGGCGCACCTCGCCGATCCGCTCGCCGCGGTCCTTGTCGACCACCGGCCCCTCGACGCGCGAGAAGATCTTGACGTCGATCACGGTGCCCTTCATCCCCGGCGGCACCTTGAGCGAGCTGTCCTTCACGTCCTTCGCCTTCTCGCCGAAGATCGCGGTGAGCAGCTTCTCCTCGGGGCTCAGCTCGGTCTCGCCCTTCGGCGTGATCTTGCCGACGAGGATGTCGCCCGGGATGACGGCGGCGCCGATCCGGACGATGCCGCGCTCGTCGAGGTCCACGAGCGACTCGTCGGAGACGTTCGGGATCTCGCGGGTGATCTCCTCCTGGCCGCGCTTGGTGTCGCGGACATGGAGCTCCAGCTCCTGGATGTGGATCGACGAGTACACGTCGTCCTTGACCAGGCGCTCGGAGAGGACGATGGCGTCCTCGAAGTTGTGGCCGTACCACGGCATGAACGCCACCAGCACGTTGCTGCCGAGGGCGAGCTCGCCGTCCTCGGTCGCCGCGCCGTCGGCGATGACCTGCCCCGCGGTGACGACGTCGCCCTGCTGCACCATCGGGCGCTGGTTGATGGCGGTGTCCTGGTTGGTCCGCCAGAACTTCTTGACCCGGTAGCGATCGATCCGGGCGAGGCGGCCGAGCGGGGCCGACGTGTCGGTCCCCTCGGGGCCGGCGTCGACGATGATCTCGTCGGCCGTCACCCTGGTCACGGTCCCGGCCCGGCGCGCGATGATGACCGCGCCCGAGTCGGTGGCCACGGTGGCCTCGAGGCCGGTGCCGACCAGCGGCGCCTGCGGGAAGACCAGCGGCACCGACTGGCGCTGCATGTTCGAGCCCATCAGCGCGCGGTTGGCGTCGTCATGCTCGAGGAACGGGATCAGCGCCGCCGCGATCGAGACGAGCTGCTCCGGGGCGACGTCCATGTAGTCGATCCGGCCCGGCGGGAGCAGCGGGTAGTCGTCGCCCTTGCGGGTCAGCACCATCTGGTTGGCGAACTTCCCCTCGGGGGTGAGCGGCGCGTTGGCCTGCGCCACCGCGTAGTCCTCCTCCTCGCTCGCGGAGAGCCAGTGGATCTCGCTGGTGACGGTGCCGTCGCGGACCACCCGGTACGGGGTCTCGATGAAGCCGAGCTCGTTGATGCGCGCGTAGGTCGAGAGCGACGTGATCAGGCCGATGTTCGGCCCTTCCGGCGTCTCGATCGGGCACATCCGGCCGTACTGCGAGTAGTGGACGTCGCGGACCTCGAACCCGGCCCGCTCGCGGGTCAGGCCGCCGGGCCCGAGCGCCGAGAGGCGCCGCTTGTTGGTCAGCTCGGCGAGCGGGTTGGTCTGGTCCATGAACTGCGACAGCTGCGAGCTGCCGAAGAACGCCTGGATCACCGCCGAGACGGTGCGGGCGTTGACCAGGTCGTCGAGCGAGATCTTCTCCGGGTCGGAGTTGATGCTCATCCGCTCCTTGACGAGCCGGGCCATGCGCGAGAGGCCGACCGAGAACTGGTTGGCGATCAGCTCGCCGACCGACCGGATGCGGCGGTTGCCGAGGTGGTCGATGTCGTCGGTGTGGCCGCGCCCGTCGTGGAGGTCGATCAGGTAGCGGATGATCGCGACGAAGTCCTCCTCGGTGAGGACCGTGTGGTTCGGGTCGATCCGCAGCCGGAGGCGCTGGTTGATCTTGTAGCGGCCGACCCGGCCGAGATCGTAGCGCTTCGGGTTGAAGAAGAGCTTCTGGATCTGCTGCCGCGCGGTCTCGAGGTTCGGCGCGTCGCCCGGCCGGAGGAGGGCGTAGATCTGCTCGAGCGCCTCCTGCTCCGAGTGGGTCGGGTCCTTCGAGAGGGTGTTGCGGATCAGCGGGCTCTCGCCCCGGCCGGCCGGGAGGAGGACCTCGACCTTGTGGATCCCCGCCTTGGTCAGCTTCGCGCGCACCTTGTCGGTGAGCACGGTGCCCGCCTCGACGACCACCTCGCCCGTCTCCGGGTCGCCGGCGGCGAACGCGAGGACGTGGCTGCTCTTCTCCCGGTTGCTGACCGGGAGCTCCTCGTCGCGGAGGTCGAGGGTGGTGTAGCCCGCGAAGACGCGCACGGTCGCGACGCCGACGTGCCGCATCGCCGCGAGGCGCTCGGGGGTCAGCTCCTCGCCGGTGAGGCCGAGGGGGTCGCCCTCGGGGTCCTCGGGATTCGGGACGTCGGCGGCGAGCATCGCGCCGACGACCTCGCGGCGCTCCTGGCGCGAGTCGGCCCGCTCGGTGAGGTCGAGGTCCTTCTCGGCGAAGAAGAGCCGCAGGATGTCGGCGTTGGTGCCGTGCCCGAACGCGCGCAGCAGGGCGGTCGCCGGGAACTTCTTCTTCTTGTCGATGTGGACGTAGATCACGTCGTGGATGTCGATCGTGAACTCGACCCACGAGCCGCGGAACGGGATGATCCGGGAGCTGAACAGCCGCTGGCCGTTGGGGTGGGTGTCCTCCTCGAACACCACGCCCGGCGAGCGGTGCAGCTGCGAGACCACCACGCGCTCGGCGCCGTTGATCACGAAGGTCCCGAGCGGGGTCATGATCGGCAGCTCGCCGAGGTAGACCTCCTTCTCGATCGCGTTCTTGAGCCGCCGCTGGCCGTCGACCTCCTCGAAGACGTCGAGCCGGAGCTTGGTCCGGAGCGGGGCGGCGTAGGTCATGTCGCGCTCGATGCACTCCTCGACGGAGTACTTCGGCTCGCCGAGGCCGTAGCCGACGAACTCCAGCGAGTACTTCCCGTTCACGTCGCTGATCGGGAAGAGGTCGCGGAAGACGCGCTCGAGGGAGACGTCCTGGCGCTCGCCCTCGACGTCGTCGGGGACGAGGAGCGAGTCAAAGGCGCGCGTCTGGATGTCGAGCAGGTGGGGCATGGTCATGCCCGCCTGCACGTTCGAGAACGAGATCACCGGCACGGTTGCTGACATGGGCCTACTTCCCGGGGCAAGGGAACACGGCGGCGCCCCGCTCCCCGCTGATCGCGGGGGCGGGTGCCGTCGGAATCCAGGTGTCGAAGTCGCAGTGTGTCGTCATGCCGTCTCACTGAAGATGACCGGGGCGAAGCGGGGAGACCCCTCGCCGGCCGCGGACGCGGCCGGCTCGGGGTGACCCGCTGCGCGGGTCACTTCAGTTCGACGGAGGCGCCCTGCTCCTCGAGTCGCTTCTTCATCTCCTCGGCCTCGGCCTTCGAGACGCCCTCCTTCAGGGGGCTCGGCGCGCCGTCGACGAGGTCCTTCGCTTCCTTCAGGCCGAGGGAGGTGATCTCCCGGACGACCTTGATGACGTTGATCTTCTTGTCGCCGGCGGCCGTCAGGACGACCGTGAACTCGGTCTGCTCCTCGACGGCGGCGGCGGCGGCCCCGCCGGCGGCCGGCGCCGCGGCGGCGACGACGGACACGTTGAACTTCTCCTTGAAGGCCTCGATCAGGTCGGCCAGCTCGAGCACGGTCTTGTTGCCGATCGCCTCGAGGATCTCGTCATTCGTCATGGTAGCCATTGTGGTGTGTCTCCCGGTTGCTTAGGCGGCCTCGGAGGCCGAACGCTGTTCGCGGAGCGCCTCGAGCGCGCCGACCATCTGATAGAGGATCCCGTTGAGCCCGCCGGCGAACTGGCCGAGCAGGACGTCGCGGGGCGGGATCTCGCCCAGCCGCTTCACGTAGGCGGGCTCGACGGCGCGGCCGTCGATCCAGCCCCCGCGGACGGTGGGCTTCTCGTGCTCCTTCGCGAACTCCCCGAGCACCTTGGCCGCGGCCATGGGGTCCTCGCCCGCCAGGACGAGCCCGGTGGTGCCGGTGAGCTGCGCGTCGAGCTCCGCGATGTTGTTGGCGGCGAGGGCGCGCTGCGCGAGGGTGTTCTTCACCACCACGTAGCGACCGCCGGCCGCCCGCATCCGGCGCCGGAACTCCGTCAGCTTCAGCACGTTCAGCCCGCTGAAGTCGGTGACGAAGAGCGTCGGGGACGCCTTGATCTGCTCGGTCAGCACGCTGACCGTCTGTTCCCGTTCGGCCTTGCTCATCGGTACCCCGCCATGTCGAGAGGGATCCCGGGACCCATCGTGCTCGAGAGCGTCGCGGACCGGATGTAGGTCCCCTTCGCCGCCGAGGGCTTCGCCTTGACGATCGTCTCCAGGAACGCCGCGAGATTCTCGCGCAGCTGCTCGGGCGAGAACGAGACCTTGCCGATCGGCACGTGCACGTTGCCGGTCTTGTCGACCCGGAACTCGATCTTGCCGGCCTTGATCTCGCGGACCGCCCGGCCGACGTCCATCGTCACCGTGCCGGCCTTCGGGTTCGGCATCAGGCCGCGCGGCCCGAGGACCCGCCCGAGGGCGCCGAGCTGCCCCATGACGTCCGGGGTCGCGACGATCACGTCGCACTCGAGCCAGCCGTCCTTGAGCTTCTGGAGGTACTCGAGCCCGACGAAGTCGGCCCCGGCCTCCTCGGCCTCCTTGACCCGCTCCCCCTGGGCGACCACCAGCACGCGGACGGCCTTGCCGGTCCCGTGCGGGAGGACCACCGTGCCGCGGACGACCTGGTCGGCGTGGCGGGGGTCGACCCCCAGCCGCACCGCCACGTCCACCGTGGCGTCGAACTTCGTGTAGGAGGTCTGCTTCACCAGCTCCACCGCCTCGGTGGCGGCATAGGCGCGTGCGGCGTCGACCTTGGCGGCCGCGGCGCGGTACTTCTTGCCGAGGGTCGCCATCAGTCCACCACCTCCAGCCCCATCGAGCGCGCGGTGCCGGCGATCATGCGGATCGCGGCGTCGACGTCGGAGGCGTTGAGGTCGGCCATCTTGATCTCCGCGATCTTGCGGAGCTGGTCGCGCGTGACCGACCCGACCTTGTTCCGGTTGGGCTGGCCGCTCCCCTTCTCGATCCCGGCCTCCTTGAGGAGGAGGTTCGGGGCCGGCGGGGTCTTGGTGATGAAGGTGAACGTGCGATCGGCAAAGATCGTCACGACCACCGGGATCACCATCCCGGCCTGCGCCTGGGTCCGCGCGTTGAACTGCTTGCAGAACTCCATGATGTTGACCCCGTGGGGGCCGAGCGCGGTGCCGACGGGCGGGGCGGGATTCGCCGCACCGGCCGGGCACTGCAGCTTCACCATGGCTGCGATCTTCTTGGCCATGTCGCTCCTTTCACGACGGCCGCTGGCAAGGCGGGGCGCCGAATGACGGAGGGGCGGTCATCGCCCGTCCTGCCGCCAGTTGACCCGGGGCGGTCGCCGGGGAGACGTGAGGCGTGAGTCCTGAGTCATGAGGGGTCGTTCCCCTCAGGACTCACTTCTCAGGACTCACTTCCCGAACAGCTCAGCTCTAATGACCCCGGAGCTGGAGATAATCCAGCTCCACCGTGGTCGGCCGCCCGAAGAGCGACACCGACACCTTCACCTTCCCCTTGTCGGCCAGGACCTCCTCGACGGTGCCGTTGAAGTCGCTGAACGGCCCCTCGGTGATCTCGACCGCCTGGCCGACGAGGAAGGGGATCTCCTCCTTCGGACCGGCATCGGCCTCGGGCTCGCCCTGGCCGAGGAGGCGGTTGACCTCGTCCTCGCGCAGGGCCATCGGCTCGCGGCCGGTGCCGACGAACTTGATGACGCCCTGGATCGAGTTGACGACGTGCTGCGCCTCCTGGCTCAGCCCCATCTGCACGATCACGTAGCCCGGGTAGAGCTTCCGCTCCACCGTGACCTTCTTGCCGTTCTTGATCTCGACGACGTCCTGCGTCGGGACCAGGGCCTGGGCCACGAGCTTCTCCCCCTCGGGGCGCGGATCGTCGGCGATCCGGCGCTCGAGGAGGGTGCGCACCTTGTTCTCGTGCCCGGCCGTCGTCTGGATCGCGTACCAGCGATACTCCGCCATCGTCGGGCTCACCGCGCCAGCGAGGCGATGCCGTCGACCAGGATCAGCGTCAGCACCTTGTCGACGAGGCCGATCGCGACGCCGAGGAGGAGCGAGCCGATGACGACGGCCCGGGTGGACTGGATCAGCTCCGGCTTCGCGGGCCAGGTCACCTTGTCCATCTCATGGCGCGAGTCGACGACGTAGTCCCGCACCGTGGTCAGTGCGTTCGTCGCCTGCTCCGCCTGGTTCTCGTCCCTGGCCATCTATGGCTCCCCGGTCCAGCGTGTCTCGCAATGAGTCATGGGTCATGAGTCCTGAGTCGTGAGAGGGCTGCCCTCAGGACTCAGGACTCATGCCTCACTTCAAAATCTTCGTCACGACCCCGGCGCCGACCGTCCGGCCGCCCTCGCGGATCGCGAACC
>ERZ795053.4147-NODE-4147-length-15893-cov-14.555499_pt1 | contig 15893 bp, 18 predicted proteins | sample MGYA00375137_ERZ795053 | MGnify/ENA primary metagenome ERZ795053 (study PRJEB30182, sample SAMN05720284) | activated sludge metagenome | isolation source: Anaerobic digester | place: Hong Kong | collected 2014-12-17 ...
TTTCTACATTCTCAAACAGCATTTCCATCAGAGTGACCAATTCCTGTTCATCAGGGCTGAGTTCCTCCCTTTCAATGGTTTGCTGAATCTCCTGCTCGAATGCCATCCTCTTCTGAATGATTTCCTGACGTTTCTTTTTCTTCTTCATTCTGCTGCTTAAAATGTAAATCAGCAGCATAATGGAAATAGCCAACAACGTTACGCCGATCACCAGCTGTATGAATTTTTGCTGAGTCTCTACGAGTTCAAGTTGCCTTTTGATCTGTTCTTCAGTAGATCTGTCAAAGGCCAGAAATTCGACTGCAACGTTGGTGAGAGTTGCATCGATGGAATTGGCAACAATCCCCTTAATGCTGTCGGTGGTAACCCCGGTGGCAACCGCTAATGAATCGATCAAAACCGTGATGTTCTTATTCAGGATTTCTCCCTGCTTATTCTGCAAAATCTTTTCATAAATTTCATTGACATTGTAATTGACTGTTTTACTCTCTCTCTCGAAATCAGTCAGGTCACCGGTGTCCGTCGCTTCATAAACGGTCGGAATATTGGCATCTGTTCCCACAACCTGCCCTGCATTTGATGAGCGGCTCTTTTCAGATTCGGTTTGTTCACTGACCACCACACCGGTTTTTCTCAAAACCGGTTCATATTCCGTTGATTCACGCTCGATGGTCTCCCAGTTCAATTCGATTTCAGCCATGACCACCACACGCCCCAGACCAAACACCTGCTCTAAATTGGATCGGACTTTACGGGTATAATAGTCTTCCGCCTTTTGCTGAACTTCCATTTTGGATGAAGCGCCGCCAACTCCTTCTTCAGCGATCACCAGATCACTGAGAATTTTAGAGTTGTTGTCTACCACTCGAACTTCCTTGTAATCCAGCCCTTCAACTGCACCGGAAATCAGCTGCATAACCCCTTTGATATTCTCCGGTTTCAGTGTGACTCCCGGAGACAAAACCAGCAAAACGGAAGCCTTGGGATCTGCTTCTTCTCCCCTGGCGTAATAGGTAAATTTTGGAATCGTTAAGTTGACTTGCGCATAATTCACCCCATCCAGGGACATGATGGTTCGCTCAAGTTCACCTTTCAAGGCTATCTGATAACGCACTTGCTTGTCAAAACTGGTTGCACCCAGCGGCTGGTTCTCCATAATTTCAAAACCCTTGGAAGTTGACCCGATGACACCGGTGCTGATATATTTCATACGCAGTGCTTCCGGATTATAGGCTCGTGGAACATAAATAGCCCCCCCGGTTCCCGTTTCAAAGGGTATACCACTTTCCTCAAGCTGCTGAACAACGCTGCCGGCTTCCGCATCCGTCAGTCCCCTGACTAACAACGTGTAATTCGGATTTGAAGCCACTGAAATAGTCATAACAAGGGCAACAACAATGGCAACAATAACCCCAACAAAGAGGATCTTTTGAGATTGAGTGAATTTTTTCCAATATTCGTCAGGAAAGGATTTTACCCAGTCAACTATTTTTTTTAAAAAATCCATCTGAAATGCCTCCTAAGGCGAATCTGTTCACCCCAGATTAATTCTATCCGATTCTCGCCATAGCTCTTCCAAGGCATAAAATTTTCGACCCTTTTTGCTGAAAATATGCACCACGATATCGCCCATATCCACCAAGGCCCAATCTCCTTTTGCCTGTTTGTCTGCATATATCAACCGTTCCCCATGCTCGTCGGCGAATTCCCTGGTACCTTCTATCAACGCCTTCATGTGAACGGTTGAATTAGCAGTGCAAATAACAAAATAGTCCGTCAAGAGATTGGTTTCGGACATATTCAGCACCAATATTTCCTCGGCTTCTTTATCATCAAGAACACCGAGAAGAGCCTTTAATTTTTGCTTATCTTCTCCGGTCAGTTTTACCCCTCCACATTTTCATTCATTTGAAATTATATCATACTCATAATGTTTCTTTCACTGTGATTAACCAGCGGGATAAATCCCTTCAAATTCTTCATTATCCTGCAAGATTTGTCGATCCAAGCGGATCTCTCCAAAATATCTCTCTCCCAGAAATTTGGCGGCAACATCAGGAAACAGAGCTAGACTGAGAAGATCTTCATCACAATGAGCCAAATGACCCGCCTGTTGTCGAATAGTCCCCAGCATGGGTTCCAGGTAATCCGCCGGTCTTTCTTTGATCACTTCTTTTGTATCGATCACTTGCTTCAGAAATTCGGGGTTTACCGGTGCAGGCGGTTTCCCATATAACCCTTTTAAATAAGCTTGAACTTCTCTGGTTATTTTTTTGTACCGTCCCATCATCACGTTCAGAACCGCTTGTACGCCGACAATTTGACTGGTCGGTGTGACCAGTGGCGGATAGCCAAGATCTTTTCTGACCAGGGGTATTTCATCGAGAACCGCTTTGAGTTTATCCAAGGCATTTTGTTCTTTGAGCTGATTGATCAGATTGGACAACATGCCTCCTGGAACCTGTGAAGTCAAAACACGTATGTTAATATGTTTGATATTGGCATCCACATCGGCGTGGTTGGCTCTCACTTTTTCAAAATAATCGGCGATGGGCACAAACAATTCCGGATTCAGTCGGAGGTTTACCCCATCGTATTCTTTGAAGGACTCGTACATGGCCTCCACAGGAGGTTGGCTTGAAGCACCCGACAGGGATGCTGTTGCCGTGTCAAAAATATCCGCTCCCGCCTCCATGGCCGCCAAATAAGCCAGCTGTCCTGTTCCAACCGTGCAATGGGTGTGCATCTCTATAGGAATATCACATTGGCTTTTGATGGATTTAACCAAGTCAAACGCACGCTTGGGCGTCAAAAGCCCGGCCATGTCCTTGATACACAATGAATCAATGCCCAATTTGATGAGTTCTTGTACCAACCCGGAGTAATATTCAGGTGTGTGAACCGGGCTGAGTGTGTATGAAAGGGCAGCCTGCGCATGTGCCCCGTATTTTTTCGTATAGATGATCGATTTTTCCATGTTGCGCACGTCGTTGAGGGCATCGAATATCCTGATGATGTCAATACCGTTGTCAATTGCCTTTTTGACAAATAGTTCCAACACATCGTCAGGATAATGTTTATAACCCAAAATATTCTGACCTCGTAAAAGCATTTGCAGCTGTGTATGCTTAATCTTTCCCCGAATTGTGCGAAGTCTTTCCCAAGGATCTTCATTCAGAAATCTTAAACACGCATCAAACGTAGCGCCACCCCATACTTCCAAGGCTTTGTAACCAACTTGATCGATTTGCTCAAGGATCGGGAGCATCTCATCAATTGTCATGCGGGTGGCAATTGTTGATTGATGGGCATCTCTCAAAGTGGTGTCAACGAATTCTATCGTTCTTTTCATTCAAACAACCCCTCGTTATTCTTATCGTTATTCTATAAAAAAACCATCGTAGAGATGATTCTCTTCCTGTCTGATTTCTTCAAAATCCCTAACTGTTGCAAAAGAAGGGCCCTCTTTCAATCGCATTTTAAAATGATTCAGACGAGTTTCATCGTCCGATTGGGCAAGAACTTCAACACTTCCATCGGAAAGGTTCCTGACAGAACCCTTTATGCCATAGGTCTGAGCCATTCTGAATGTGAAATACCTGAATCCCACACCCTGTACATGACCATAAACCCTGTACAACCATGTCAAAATCATCACCCTCTTTAACCTTCTGGTGCTTTCTTATTCGCCCTCAAACTGTTTCAGTTTTTTGCTCAATGATTTATACGAGATACCCAGCAGAGAAGCAGCCTTTTTTCGGTTGTTTTCCGTTACCTCCATCACCTTTCTAACGAAAATCTCTTCAACGGTGTCTCTTAATTTCTTTTGGAATAGGTTCAGCTGAGGCAGTTGTTCTTCTTTTGTGATCAGTTCGATGCCCTTGAAAAACTCTTGTAACGTTTTTAGTGAACCGTTAAGGCAATAATCCCGGGTAAATCTTTTCAATTCGGAGTAATTTTCCGGCCAACTGTACATTCTGCAAACATCCAATACACTTCTTGTCGGATAATTGACCTTCAAATTATGTTCCTGCGCAAATTGAGCGATTAAATCGTTGATAATAAACGGAATATCATCCCTTCTCGTCCGCATAGGCGGAATTTCGAGAGTATCGTACAAATCAAACACCGCTCTGACCTTTTCCACTTCCTCTTTAAGGCAGGACGCAACGATAGGGAAACCGTTGTTCTGATTCATCAGCGAATAAAGGTATAACAGATCGTCCGGGTCTAAATCATTGATGTGTTCCAAAAAAACACATTGATGGGGAACACTGAGAAATCCTCCCTTGAGTGCATCACCCTCCAAATAGAGTCTTAAGGATTCAGCTTTCAAAGAAGAACAGTCTACCGTGTCAACAATCCGTTCAGGGTAAAGAAAATGAGTATAGTGATAGATTTCTGATCCCCTTTCTCCAAACAGCAACAAGTTCAGCGGGCTATTTCTCTTTCCCCTTAACTCTTGTAGAAAGGTTTTGATTTCATTCCCTGAAAAAAGCGGTTCACGGCAAATGGAAAACATGGCAAACCGCCTATTTTTCTCATCCATTTCTATTTGAAAATTTAAAACAGTGACCAAGTTATTGATCAACGTGTTTTTATCCGAATATACAATCACATCTTCTCGGTGTATTTTTGGGGAATAAACACTGGACGGCAAAAAGAACAGTCTGCAAAAAGGAAAGTCTTTTTGCAGCATCTCCATAGATGTCATCTTCTCAAATGACTTTTCAGATATCACAACAATATCCCATGGCTCGGAATACTTTGATTGTCTTTGCCCTGTGGATATAAGACATTTCTTTTTAAATCGACTCAGCGCATTTTCCGCTTCCCCAATAAATTCTGTGTCCAAAAAAAGTTTAACCAAATGAATACCCCTGTCAGTGACCGTAGATAATCGTACCCGTTTTTCCCTCAAGTGCATCTGCCAATCTTTCCATTGAAGTGATCAAGCATTGTTTACCTGACTCACTGACGAATTTCATGGCTGCTTCAATCTTTGGGCCCATACTGCCCTTTGGAAATTCACCGCTTTCAAGATATCCTTTTGCTTCGGCACATGAGATCTTTTCCAACCTTTTTTCATTCTCTTTACCGAAATTCAGGCACACTTGATCCACTCCGGTTAAGATAATGAGCTCGTCTGCACCGATTTCCAAAGCGAGTAAGGCTGAAGCCCTATCCTTATCAATAACGGCTTCCACGCCGTACAACATCCCATTTTCATCTTTCGCTACCGGAATACCACCGCCGCCGGCTGCGATGACGATGACGTCTTTTTCAATCAGATCCTTTAATACATCTCTTTCAACGATATCTAACGGCTGCGGTGAAGGAACCACACGCCTCCAGCCTCTTCCCGAATCTTCAACAAAGTCCCAGCCCTTTTCTTCGGCCAATTTTCTGCCTTCTTCTTCAGAATAGAAAGGACCAACAGGTTTAGTGGGTTCTTTGAATGCCTTATCTTGAGGGTCAACAACGATCTGCGTTATCAAGGAACATATCGTTCGATTGATTCCCCTTTTTTTCAAAGAATTACCTAACGCCTGTGCAATAAAATATCCCAAACTTCCCTGAGTTTGAGCATCGTTCACATCAATGGGAAAAGGCGGAATCTTTGTTTTTGCCATGTCCTGTTGAATTAGGATATTACCAACCTGCGGCCCGTTTCCGTGAGTAATGACCAGATCATAATCCCTCATGATCATCTCAGTTAAATAGTCCGTAGTGTTTTCGATATTCTTTCTCATGTTTTCCGCAGTGGGGGATTCTCCGGGTTTATTAACCGCATTTCCTCCAATTGCAAGTACCGTTGTCTTTTTTGCCATGTGTATCCTCCCGTAGTCTTGATTAGATAATATTTGTAGTAGTGGGATTATACCGTTTTTTATGAAAAAAGCAAAATACCTGATGGAAAGAAGGCATCTGGTGACAATAACCAGCGTATTAAAGGATGGTAAAAGAACCTTAGGGAATGATAGAAAAGAAGGCGAGGGTGGGGACATTCACAATTGTTTTATCTATTTTGACTTCTGGCAATATCCCTGTAAAGACTATCGGCAAGACTTTTCAGGCTCTGCTTTGAAGCTTCTTTTGAATATTCATCCAAAACCATCTGACGGAACCATTTATTGCCGTAAGCTTCCTCGGTTAACCCGGAACGGTCAATGGATGCATCCATGTCTTTGAAAATCTTTGAGAGCAGAATCGAGACGAATTCGCTGCAAGCCTCTTTTAATTGCTGATCATCTTCTTGGCTGCTGATCGATTCCGCCTTTTTTTCAACCGTGTTTAAATTGGTATTTCCCTGAAGCGTTGTCAGGTCTATGGGTTTCAAATCCATCACTATTTCCCCCTTTACATCAGGACCAATTCTGCATGCAGAACGCCGGATTCCTTTAATGATGTGAGAATGGCAATGATATCCTGAGGTTTTGCCCCAATGGCCTTTAGGCCGGCGACAAGATTTCTGATGGAACCTTCCGAGGCAGGATTATCTCCTTCCACAAGACGCCCGTTGTCAATGGTGACGGTAAACCCGCCGTAGGATACGGTAAAGTCATCTACTTTCACATCTCCACCCATTACAACGGTTCCAGTCCGTTCGTTGATAATCACACGCGCCACCACATCGGGAACCACTTCTACCTCTTCGATAATGGAAAGGAACGTAATCAAGTCATCGCTGAAGATGTCCGGGATACCAATTTTTACAGATGAAGAATCAACCGCACGGGCAATGTTCTCGCCAAACTTTGAGTTCAAAGCCTGTGCTGTTCTGGCAGAAGTCGTAAAATCGGGATTAATAAGCAAAAGAGTCAACGTGTTGGAATCGACTATTTCAGTGGGGATCTCCTTTTCAATAATGGCACCGCTTGGCACTGTTCCCACTGTCGTAAACCTTTCCTGAAGGTTTATGGAGGCGTTGATGGCCTGCCCCCCCAAACTGACTTGTCCCTGTGCAACGGCATAGACTACCCCGTCTGCACCGTATAGCGGTGTTTGAATCAAAACCCCGTTTTCAAGGGATGAAGCGTTCCCGATAGCCGATACCACAACATCCAATCGCATACCGTTTTTATAATAAGCGGGAATATTGGCTGTAACCATGACCAGGGCGTTGTTATTCGATTGCAGCTGGGCTGCCTGAGCGGTAATACCAAAGTTGTTGAGCATATTACTCAAAAGGCTTGAAGGTAAAGCTCCTGAATCGCCCGTGCCGTTCAGCCCGACAATGAGCCCGACTCCAAACAGCTGATTGTCTCTGGCTCCTCTAAATCTGGCGATATCCTTTAGCCTGACCAAAGCTCCAAAGGAACTGATCACGATAAGCCCTATTAAAATGATGATGACGATTCTCTTTTTCATCCAATCACCCTTTGTTTAAAAGATTATTCCCGATATACCCGAAAGGATATAGCCAACCCAACTCTGTTCGGATGGATCCTGCTCAAACACCACGTTACCGTTGTACCAGATCTTGGCATTGGCGATTTTAAAACTATCTACCGTGTTTTGGGCGGTGATATCAGCGGGTCTAACCTTGCCTTGGATGAGCAGTTCCCGCACATCCTGACCCACCTTCGTTTCCTTACGACCTTCGATGATCAGGTTTCCGTTCTGATCGGTCTCAACGATTGTTGCCGCTATTCGCGTGATCACCTGGGACTGAGCCGTGTTATCCGTTTCCGTTCTCCCTTGGTCATCACCATTTATGGGGATGAATTTATCCAAAGCCAAATTCCCCACGGTTCCGATAAAAGAAAGGGCACTGCTAACCAAACCTTTTCTCTTGTCATCAGCTGAATCATTTTGAGTCAGCGAAACCGTTTCCGACACCAGTATCGTCACAATATCCCCAACTTTGTACGCTTTATTATCACTATAGAGGGATCTGAACTTTTCATCTGTGGAGTTATTCCAAAGGGATGTTGAAAATCCCGCTGTCAACATAACCACGATTATCAGCCACATTACGATCAATCTTTTCATTCGATTCCTCCATACTTCAAACTGATCACGCCAATCAATAGGTCACCCTCAAAAGAGGCCCCTCTTCAATTATTCCGGTGACAATGATCCGAGAATCCACATTCTGTGCCTTTGCCAATTGGCCCATCTCGGCATTTCCAAGCATTTCTACCTGCGATATAACCGTCACTCCCCCGATTTGGACCATTGCGCTGATAATCTGCCCCTTTAAAACATAAGCCCTTTTTCTTAACATTTTCCATTCAAGAATCATTGCTTCACTGACGTTATAAGCGGCTACATAATCAGAGGGAAGTTGTGAGGCCAAAACGGGATTGTCATAATCAAAAAAATCGATTTCTTCAAAAACCAGGTATTCATGAGCCAAAAGGACATCTTTACGAATCAGTTTGTTGACTTTCACACCCAACACCGGCCATTTTACAGTGAAAACAGCCGTATCATATCGCTTCGAACCGTCCCCTTCAACCCGTTCAATCCGGGCCATATACTTCTTAGATCCCCTTGCATAAAGGTTTATCGTTTCAATAACCCCTGTCAAAGGGGTCGGGGGAAATGCTTCATAAGTTATTATTATTCGTTCATCAAAGGTGATTTCAAGCTTTTCTTCAAATGCTGATAAAATGAGATTTTTGACTGTTTTTTCATCGTATACCTTTGAATCATAACCGTCCGTTCCCACTTTGTCATCTCGGACAGCCGTCTCAGAGGCATGATCTAATCCGACAGATGATAAAGCCTGTCGATACACCACTACAACTTCTGCTTCCGGCAGGATAAACGAAAAACCTTCCACATACCTTTCAAACTTAGAGACGATATACTGAAGGCTCACCTTCATGGAACGTCCGGGCATAGGTGAATACCCAAAGATGATATCTGCCATTCCCTGGTCTTGCAACCATTGCGGATTCTCAACAAAATCAGATAAAACCAGCTGATTGCGATCCGATTCAATCATCACTTGAGCCTTGATGAAAAGCTCCTGTGAAAAAACCAATACGGAGCAGAACAGCAGCACAAAAAAACAGCCAACACGAAGCATCTTTACAACTGCATTCTCATGATCTCTTTGTAGGCATCCACAATCTTATTTCTGACTTCCATTGTCATGGTCAAAGACATGGCTGCCTTTTCCGCACGGATAATCACATCGTGAATGTTACTGATTTTACCGGCGGCAAAATCATCCTCTGCCTGAATGGCATCTTTTTGCTGCACATTCACGCTCTTAAGGGCGTCGTTTAAGATCTTCTGGAAATCAGGTTCCGCTTCGCCTTTTTTCACCTGAGATGCCTGTGTATTTTGAATTCTTTCAAGCCTTTTAATGGGGTCAAGGCTTGTGAGACTGTTAATGGGATCAATACCATTACTCATTTAAATCACCCTTTTCCAATTCCCAGCGCTGCGCTTGCAAACGCCTTCGTCGCATTTATAGAAGACACATTGGCCTCGTAAGACCTCTGTGCATTGATTAAATCGATCATCTCTCGGAGAACATTGACATTCGGCATCTGGACATACCCTTCTTCGTTGGCATCGGGATGGGAGGGATCGTAGACCAGTTTAAACGGACGCTGGTCTTCCACAATCGAATCAACATGCACGCCCCCCAGTTGATCCGTTGAAAGGGTATTGGTAAAGCCGCCCCTGATGCCCATGGCTTTGTTGAGTACTTCCTGAAAGACCACGTTTTTTCTTCTGTAGGGACCGCCTTCATCGGTTCGGGTGGTTTCAGCGTTAGCAATATTATCCGCAATGACATCCAGACGCATTCTTTGGGCAGTCATACCCGATGCGCTGATATTCATCGTGCCGAAAATGTCAAGCATCATCTAACCCCCTTTATAACCGTGTTATACCTGGAAATCGTCATGCTTATCAGTCGGCTTAATGTCTGATAGCGGATGGTGTTGGCCGCCAACAAAGCCTCTTGCTGGTCAATGTCCACGTTATTGCCGTCGTTGGTAATTCGGGTGTCTGAAACCGTTCTGATTCTGGCTTGAACATCTCGAATACTTGAGGGATATTTTTGAAAATGTTTGTCATCGGTTTTTTTCAATTCCAACCCATCACCATCTCCCATGGCTTGCTGTAAATAGGTTTCAAAGTCCACTTCCTTACGCTTGTAACCAGGAGTCTCAGCATTGGCAATATTTTGGGCAATGATGGTATTTCTGGTACTTGCTGCATCCAAGGCTGCGGGTAATGTGCTGAAATTACTGTTGAAAAATCCGTTCATCAAATCCCTCCTTCACACTGAGATTATTCTATATCGGAAATAAATAATCCTATTTTTTTTCGGAAGGTTTTTCCCGATTAAAAAATCCTAAAATCAAGCCTAAAACAACGGACCAACATGCTGCCAAGGTGATCTGCCACAAAGAAGGCAATAGAAACGTGATCGTATGTGCCGGAATCCAAAACCACAACAGAGTCAAAATGGCCCCTTTGATCCCCTTCCAATTACGCTTTCTCTCCAAAAGATTATCCATGGCACGATGTGAAAAAATCAGAACCGGACCAAACAAGCTGTTCATAAACGCTGAAATGAAAAATGGCAAAAAGAAATCGGGCAGCATTTGATGGGCAACCAACTCATGCACAAAACCGGTGAATCCCACAAAGGCGTATTTGATCATCACAGCCAAAATTGCCCATATCAACATTTTTCCCACAGTGATTTTAAAAGAAAAAAGAGAGAATTTACCCTTACGAATGGCAGATCCCAAGAGTTCTCCCACTGTTCCCAAAACGGCAAACTGGACCATTGCCGATAAAATCGGGTACTGCTTTACAAAATCAACCCACATATCGATCCTCCTGTTTGATAAAACCTCGGTCTATTCTTCTCATACGAAAGAAAGCACCATTAATTCCTCATCGTAATACTTACCATCAATTTTTATGGCATTCCTGTCCACCGCATAAGTATGAAAGCCTAAAGATTTAAACAGGCGCTTGGCGATAAAATCAGAAGCCACCACGTTGAAATAAAGCTGTTCAACGGCCTTGTTGTTTTTCGCTTCTTCTATTGTCTTTTTGATGAGCATCCTGCTCACTCCGCTGTTGCGATAAGCATGATCCACATAAAGGCCAATGATTCGGGCTCTGTGCTTTAATCTGGCTTGCTGTGACAACAGTAAAGACACCGTACCCACTAATTGTTCAGCCTCAAACGCACCGAAAGCCATCTCTTCTTCACTAGCGATTCGATGATACATTCTTTCCATACAGGTTTCCACTTCTTCCTCAAGCGAGGACTCGAAGGCATCACTGTACTGTTTCAAATCGTTAATTCTCAGATTCATGTATTGCTCAACATCCCGTTCAGTTATCATTCTAATGTCCATATTTCAACCGGCAAATGACTGAGATATCATTTCTAAATGAAGTGAAACGCTTCGTCCGCATGATAAGAACTTCTCACAAGCGGGCCGGATACAACGTGTTTAAAGCCCATATCGTATCCCATCTCTTCATATCGTTTAAAAGTATCCGGGCGAACGTACTCAATGACCGGATAGTGATTTCTCGAAGGCTGGAGATACTGACCGATGGTTAGCATTTCACAATCGTGCGCTCTCAAGTCAGCCATCAATTGTTCCACTTCACTCAACGTTTCACCCAGCCCGACCATAAAGCCCGATTTCGAAATAATTTCCTGATCCATTTGCTTAATCCTTTTTAAAAGGGTTAAGGTCCGTTCGTATTTCGCCTGAGGTCGTAAATCAGGATACAGTCTTTTCAAGGTTTCGATATTATGATTGATCACCTTTGGCTTTGCTTGGATCACGGCTCTCAGGGCATCCTCATCTCCCTTAAAATCCGGGATCAGAACTTCAATGCCGATGTCCTTTGATATCGACTGAATCTCTCGGATTACCGATGCAAAATGGCCCGCTCCCCCGTCGGACAAATCATCTCGTGTGACCGATGTCACCACCACGTATTTCAAACCCATCTCCTGAACCGCTAGAGCCAAATGCCTGGGTTCATCAGAATCAACCGGTTGCGGCTTGCCGTGGGTTACATCACAAAACGTGCAATTTCTGGAACAAATCCGGCCTAAAATCATAAATGTCGCTGTTTTCCGACTGAAACACTCCATTCGGTTTGGGCAGTTTGCCTCTTTACACACCGTATTTAATCCAAATTTACCGATGATTGCATTAACATCCTTTGTCTCCTGAGTGGATCTGATCTTTGTTCTGATCCATTCCGGTTTTCTCATATCCATTCACAATTCCTCCAGCCTTTTTAAAAATTCATCTTTATCCTCAACATTGCAACTCATTTCAAATTCTTTTGCCAGATATCGAATCGTCAAATCCACCTGTTTGTCATAGTCCTGCTTCTCCCCCAACAGTCTTTCAAGGGATGTCACCCCTTTATCCGCCAAACCGCACGGGGTAATCAGCTTGAAATGATCCAAGTTGGTATTAACATTATATGCAAATCCATGCATGGTAACCCATCGACTGATTCGGCAACCGATGGCGGTTATCTTATTGTTGCCAATCCACACACCCGGAAATTTCGGATCAGAGGCTGCTTCGATGGTATATTCATCCCAGAGCATCCTGATCATCGTTGCTTCCAGATGACTGACATATTGCCTTACCTTTCGACCCAAATCCTTAAGATTGAAGATGGGATATCCCACAATCTGCCCGGGTCCGTGATAAGTAGCATCTCCGCCTCGTGTGCTCGTATAGACTTGAATACCCATCTGTTTCAACAATGCTTCATCTGCCAGTATATTGGATGTTTTACCCGAAATGCCCAAAGTAATCACACCGGGATGTTCCAAGATAAGAAGGGTGTTGCAGAGTTTTCCCTCGCTAACCAAATGGTGTACTTTCAATTGCAAATCATAAGCCGCCATGTAATCCATCATACCTATTTTAACCGCAGTCATCTTGAGTCCGCTCAATGAAAAAGCCCCTTCTCATCAAAAATCCCTAAAATTATATCATAACGGCTTAAAACAAACCTCTCGAAGGGAAGAAAGACCGGTTGTTTATTTTGAACCATTCACCTTCATCAAATTAAAGGCAAATCTTCTTCTGTATTTAAAAATCCCGGTGAACATCTTACCTACAAGTGTTAATAGAATAATCAGAACCGCAATCGCAGAAAGGGTTTCCATTCCGCCTGTATCAACTCTCAAGTTAAACAGCAAAACACCTATGGTCTCATTTCCGGAGGAATAAAGCAACGAAGAAATCGGAATTTCCTTGATGATAAACAAGAATGCCAAAATCCAGCCTGAACGAATCCCAGGTCTCAACTGGGGAACCGTGGCCAACCAAAATGCCCCTTGCCTGCTGGCACCATCTAACATGGCCATCTCCTCATAAACAAAGGGAATGTTGCGAATCAAACCGGACAAGTTTTTATAGGCAAAAGGCATACCGGCCATTATATAGGAAACGATTAAAATCCAAGGGGTGTTATACAATTTGAAAGGTGGATTCATCCAGGCAAAAATAGCCGCTACGGCAATGATAATCTCCGGTATTGCCATGGGAATACTGGTTAAAAAGGAAGTAAAATGACGAATTCTGGAAGTCGTTCGATTCAAGACAAAAACGCTGGACAGCGCAATCAGCGTTGCGAAAGTAGAAGCAATCACACCAAAGACAATACTGTTTCGAATCGCCCTGTAAAAAATAGCTTCGTGAAAAAACAAGTCATAATAATTTCCAAGGGTAAGATTATCACTACCCCATCCTAAACTCCAATTCTTGGTAAATGAATTCATAACCGTTGTCACTAGCGGCAACAACAACGTGATGGCAAAAAAAATCATCAATGCGATAAACAGTGGCCATTTCCATTTTGTTAATCTCACATTTGCCTGGGAAGACGCATCAAGGTTTGAGGACTTTTCCGTGTCTTTGGACAATTTCAGTTGAATCACAAACAGAAAAGCCGTCAGCACCATCATGATCACCGATATGGCCAAGGCAACTGGAATTTTCAAAGTACTCATGGACTTGTAAATATATGTACTCAAAATATACTCTTTGGACGGAATGGCTAACAAGGCGGCCACTCCAAAACAAGCAATGGTTTTTGCAAAAATAAAGATCCCGATGGCAAACAAAGACGGTTTGATCAAGGGAAAGATCATGTATCGAAAAGCCTGCATATGGGTGCAGCCATCCAGCCTTGCCGCTTCCTCAACGGACACATCGATCTTATTCAACGCATTAAAAACAGCCAAAAAAGCCATCGGGTAAAGATGAAAAACCATGACCCAAATCACGCCGTTGAGCGAGTAAATCTCAAAAGGCAAGAAATTCAACAACCCCCTGCCACCCAACAGTTGTATCCAGGACATGGCCATAATATACGAAGGAATCATAAAAGTGGTTAAAATCAGATAGCGAATCACTTTTTTGAAAAAGATATCCGTCCTCGCAAGAAGAAATGCCAACAATGATCCGACAATCAACGATAATATCGTAACCATGATCCCCAAATAGCCCGTATTGACCAACGCCTTAAAAAATCCTCGGTCAGAAAATGCCTGAAGATAATACTGAACCGTTGGCTGAAATGCATGAACATTGACGCCAAAACTGTTCATCAAAAGCACAACAAGGGGAAAAAAGACGATGAACAGCAAAAGAATTAAATTGGAATAGGTCAAAATGACTGATTTTTGATGATTGCGTTTTCCTTTCACAAATTGTTATCCTTTATCTCAATAAACTCCTTCACATAAACCATTCAGAATAGTCTTCCAATATCTCATCCTGATTGACCCAAAGTTCGTGCCAATCAACGTTCATCTTGTGAATATTCTCAAATAACACAAAATCCAAATCACTTCGAACCGTTTCAAACCCAAATTCTGATGACAATTTTTGGCATTCCTCCGACAAGGCAAAATCCATAAACCTCTTCGCCGTCTCTGTCTTACCTTCGCTCCTGGATTTCCTTACAAGCGCAATCGGTCTTTGAATAACGAATGCCCCTTCACTTGGCCAACAAATGGACAAAGATGATGTCAACCCCTTCGAGCGGTCGCTTTTGATCAGACGATAGGCACCGTCACTCGGAGCAATACAAACAGATTTCTCACCCGATTGTACCACTGAAATGGCATCCATGTTCATTTTTGTAACAAAAACGCCATTTTCGCTCATCGATCGAAGGATATCCGCCCCCCCATCCACTTTCAACAGAGCGGCAAAAAGGGCAAACGCCATTGCTGACTGGGAGGCATCCGCCATGGCAATCCCATCCTGAAATACATCGCTTTTCAAATCCGCCCATGATACGGGGAGTTCCTCATCGCTTAAAAGCGTGTTGTTCACAATCATCGTTCCGTAACGAACACCTGTGGCCGTGAAATATCCCTCACCGGCTTTCAACTCCTCAGTTAATCGATCATAATATTCGGGATAATACACCTGTAACGCACCGGCATCCTTTAGGGAATAATACATCAAAGGCTCTGCTCCCCAAATAATATCCGCTTGGATAGATCCCGCCATCATCTCTGTAAACACTTTCTGTTGCAGTGGACCCGACCCGGTATGATACACATCCACAACATCTCCGTACTTCTTCTCAAAAGCCGCCTCAACAGCCGATACCAATTTCTCCGGCCCTGAAATATACACCAAAATCTTGTCAGAAGCGATAACAGAAACAACTACCAGCACCACCAAAATCAAAATGAATCCTACTTTTCTCATGCATTTCCTCCTTATTGTTTTTCAGATATATGAAAATAACATATAATATAGCTGGATATATAATATATATCATCCAATATATATTATATAATTATAAACAGTGTCAAGTCAACTGCTTAAATCGCAAAGCGATTTAAGCTTAGAAGTTTTCGCCGTTAGGCGAAAACTTCATGCTGTGGGAGT
>ERZ795053.4149-NODE-4149-length-15891-cov-5.394797_pt1 | contig 15891 bp, 13 predicted proteins | sample MGYA00375137_ERZ795053 | MGnify/ENA primary metagenome ERZ795053 (study PRJEB30182, sample SAMN05720284) | activated sludge metagenome | isolation source: Anaerobic digester | place: Hong Kong | collected 2014-12-17 ...
CGAGAGGGGTAGGTGAATGGGTGCATTGGACATAGGCGAGAAAGAGCTGAATTCGCGTGGGTAGGCAAGCAACTGTGGTTCTCCCGCAGTGAGATACGCAAACCAGGCGACGGCTTTGCGCCGCCCGATATGAGAGGGTTCGTTGTCGACAGTAAGGCGCACTGAGGAAAAGAGCCTTAGCGCCAGTGCTGTCATGGGAATTAAGATCCATACTTCCCACATTTGTTCAGAGAGGAGTATCTCACTTGGGAGGAATTTGGCCTCACAAGGTGCAATGGAGAAGAGTCATCTATGGAAAGTGTGAGTTGCTAGAGGCCATGATGTACTGCTTTGGTGCTCAACTCACACTTCCGGCTGATGAGAGAATGAAGAAACGTAAACCGTTGCTGAGCGTTGGCTGCACGCTTCACTACTGTGGTGCAATGGTGGTTAGCTCCGGTGCACGAATAACGATATCCGGGTTATTAAAGTCAAAGTAATCGAGACGCATTTCATAGGAGGCGTCGGGATTGCCATCGATCCCATACGCTCGGATCGCCATCGCAACGATGAAATTCTCCTCTTTATCCACCCACAGATCCAGAGTCGCTGTACCAAGCATCGCCAAATTTGCTTGGGCTTCCGTCGGCAGCAATTTGGGATCACCCTGGTAGTGAATGGTTATGCGATCATTGAGGGGTTCTTCTTCCAACTGGACAAAGTTGTAGGCTAGTGTGGTGGCGTCTTTGGGATCGAGCAGCGTCAACTCCAGCAGGTCAATTGCGGGGCTCGAGGTCTGTATCACCATCTCGCCCTCCTGCAAGTAATAGGTATCGGTAATCACCGTCATGGATACCTGTTGTGAATTTTCACCTTCCTCATAGATCAGCGTCACCTCTTCAGCGTGTGGGGCAACGACATAGGCGCCTTCACTGGTTACATAATCCGGCCAACGATCGCTCCCGTGGTTATTGAGCGTCATGCGCATGCGATAGCGCGTAATCGAACTGATCTCATCGATTGTGGTAGCCGGCGCGATATACTCACCCGTAGTTTCTTGGGCAAACTGACCAGTGACAAACGCCGAAAGTCCGTTGATCTTCCACGGATTGATAAAGGTGATAAAGACAACAAGGGCAATCAATAAGAGTGAGGCAACAAACCATAACAATTTGGGGCTAGACATAGATAGAATCCTGTATTTTGAATAGATGCACCACAACACAATTTATCGGTTGAGAATGGAGTTGTGACAAGGACCGGCCAATCGCGCGCGGCGCGTTTGCTAAGCCAGCGCAGTTGATTTCTTGGCTCATCTGTGAAACGTGTGAGTTGCCAGAGGCCATGATGTACTGCTTTGGCGCTCAACTCACACGTTCGGCTGATGAGCGAATTTCTTTAGCAACAGGACGATCTTGGCACACTTTCAACCACCTGCCTATAGACAAAAGGCCTAGATTTTGCGGGGATGGTACATACGATGGATGTAGCGGTGTCAGGTAACGTCAGCTTCACGAAAAAACGATACGATTTATGCCCGAGTACGGATGGACAGAGAGAAATAGTGACCAATTCTGGCCTCTGGCACGGAATTGGCACTCAGTAAACGCAAGCACGGCACCAACCCATTGCCACCCCAACACCAACAGCAACTACAATGCCCGGCGCAACCCCAACATTGACCGCCACTGCTCCCACGGCAACGCCTGTACCGACCCTAGATCCTGTGCAACAGACCAACCAGCTTTATTTGCCTATGATCGGCAAACAGTTAGTTGAATTATCCTCTTGACACAATAGCTTACTGAGTGATAAGCTATTGTGTCTCCAAAATTCACTTCGCACCCTCTCATCACACTCGTGGTTCGGCCGCTTCACTCGATATGCAAATAAGAAATGCTCACGGCACTAGTAAATCCGGGCAGAAATTAGTAGACAGATAAATTTCCAGTCTCCAAGCGAGAAGCGCTACTTATTACTGTTAAGGTATTTACACCAAACTGCACTAGCAGTGCGCCAAACCTAAAATGCTGGATATTTACACTGGCTTTTTCCGGTAAAATATGTTTGGTGCACTACTAGCCTGCCCATCAGCAATCGCTTTGAAAACACGACGAATCAAACCGCGTTAAACCAGGAGAGATATTCAATGAAACGACTATTGAAATGGCTAGGTCTCACTATCGGGGCACTGCTTGTTGTGCTGATCGTTGCGGCTATCGGTATCTATGTGATCGCTGGCCAACGGCTCAACCGTACCTATTCGTTTACAACACCTGCCCTGGTTATTCCCACTGATGAAGCTGCCATTGCACGGGGCAAACATTTAGTAGAAACTGTCAGTGAATGCACGGGGTGCCATGCCGCAGACTTTAGTGGGCGCGCCTTCTGGGAAGATGGCATGATGGGCTATCTCTATTCCGCCAATTTAACAAGCGGTGCAGGCGGCATCGGTGCCACTTACAGTGACGAAGATTGGATACGTGTCTTTATTCATGGTGTCAATAAAGACGGGCGTCCGCTGGTACTAATGCCTTCACACCACTATCGCAACTACAGCGACGAAGATTTAGCAGCGATGATCGCGTACCTCAAAACGCAGCCACCGGTCGATAGCGCCCATCCAGCACCCAATTTGGGACCGCTCAGCCGCACTCTGTTAACCCTTGGCGCGCTACCCCCGCTTCCTGCCGAACGCATTGACCACGATGCCCCCCGCCCGCCCGCACCGGCAGAAGGACCGACCGCTGACTATGGTGCCTATCTCGTCCAGGGTGCGGCTTGTGCTGAGTGCCACGGCGACGCACTGGCAGGTGGGCAGGCTGATCCCAATGAACCGGCCGGTCCGAATTTGACACCCGGTGGACGGCTGGGTGATTGGACCCAAGATGACTTTTTCAACACAATTCGCACCGGTGTTCGGCCCGATGGTACCACTTTGCATGAGTTTATGCCTTGGTATAAATACCGCGATATGAGTGATACTGAGTTGGAAGCAATTTGGCATTATTTGGAATCGCTGAAGGCGCTACCTTCAGCCATATAGGGCACAACAGTTTACAGACCACAACATTGGGCATCCACCAAAATGTGAGTGACAAGCCGCTCGTTTGCCCTGATCTGTGGTACTTTTATCAATGTTTAGTAGAGATATCGGGGGAAATGTACATCCCACGGTATCTCTTTTTGTGTTATCCTTACAGGCATCAGTAGCACAACATTTCCGGACAGAGGCTCAAGAGAACCTATGTCATTCAGTAATCCATTGGGAGGAACGCCATGCGCTTTGTGGTTATGATGGTAGTGGGTCTGACAATATGGGCAACAACCGTTGCTGCAGTTCATGCCGCGCCCAAGCAAATTCTCGAGAGTAATGGCCTCACCATTAGCACAACCGGTGCACTTCAGGGCGTTGTTGAGGTCAGCGGCATTGCCCAACACCCCACGTTTCGGAAATGGCAACTGGATTTGCAACTTGCTGGTGACCCCGCGCAGACGACCTTTCTCACTGTCAGTGAACAGGCGCAACCGACCTTGGGTGTGCTTACCATGCTCGATACCACCCGCTTTCCCAATGGGCAACACCGTTTGCGCCTGCGGGTGGTTCACAGCAACCTCAACTACGACGAGTACTTCACCACGATCACCATTGACAACCCCAATAGCCCGATTGCTGCATCTCCCACAACCACTGGGGAAGGGCTACAGCAGTCGCTCCTTGTGCCGGCAACACCCCTTGGTCAGGGAATTCCTGAAGGAGAACGGCGCATTGAAGTCGATTTGAGTGAACAGACGCTAACGGCCTGGCAAGGGGACACAGTCGTGATGCATACGGCGGTCAGCACGGGGCGCGCTGAATATCCGACGGTCGTTGGTACTTGGCCCATCCGTGTCAAGCTGACCAGCACACGCATGATTGGCCCCGGCTATGATACACCGGATGTGCCGTGGACCATGTACTTTTTCCGCGGCTACGCCGTTCACGGCGCCTATTGGCACAATAATTTTGGAACACCAGTAAGCCACGGCTGTATCAATATGCGGCCTGCCGAAGCCGAGTTGCTCTTCCACTGGGCGAGTGTGGGAACCAATGTCACGGTCCAGGAATAGTTGCTGATCGCTTATGTGATGCAGCGTGGATACTCATGACTGGGTGTGTAGCAGGGAAGTGGCCGCCACCCCGCTTGTCACGAAAGGCGAGACTGATCTCACGGTCGCAACCCAAGTGCAACAAAGTTTCCTACAATAAGTGTCTATCCGTAAATTCTCTGTTCCCGCTGGGTCACAACCGCATTTACGGATAGGTTCTAAATGCAAGACCATTCAAATAAGAAAATACTGGTTCCCATCGCTCTGCGTGGGAACAGGCCCCGGACGCTCTGCGTCCCGAGACGCAGAGCGTCTCATCCGGCATTCCACGCGGAGCGTGGAACGAGTAATCCGCTTATTTGAACGGTCTTGGTTCTAAATGTGAGTATGAACAATAGAAAAATGCCGGCATTCCCCAACGATGCCTTTGTTGGGGAATGTTGTCTTGTGATAATGACAAGGAGCGGATATGAGCATACCAAGAGCATTTTCGAGTCAGATTATCACGATTGAACGCTACATCTGGGAACAACAAAGCAGCTTTCCCGAAGCCACCGGTGTTCTTACGAACCTCCTCTATGACATTGCTCTTTCCGCCAAAATCATTGCCAGTCACACCACCCGCGCCGGTCTTGCTGAGATCTTAGGCGCCACCGGCGAGGAGAATCTCCACGGCGACACGGTACAAAAGCTCGATGTCTTCGCCGAGCGCACGATATATCGCATGAACGATCACACCGGTCGTCTTGCCGTCATGGCCTCAGAAGAGGAGGAAGGGATCATTCCCATTCCTGAACCCTATCCGACCGGCAAGTATGTGCTCATCTACGATCCGCTCGATGGCTCTTCCAATATTGATTATAATGTGAGTGTTGGGACCATCTTTGCCGTCCATCGCCGCAAGTCGGCAGATGGCCCAGGCACGCTGGAGGATTGTCTACAGCCTGGGCACGATTTGGTGGCTGCCGGCTATGTCATCTATGGTTCCAGCACAATGCTTGTCTACTCCACCGGGCAGGGCGTCCATGGGTTTACCCTGGATCCACGTGTCGGTGAATTCTTGCTGTCACATCCGAACATTCAAATGCCGGCCAAGCCAAAATATTACAGCGTGAACCAGGGCTATCAGCCCCGTTGGTCCTCTGGCATCAAACGCTACACCTCGTGGCTACAAGGGGTCGATGGCCAAGGGCCTGGCCTTTCGTTGCGCTATATTGGGTCATTGGTCTCTGACTTTCACCGGAATCTCTTGGCCGGGGGTGTCTTTTATTATCCGGCGGAGGAAAAAGCGGGTAAAGTACAGGGTAAACTGCGCCTTCTCTATGAGGCCGCGCCATTGGCCTTCCTGGCGCAACAGGCTGGTGGCTACGCCTCCGACGGGTGCCAACCAATCCTCGAGATTCAACCCACAGACTTGCATCAGCGGGTCCCGCTCTTTATTGGCGACCGCCATTTGGTTGAACAGGCCGAACGCTTTCTGCGGGAAGAGTAAGCAGAACGCTCACCTTCAAAACGGGAATTGCAGCTTGGCAGTCTGGCCCAGCTAAGCATCTCAGTACCCCCTTTTTTACCGATGAGTTTATGAAAAGCAAGAGACAGGGAACCGACGGGTTCCCTTGTCTCCGCCCCTGCTCCCTCTTCTGTAATTCCAACATAACGGGACGCACTCCGCGTTTTCTGCCAGTTTGACAGAAGTAGATAAACTGTTTTTAATTAATGGAGCGTAATATCGGTGTCTCCCTAACCCTTTCTTTTAAACCGATCAAAAACCTAATTTCTGTCGTGAGCCATGAGGAGGAACGATGCAAAAGCGAATACTATGGGCAGTAACCATGTTGTTGGTGTTGCTACTGGCCAGCTGTGCGCCGGCCGCCGCGCCAGCGGAAGCACCAGCCGCTGAAGCCGGAGGCGATCAAGAAGCAGCTCCACCCGCCGAACCGGCCGATACCGCCGCCGAACCAGCTGCCGGTAGCGATGAAGTCTTTACCTACTGGGGTGGCTTGATCTTCTCCGACGCAGCCAATCAGATGCTTGTTGATCGGATCACGCAGTGGGGTGAAGAGCGCGGCATCCAGACTGAGGTGGTGATGATCAACCAAAACGAGACAACACAACGGGTCTCGGCCGCGATTGAAGCCGGTTCCATGCCCGATGCACTGGATATGGGCGAGGGCTTGATGCTGTTGCTGAGCCAACAAGGGCAGTTGGAAGTTTTGGATGATCTCTACGGCGAGATCGGCGAAACCCACGGCGGTTGGATCGATTCGGTGAACGAGTTGACGGAAATTGCAGCCTTTGGTGGCAATCGCTATGGGATTCCTTTTGGGGTCGGCGGCAATGTTCTCTACCGTCGCACCGATGCACTCGAAGCTGCCGGCTTCACGGATGCACCGGAGACGTGGATGGAGCTACGTGATATGGCTGCCGCGGCCCAAAATCCACCCGAAACGTACGGGATGGGCTTTGCGCTCTCCAATGTCGGTGACGGCAACTTGACCACCACCATGTTGCAATCTTGGGGTGGCCGCGTGGCCAACGATGAGGGAACCGAATGTACACTTGATACCCAGGAGACGCGCGATTTCCTCACCTGGATCACCGATGCCTACAATGACGGGCTCTTCCCGCCCGGCGCCACCACGTGGGACGGTGCCGGCGACAATGTGGCTTATCAATCGGGGAATGCCCTCTTCATCGCCAATCCGGGTAGCGTCTACCTCTACATGCGCGACAATGATCCCGAATTGGGCGATGCCACGCAATACTCGGCGTTGCCGGCCGGTCCCGTGATGCGCCTGGCGCCCATGGGGGCGCCCAACTACCGGGTCATCCCCACGACCAGCAACTTTACGGAAGAAGCCAAGGATCTCTTCCGCTATCTGGCTGAAGATGAGTTCATGCAGGAGTATTACTTCAATGCCATCTATGGTCCGGTCATGCAGAGCCAGGTTGATTTCCCGATCTTCACTGAAGGGCCGGTCCATGTTGGATTGTTGGATCTGGTTTTGAATGGGACGCCGCCGGCCTATCCAGATGTGAACAACGCGGCTTTTGCTGAATATGGCACCAATTTCTTAACACCACGCATGGTCCAACGGGTGGTGGTCGATGGCCTTAGCATCGATGACGCTGTTCTGGAAACGCAGAAGGCCTGCCAGGATATCTACGACAAGTACCAATAAATTCTAGCCAGGGCAAGTAGAGGGCCGCGAGCAGGAGACATTTCTCACGTCCGCGGCTCCCTACGTTGCCAAACGGCATTCATCTACTATGACACAACAAGCCATTTCCAATCTCCCCCAAAGCGAGGTGCGGCAGCCACAGCCGCGCTTCAATATGAGTCAACGCCAGAGCATCATGGGCTATCTGCTCGTGCTGCCGGTGGTGCTCTGCCTGACGACGCTGGTTATCTACCCCTTTTTCTACGCGATTTACATCAGCTTCACCGATCGCATGGTGGGGCAACCAGGCAATTTTATTGGGTTCGCCAACTATCGCTATCTTTTCAACTGGATCGATTTCCGGGCAACTGTCAAGAATACCATTGTTCTCGTCTTTTGGGTGCAGACGCTCAAGCTCGTCTTGGGCATGGGGATTGCACTGCTGCTCAACCAGCAAATCCGGGGGCGTCAACTCTGGCGTAGCACGATCCTGATTCCGTGGGCGATGCCGGCCTTTGTCGCCTTTATCACCTGGAAGTTGCTCTTTGCACCGCAAGGTGGCGCTTTCAATTACATTCTGATCAATTTGGGATTGGTGAATTCTCACGTCGATTTTCTCAGTACCAAAGCGCTGGCCATGCCCAGCGTGATCACAGCCAGTTTCTGGCGCGGTTTCCCGTTTTGGGTCATCTCCTTTTTGGCCGCACTGCAGAACGTGCCCCAGGAACTCTACGAGGCCGCGGCCATTGATGGCTCCACTGCATGGCAGCGCTTTCGCCACGTCACGCTGCCGAACATTCGCCATGTGGTGCTGGTCGTGGTGCTGCTCTCAACTATTTGGACGACGAACAGCTTTGAAGCGATCTGGCTGATGACGCAAGGCGGTCCCTCCAACGCAACGATGACCTTTCCTGTCCTCGCCTACTTTGGACTACAGAATCTACGTATCGGGGAAGCGGCGTCGGTTTCGGTGTCGATGTTGCCCATCTTTGCCATGCTTGCCTTTATTGTGGCCTATCTGCTGCAACGGGAGGAGTGATATGTTAAACCGATTAACGCTTCCGCAAAAGATCCTTTACTATACGCTTCTGGTGCTCCTCGTCATCGTGATCCTCTTCCCGATCTACTACATGATCTCAATTTCGCTCAAGCTGCCCAAAGATATCTATCGCAGCCCATCGCTCTTGCCCGTCAATGCGACGCTACAGAATTACATCGATCTCTTTGGCAAGATGAATTTTTTGAAAAATATTTGGAACAGCTTGATCGTGGCCGGATCGGCAACAGTGATCTCGGTCTTTATCAGCTGTATGGCAGCCTATAGTCTGGTCCGTTTGAAATACCGTTTCCGCGATTGGATTGGGCGTCTTATCCTCTTTACCTACCTCACGCCGGGTGCGTTGCTCTTTATCTCACTGGCAGTAATCATCAACCGTCTACAACTGGGGAACACCTTGCAGGGCTTGATCTTCGTCTATCTCACCTTTTCGGCGCCACTTAGTACTTGGCTGATGATGGGCTACTTTCGCACAATCCCGCTGGATCTCGAAGAGCAGGCGATGGTCGATGGTGCCAATCGTTGGGTGGCGCTCTTCCGGATCGTGCTACCCCTGGCCACGCCTGGCTTGATTGCCGTGAGCGTTTTTACTTTTACTGGTGCCTGGAACGAACTGCTGCTGGCCCTCATCTTTATTACTTCGCCCGACAAACAGACCGTACCTGTGGCAGTAAGCTATCTGATCACGGGTGATGTCTTCCGCTGGGGTTTAATTATGGCCGGTTCGGTTTCTGCCGCCGTGCCAGTGATGGTGCTCTACTATTTGGGCCAGCGCTTTGTGGTGCAGGGCTTGGCTGCCGGTGCCGTGAAGGGCTAGCATGACCCGCCCTTTCAACCTCTTTGGCCCCGCCTTCAAAGCCAACCCCTACCCTACCTATGCCGCCATGCGCGAGGAATCGCCCTTCCACCGACGCACAGCTACCGACGGCAAGACCAACATCTGGTTCATCACGCGGTATGACGATGTCGCTACGCTCTTGCGCGACCACAAGCGGCTCGTCAAAGATGTGGTAAACACATTGACTCCGGAAGCGCGCGCCGCTCGACCGGCGCCCCCACCACTCCTGCAACTGCTAAGCAACCACATGCTCAACCTTGATCCGCCGGATCACACCCGGCTCCGCGCGTTGGTCAACAAGGCATTTACCAACCAAGTTGTGGCGCAAATGGCAGAGCGGATTCAGCGGGTTGCCGATGACTTGCTCGACGCTGGCCATGCTCAAGGGGAAATGGATCTGATCGAAGAGTTTGCCTTTCCCTTGCCGATTATCGTCATCGCCGAGTTGTTGGGCATTCCTCCACGCGATCGGCGCCGCTTTCGCAACTGGTCCAATGCCTTTGTGACCCCCTCCGCCAACCTGCAGCGCAGCCTGAAGAAAATGAAAAAAGCGGGGCAAGTCATGGAAGACTTCACCCGCTACATGCGCCGTATCTTCGACGAACGGCGGCAGGAACCACGCAACGATCTGATTTCGTTGCTGTTACAGGCAGAAGAAGACGGCGATACCTTGCGCGAGGAAGAACTCTTTAGCATGGTGATCCTGCTCATTGTCGCCGGCCATGAGACTGTTGTCGATTTTCTCGGTAATGGCGTGCTTGCCTTGCTCCAAAATCCGGCGCAGATGGCACTGCTGCAAAGTGATTGGTCCCATCTGCCGGCAGCCATCGAAGAGATGGCCCGTTACGACGGCCCCATTGAACGGGCGACCATGCGCTTCGCTGCCGAAAATATCCCCGTGGGCGATGGACTGACCATCGCGCAGGGAGATGCCGTCAGCCTTGTGCTGGCCGCCGCCGATCGCGACCCGGCACAGTTTCCTGATCCCGAGCTGTTTGATATTGCGCGCACGCCCAATCGTCACTTGGGGTTCGGCCAGGGCATTCACTATTGTCTTGGTGCACCGCTGGCACGGCTTGAGGGGCAGATCGCCATCCGCACATTGCTGCAGCACTACCCGCGCCTGCATCTCGCCGTACCGGTGGAACAACTGCGCTGGCGCACAATTCCAATTCTGCGTGGACTGCACCATTTGCCTGTCCGTTGGTAGTGTGTACCGGCCCATCGATGAATTATTGGTTGATCCCCTTGAAATTCAGCCCAAAGTGTATTGGTCAAGATGATGGTGAACTCACGCAAAGCTCGCAAAGACCGCGAAGGTATTGGTGGTGTTTCTTGGCGAGCTTCACCCAAGGGGTACCCGCTTTGCGTGAACGTTTTGCTTCCACCATCTCCTTGATCAGTACAAAATTCATCCCAAAGCGACAATTCTGCAGGCTGCCTGTTGGCGCGCCAAACAGGGACTGATGCAACAGATCACAAGTAACGGGTGCGTCCCATTCTTTGGCAATTACAGCAAAGGACCACCTGAATTGTCCGGCATAATTCCCCCAATGTGGTACGCACCCAAAGTAACTGCGTTGTAACAGTTTGCTGGATGATCTGTGTTATAATTTGCAGAAGTGTAGCAAATATGAGGCCAATGATTATGTAGGCGCTATTGACCGGGTGCCTGGCAATGGGTGAGGGGATCAAGCAAAGGAACTATGCAACCAATTAAAACCATTTCAAATTTTATTCTGGGCTGGTCAATGCTGCTCTTTGGACGCATGGCCGCGCGTATTTTGCTTGATTTGAAGGTGGATGGGTTGGAAAATATCCCCAAAGATGGCCCACTGATCGTCATTGCCAACCACTTTAGCTGGTTTGATGCGCCATTGCTTACGCTCTCGTTGCCCTTTCAGCCGGCCTTTATGGTGGCTAGCGAGTCGCAACGCTTTTGGTTTGTGCGCATGTTCATGCGGATCTCGCGCAGCATTCCAATCTGGCGCGGTCGCGTTGATCGCAAAGCGTTGAGTGAAGCAATCAACCGTCTCAAAGAGGGGCAGTCGATTGCCATCTTTCCGGAAGGGGGCATTGACCCGCGCCTGGCCGAACGCCGGGCTCGGGGAGAGACCATTGTGGAAGATGATTACGGCTTTATCTCGCGCCACGATGCGCAACTGACTCACGCGGAGCCGGGAACAGCCTACTTGGCCGTACATAGCCAGGCCAAGCTGTTGCCGGTGGCTCTCCTTGGCACGGAAAAGATCCTACCCAACATTTTGCGCTGGCGACGCACACCTGTCACCGTGCGGATTGGTCCAGCCTTTGGTCCCTTGACGGTCGAGACGACGTTGCAAAAGCTCGAGCGACGGCGACGGCTCGATCAACTCGCGACATTGATCATGCACCGCATCGCGCTGCTCTTCCCCCCCGAAAATCGGGGCCCGTTTCGCCACACAAAGCCGGAAGCCGTCTAATATTTGCTTGAGGTGGTATGGTCACCCATAACGGATCAAAAAATTAACCAGGTGTACCTAGCCAGTTATACCATTTCGTAGGAACACGGTGTACCGTGTCCCTACGATTCTCGTTTATTTAGTTAATCCCAAAGGGTGACCGCATGTGCAAGAAAGGAGCCGCAGCAGGTGCCGCGGCTCTTTGCTTATTCTATTTTTCTAAACAAAGTACCGGGATTCGCATCTTATGCTCCTGTGCATTCTCCAGAAGGGCACTGACGCGGATCAACTCACGAATCACATCGTCAATGCGCCGCTTGTAGCGCAGCAACTCGCGGCGACACTCCACTTCCGCAGGCTCCTCCGGTTTGAAGGCGCGCAACGCATCTTCCAACTCCATGTCGACACGCACGTCATGGCGATTGATCGCTCGGCCCCGTAAAAATTCACGCATTTGCTTGGCGATGACCATATCATAGTCGGTGACATCGTTATGCAAATCCACCAGGCGATCAGATGCAATGGCCGGCATCGGCATTGATCGCAACGTCTCCCAGGCTCGGTTCAGTTTTCGTCTTTGCACGATTCCTCTATTCAGTTAGATTTTGCTGTACTCGATGGACTGACATTTCGCATGAAGTAACACGTATATCATTAATACTATATCACTGGTACTTCAGCGCAACCGTAATACGCCGCTTTGCTGCAAAACCGGAGTTTGGGTATGGGGGAAACCCTGGCGCTACACAGCCAAAGTATCGTAGTAACGGTTTCGTTCCGTGTCCTACGCCACAATTACAATAACGCCACAATCACAACAATGGCATCGTTATTTACCGTTCGCATTCACTGCTTGCGTTCACTGTTCGCTTTGGGGGAGATTGAAAGGCGGCGTAGCATATCCACTGGGATGATATTAGGTAGGGACAATGTTTTTGGTATACATTATACAAAATTATATACACAACTATGCTGGATGCGAAAATATGAAATCCTCTATTTTTCAGTACTGCCCCCCACGCTATAGTATACTTACTCTGTACGCGAAATACCTGACACTTGTATTGCAAGTCGCAAACATGTCAAAGAGACGACAAAATTCATGCGAATGCTCAACGGTACCTAAGAACTGTACCGCAATCTTGCTGCATCCCGGTTAACTCCCATGCAAGCTAGCCGACCAGCCTGTGTGCCACATAAAAAGTGCAGTGACCACGGCGCCACTGCACTTGTATTGCAAATATTTACACTTGTGGAGTACATTCAGTTATATCAATTGGAATGAACGTGCTCTTTTTCGCCCTGCTGAGAATTGGTCTCCGGGGTCGGCGGCGGCACATGTTCGGGATCGGCGGGCCACACTTCATAGACCCAACGGACGGCCCGTTTCCACATGCTGCGGGCCGCGGCGGCCTGGTAGGTTGCCTGGCGCCGATAGTTCTTCCACCAGTTACTCGCCGGCCGTTCAACCGGTACACTCCACTTTACGGCACAAGCCGCCCACGACAGCCCAGCGCCAAAGCCGACAAAGACTAGATTGTTGCCCGGTTTTACTTTGCCCGCTTCAATCGCTTCACAGAGGGCAATGGGAATGCTGGCCGTGCTTGTGTTGCCGTATCGCTGCAAATTGATCAAAACTTTGTCTTCGGGGATTTTTAGCTGGTTGAGAACGCTACTTTGGATGATCCGAATGTTGGCCTGATGGGGCACGATGAGATCGACATCATCGGTTGTCATGCCGCTGCGCTCCAATACTTTGCGGGTGGCTTGCGCCATGACCCGTGTCGCAAATCGGAAAACAGCCTTACCGTCCATCTTAATATAATGGCTGCCGCTACCGATCGTCTCCAGGCTGGCCGGCATGGCACTGCCGCCGGCCGGCACCAGTAGGGCATTGGCACCGGAGCCATCGCTGCCCAACTCAACGGCGGTGATCCCTCCCGGTACATCGCTGGCGGCAACCAACACGGCACCAGCACCATCGCCAAAGAGCACACAGGTGCCCCGATCAGTCCAATCGACAAGGCGACTCAACGTCTCCGCCCCAATCACCAACACATACTCGGCATCGCCGGCCAAAATGTGACCCCGCGCCATGCTCAATGCATAGACAAAGCCGGAGCAGGCCGCACTCAAGTCAAAGGCGCCGGCATTGATTGCCCCCAAGGCATCTTGCACCAAACTGGCTGTGGCCGGCCAAACATATTCCGGCGAACTGGTGGAGCAGATGATGAGATCTACCTTACTGGGATGTACATCGGCAACCGCCAGCGCCTTGCGCGCGGCGGCAATCGCCAATGTCGCTGTGGTCTCTTTGGGATCCGCAGCCACATGCCGTTCTTCGATGCCGGTCCGGGTGCGGATCCACTCATCGCTGGTCTCGACGATCTGTTCCAGATCCTGATTGGTGATGGTTTTGCTGGGCACATGGTAGCCCCAACCGATGATTTGTGCGTAGCGGCGTTCAAATTCAGGTTCAGCTGCGACAGTCGACATGGCCGGCGCTTCATGATAGGTGCCGTTGGAATACTCCCCGTGGGGACTCACTCCATTGCCATGCATGCCGTTGCCATTTGTTCCGTTGCCGTTGACAGCGCTGCCATTTGCGGAACCGCTCTGTCTGGGTTTCCCTTCAGCTTTATCCGTCATACTTCCTCCGCTATTCTTCGTCTCTAGTACAGTGCGGCGTAAATGCTATCAGTGACATCAGTATTCGGTATCAGTTTTCACTGTAACGGCGCAACATGATACACGCGTTGTGGCCGCCAAAGCCAAAACTGTTGCTCAGCGTAACCCGTACATCCGCCTCTTTGGCCACGAGGGGCGTGTAATCCAGGTCGCATTCGGGATCGGGATTTTCCAGGTTGGCCGTCGGCGGGATCATCCCTTCTTGGATGCTCTTTGCGCAAACAATGGTCTCAATGGCACCTGCCCCAGAAAGTAGATGGCCCATCATGCTCTTCGTGCTGCTAATATGCACGTTGTAGGCATGTTCGCCGAGCGCTTTTTTAATGGCCATCGTTTCGATCACGTCGTTGAGGCGGGTTGACGTGCCGTGGGCGTTGATGTAATCGATCTCGTGGGGTTGTACGCCATAACTCGCCGCTTTGCGCATGGCCATATTCATGGCATCGACAGCGCCACGTCCTTCATTGTGGGGCGCAACCATGTTATAGCCGTCGGCACTGCTGCCATAGCCAATGACCTCGGCATAGATCCGTGCACCGCGCGCTTTAGCATGCTCCTCGCTCTCCATTACCAAAATGGCGCTGCCCTCACCGACAACAAAGCCATCCCGGTCGGTGTCAAAGGGACGACAGGCCCGATGCGGTTCGTCGTTGCGTTGGCTCAAGGCGCCGCTCAGGTCAAAGCCCCCCATGATGAGCGGTGTAATGGCGGCTTCGGCACCGCCGGTGAGCATCACATCAGCATCGCCACGTCGAATGATCTCAAAGGCTTCGCCACAGGCCGAGGTACCGGTTGCACAGGCACTGACGACGGCGTGGGTTGGCCCATAGATTCCATACTCAATCGCAATGCGACCACCGGCGCTGTCGACTAGCATATTGGGAATAATAAAGGGGCTCATCTTGCGCGCACCACGCTCGCGCAAGGTATCCTGGGCCTCAAGCACCGAGATAATACCGCCGACCCCGCTGCTGACGGCAATGCCAATGCGGTTGCGTTCCTCTACATCGAGATCCAATCCGGAATCTTCCATCGCCATTTTGGTGGTGGCCAATGCATACTGGAGATAGAGATCGAGGCGGCGTGCTTCCTTGCGGTCCATGTAGTCGGTCGCTTCAAAATCGCGCACTTCGGCGGCAAAGCTGGTGCGTAGATCGCTGGTATCAAAGCGTGTAATATGGTCGATCCCCGATTTGCCGGCGAGGAGCGCATTCCATGTCTTCTGTAATGTATTGCCCAGCGGGGTAATGGCGGCCATGCCCGTGATGACAACACGAGGCGGCTGATAGCCATTCATAATAGGGTGACCGTTGTTGTGTCCATTCGTTTGCACGTGGTGGTTTGCCATAGCGCTCCTATAACTTCCTTTATCCGATGATTCCTTATCAATCAATTGTTGCCCGTCAACTGGGGCCTTCTAATCGCCCTTTGCTGTTGAAGATAACACGGTAGTCATGGAAAAGTTGCGCATTACCCCGGCACTTTGTCTACCGCAACGATTGTGCAGTAGGCTTGAAACGCCGTTTGGGCAAGAGACAATGTTCCGGCTGATGAACGTTAATTAAATAGATCGGTAAACGGCAACTGTGGTATGTAGATGTGGTATGTAGATGTGGTATGTAGATGTGGTATGTAGAT
>ERZ795053.4151-NODE-4151-length-15890-cov-5.498832_pt1 | contig 15890 bp, 14 predicted proteins | sample MGYA00375137_ERZ795053 | MGnify/ENA primary metagenome ERZ795053 (study PRJEB30182, sample SAMN05720284) | activated sludge metagenome | isolation source: Anaerobic digester | place: Hong Kong | collected 2014-12-17 ...
TGTTGATTCGATGATAGCCAACATGAAGGGACCTTTTTTCCATAATGCAGTGCTTAATCAGCAAACAGAATATAACGCTGCAGATACCCAGTTGTGGTTTTTCTGGGCTTTACAAAAACTTGTTGAAAAAACTAAGGAACCGTCAAAAATCTGGCGTGATTATGGAAAAGTGATGAAACTGATCCTGAATTCTTATCGCGAAGGAACCTCCTACAATATCAAAATGCAGGAAAACGGCTTATTGTTTGCCGGAGAATCAGGTAATGCAGTTACCTGGATGAATGCTTATGTAGCCGGAAAGCCTGTAACACCCCGCATTGGATTACCTGTGGAAATAAATGCAATGTGGTACAACGCTATCAACTTCAGCCTCGATTTGGCAAAAGCAGCAAAAGATACAACATTCACCGGCCAGTGGAAAGAATTACCGGAATTGATCCGACAATCATTTATTACAGAATTTTGGGATGAGAATAAAGGATACCTGGCCGATTATACCAACGGAAATTTCAAAGACTGGTCGGTTCGTCCCAATCAATTGCTGGCCATTTCAATGCCATATTCACCGCTGACTAACATTCAGCAAAAACGAATAATTGACATTATAGAACGCGAATTATTAACCCCGAAAGGCCTTCGGACACTCACTCCAAAAAGCATAAAATACAAGGGAGTTTACCGTGGAAATGCCGGCGAGCGTGACGAAGCTTACCATCAAGGCTCAGTAGTTGCATGGTTAAGCGGACATTATTCAGAAGCCTACCTGAAAGTTTATAAAAAAGGAGGTTTGCAAGTAGTTAAAAATCTGTTTAATGAGCTGGAAGCAGAAATGCAAACTTATGGTGTTACCACAATATCCGAAATTTTTGACGGCGACCCGCCTCATAATCCTTCCGGAGCCATTTCGATGGCAACCTCAGTTGCTGAACTTTTACGAATGAACGAGATGATCAACGAATTTAAATAATCACATTCAACATATTTTAGAAGAAACAGGATTTGCTCATGAAAGTATTAATGTTTGGATGGGAGTTTCCTCCCCACATTTCGGGAGGCTTAGGCACAGCATGTTACGGGATGACCAAAGGCCTGGCCAATCAGAATGTTGAAACAATTTTTGTTGTTCCCAAAGCTTTTGGCGATGAAGACCAATCAGCCGTCAGACTTGTAAATGCAAGCGACATAATTGTAGATTCGACCGATGAAGCCTACAAAGAATTCTGGAAAAAAATAACCTACATGGAAATCGGTTCTAACCTCATCCCATACGTCGGACCACAGGAATTTGCCCGTCTGGTTGAAAAAAACAATCTTGAAAGCACCGGATTGACCAAAAAAGTAACCAGCACCAAATTCAATTTTTCCGGAAAATACGGTTCCGACCTGATGGCTGAAGTTTCCCGCTATGCCCTTGTTGCAGCAGGTATCGCCAAAAATCTGGATTATGATCTGATACACGCTCACGACTGGTTGACCTATTCAGCCGGAATAGCCGCAAAAAAAATTTCCGGAAAACCACTTGTCGTTCATATGCATGCTACTGAGTTTGACCGCTCGGGAATAAACATAAACCAGAATATTTACGATATTGAACGTAAAGGAATGGAAGAAGCTGACAGAGTAATCACCGTAAGCAACTTTACCAGAAATATTGTCATCGAAAAATACGGAATAAACCCCGATAAAGTTTTTACGGTGTATAACGCTGTTGAACCTACTGAAAAAGAAGTAGATGAAGTAAAACGTTATGTTAAAGAAAAAGTGGTAACCTTTCTTGGAAGACTAACCCAGCAAAAAGGTCCGGAATATTTTATCGAAGCTGCCAGTATCGTGCTCAAGCATGACCCTGATGTACGCTTTGTAATGGCAGGATCGGGCGATTTAATGAACAAGATGGTTAAGCGGGTAGCTCAACTGAAAATCGGAACGAAATTTCACTTTACCGGCTTCCTCAGGGGTACCGATGTGGATAAGATGTTCATGCTGAGCGACGTTTTCGTAATGCCATCAGTTTCAGAACCTTTTGGAATTGTCCCTCTTGAAGCAATGCGATCCAATGTTCCCGTAGTCATCAGTAAACAATCAGGCGTAGCTGAAATTCTTAAACATGCCCTGAAAGTAGATTTCTGGGATGTCCATGGAATGGCTGATGCTATCTACGGATTACTACATTACGAATCACTCGGTAAAATGTTCAGAAAATACGGAAAAGACGAAGTGAACAGCCTAAAATGGGACAACGCAGCCTACAAAATTGTGCAGGTTTATCAGTCATTATTTCAATCATAACCAATCAATAAGCTAACAATCAAGTCAAAATATGAAATCAATTTGTTTTTATTTTCAGGTACATCAACCATTCAGACTCAAAACCTATCGGTTTTTCAACATGGGTCACGATCATTACTATTACAACGACTTTGAAAATAGCCACATTATGAGCCGCGTTGCGCAAAAGTCGTATTTACCAATGAATGATCTGTTGCTGAAACTTTTCAAAAAACACGGAAAAGATTTTAAAGTTGCCTTTTCCCTTACCGGGCATGCCATAGAACAATTAGAGCTATATGCACCAGAGGTTATTCAAAGTTTCAAAAAATTAGCTGATACCGGAAATGTTGAATTTCTGGCTGAAACATACGCCCACTCATTAGCCTCGTTACGCAGCAAAGACGAGTTTTTTAAACAGGTTGAATTACACAGCAATAAAATCGAATCACTTTTTGGCGTCCGACCCACAACATTCAGAAACACCGAATTGATCTATTCCGATGAAATCGGATCACTGATTCATGAAATGGGTTATTCACTTATGCTAACCGAAGGTGCCAAACACGTTCTTGGCTGGAAAAGTCCCAATTTCATGTATTGCAATGCCCGCGAACCAAAACTTAAAATTCTACTGAAAAACCATACCCTCAGCGACGATATCGCCTTCAGATTTTCTAATCATGGCTGGTCGGAATGGCCGCTTACTGCAGAAAAATTTACTGACTGGCTTTCAAGTCTGGATAAAAATGAAGATGTTATCAATCTTTTCATGGACTATGAAACTTTCGGTGAACACCAGTGGAGAGAAACAGGAATATTTGATTTTATGGCAGCACTCCCCGCTAAAATTTTAAAAACCAAAAAGTTTAAATTTTCCACACCTGCCGAACTGGGAAAAGAGCTGCAAACCATTGCTCCCATCCACGTCCCCTACCCTATTTCATGGGCAGACGAAGAACGCGACATCACCGCCTGGTTGGGAAATGAAATGCAGGATGAAGCTTTTAATAAATTATACGATCTTGAACCAAAGATTAAAAACTGTGACAATCAGGAAATCTTAACCGACTGGTACAGACTGCAAAACAGCGATCATTTTTATTACATGTGCACCAAATGGTTCTCCGATGGAGATGTGCACAAATATTTCAATCCATACAATTCCCCGTATGAAGCTTTCATCAACTACATGAACGTACTCTCTGATTTTACCATGCGGGTAGAGGAAAATTGTCAAAAATCAGACAGTGAAAAAATCATTGAAAAAGTTGATGAATTGAGCAAAGACATATCAACAGCCGCTAAAAAAGCTGTTAAAAACACCAGAAAAAAAGTTCAGGATATTATTGCTACAAACAAGCCTGACTCAGCATCTTTTGACCGAATCAAAGAACTATCCAATGCAAAAATTAAAACGTTGCTGAAGGAAATTGATGCAGAAAATCTTTTGTATGCGCTTCAGGATGCTACGGATGAAGTCAGAGACAAGGTTCTGCCTAATCTCACCAAAACAGCTAAAGCTGAATATGACCGGCTTTCAGAAGGTATCAAAAAAATCAGAAAATCAGATATAGCTAAAAGCAGAAAAATAATAGCTGAAAAAATATCCAGGTTTTTTTCCTGAAATCAAAAATTATATCCACAAAGAGTCGCTATACAGTGGCTCTTTTTTCGTTTTAAAAAAAATCAGGGTTTTCGTTTCAACTGACAAATTAATCCGAATTCCGACTTTAAAAAGAAAAATGAACCGAGAAGCACTTATCGAAATCATCAAAAAAAAGCAAAGTTATCTTTGCGTCGGTCTCGACAGCGATCCAGCCAAAATCCCAGCCCACCTGAAATCTTCCGTTGACCCGGTTTTTGAATTTAACAAATCTATTATTGACGTTACCCATGATCTAACTGCAGCATACAAGCTCAATATCGCCTTTTACGAAAGTAATGGAATAGAAGGGTGGCAAAGTCTGGAAAAAACAATCCGGTATCTCGATACCTATAAAGATGTCGTTTTCACCATTGCCGATGCAAAACGTGGTGATATCGGTAACACATCAGCCATGTATGCCAAAGCATTTTTAGCAACACCACCACATGGACTGGGTTTTGACGCCATGACTGTTTCGCCTTTTATGGGGAAAGATTCAGTTTTGCCATTTTTTACTTATCAGGATAAATGGGTTGTCTTGCTGGCCTTAACCTCAAATGAGGGAGCAAGGGATTTTCAGAATTTGAAGATTGATCAGAAAGAACAACTTTTTGAGCATGTTCTTAAAGTTTCAAAAGATTGGGGCAATACCGGTAATTTGATGTATGTGGTTGGTGCTACAAAAGCTGAGATGCTTACAAACATCAGAAAAATTATTCCTGATCATTTTTTGCTAATTCCCGGAGTCGGAGCACAAGGAGGTAGTCTGGAAGAAGTATCGAGGTTCGGCCTGAACAAGGATTGCGGCCTGCTTATCAATTCTTCAAGGAGTATTATTTTTGCTTCATCAGGAAAAGATTTTGCTGAAAAAGCAAGACAACAGGCTGAAATACTACAACGGCAAATGTCCTCCTTCCTGAAAAAAATATGGTAAACAAGCTGATTATGAGAACAAGATTGCCATGATAATTTCTGCTGACTTACTTTGACATCAACTAACTATTAAATACAAGATTTTGACTTTCGTTTCATTCAAATTTCATCCTGACATTAATGAAGGTTTGGAGGCTGTAGGTTTTAATAAGCCAACGCCAATACAGCTAAAAGCCATTCCGGTCATTCTAAAAGGTCATGACCTGATTGCCTGTGCACAAACGGGAACAGGTAAAACAGCAGCTTACGTTTTGCCTTTATTGCATAGCATTATCAACGATCCGGATGCCAGAAATCAAATCAAAGCCTTAGTTATCGCCCCGACGAGGGAACTGGCCATGCAAATTGACCAACAACTCGAAGGTTTTTCTTATTTTGCCGGGATCAGTTCTATTGCCGTCTATGGTGGTGGCAGCGGAACCGATTTTGAGGTCGAGCGAAAAGCAATCAAAACAGGAACAGGTGTGATTGTTGCCACACCCGGCCGATTGATAGCTCATCTCAACCTTGGATATGTAAATCTTGATAAACTGAAATATCTTGTCCTGGATGAGGCAGATCGTATGCTCGATATGGGTTTTCTTCCTGATATCATGAAAATCATCAGTTTCCTCCCCAAAAAAAGGCAAACACTAATGTTTTCAGCAACAATGCCACCGGAAATAAGAAAACTGGCTAAAAAAATCATGAATGCCCCTGAAGAAATTACGCTGGAAATTTCAAAACCGCCGGAAAATGTGCTTCAGGCAGCATATCTGGTTGAAAACAAACAAAAGTCTGCTCTGCTTAAAAAACTAATTACAGGAAAGGAATTACCTTCTGTTCTTGTCTTTTTATCCACAAAATCCAGTGTAAAAGAGCTTGAACAGGAAATGTTGCGAATGAAATTCAATGTACGTGCCATACATTCCGATCTTGACCAGAACAACCGAACTGAAGTATTGCGACGGTTCAAAAACAGGGAAATTCAGATACTGGTTGCTACAGATATTGTTTCACGCGGAATTGACGTAGAGGACATCAGTTTAGTGGTTAATTTCAATGTACCACACGATGCTGAAGATTACGTTCACCGGGTTGGCCGTACAGCCAGAGCTGAGAAATCAGGAATTGCACTAACATTTGTAAGTAAAAATGAACTACAGCTTTTCAAAAAAATTGAACATCTGATTGGGAACACAATTAAAATCCTTCCACTGCCAGAAGGACTTTCATCAGCAAATTCCTCACAACAAGCAACAACAAGATTATCAGAACACGGAGAAAAAAAGCAGGACAATAAACAAAGAAAAAGTCAGAAAAAACAAAACAATCAGAAAAGATAACACTTGCACTGATTTTCCCAAAATGTGTATCACCTTGATAAATGCTGTAAAAACAAAGCAATCAAAATTAGTAAACCTGAAAAACAACAGCCAGCAGAAGCAGGTGGTTAAAAAAAAACAGATAATCCCTTGTAAGCAACAACAATCAGCTTTCTTACATTTATGAAAATCGAATGAATTGAAAATTGATATTTTTGCCTTGAAATTACAATCAAAAAAATGAGCATTCCCATCAAAGAGCTGGATTACGAAAAACTCAGAAATATAATTCATGAAAAGGATCACAGGGTTATCTTCAGGAAAACCAACGTGATTCCTGAGGATGAAGACCTTTATCAGGAGCTGCAGTCCTACATCAACTACGACAATATTCCCAATAAATCAGTACTTGGGCTTGACATTTATCAATACAGCACCGGTTATGGAGTAATTGAACAGGCGCTTATTCCATTCCTTTTCCGCCGCTTCATGGAGACAACAATTGACCAGTGCTTTGCCAATCACAAATTTATTTTCCAAAAATATGACCGTCAACGCATTTACGATCATTTTATCAGTACTGGTGACGGCGGTTTTTTCATTTTTGACACACCACTGCATTCTATTTTATTTGCGATAAATTTTGCCATAGTCCTGAGGGTGTACAATGCATTTCATTTTTATCCCAAATTGCGCAGAATTATTGGGAGCATCAACCTCAGATATGCCATAACCTACGATAAGATTTACAAGTTTGGAGATAATTATTTTGGCAGAGCATTGATTAACAATGCCAGAATCCTACAGCGTGACAATCTGAACCGCTGCCTGATAGATCAAAATGTGAATACCTGGTTTCTGGTCAATATTGGCGGAATCGAAAACCTTCAGGTTATCACTATGTCAGAAATTGCCAACATTCATGATTTATTGGATGATTATGACAGCAGCATATTGGATGATCATCCGGATGAAATCTTCGGCATCATCGAAAAAAGAACTTACGGAATCATCAATTCTGATATTCTGAAAATTGGAAAAATTCAGTCAAAATCAACCGAACTCAACATTTATCTGTTGCATTTGCAGGTTTCACTAAAACTCATTAACGATGATGACCCCAACCAGATGAAAGTTTTTACCATAAGTCTTGGGAATCTTAATACAGCCGGTATATAAACAAAACCTTAATTGCTTTGATTTACCTGATACTTGCCATACTTACCTCCACCCTGATTATTATCACATTCAGGATATTTGAGCGCTTCAATATCAGTCGATTGCAGGCGATAACCGTCAATTACCTGGTAGCAGCCGGCTTTGGTTTTATGAGCAAATCAGGCAGTTTTCAATTCAGTGAAATCCCGGGACAATCCTGGTTTATTTCATCATTAATCATTGGTATCACCTTAATTGTTGCCTTTAATCTTTTTGCGCTCTCCACACGCCATGCCGGAGTATCCATTACAGCTATTTCAAGCCGGATGTCGGTTATTATTCCGGTCTCACTGGGATTTTTAGTTTTCGGAGATACTGCCGGTTGGCTAAAAATCACCGGAATCATTCTGGCGCTGATCGCATTTTATTTTTCTTCCAAAAGAAGTAAAACCCTCCTTGTCAATAAAAAACATGCCTTGTTGCCTGCTCTGCTCTTTATGGCAGTTGGATTAAACGACTCCATGATGAAAGTAGCCGAACATTTTTACGTCAATGATGACTTTGTGGTTTTTCTTGCTACTTCTTTTTCCATCGCCTTGTTACTGGGAATAATAGTGCTGGCTTCAGGCCGGAAGTGTGAAAAGTTTGAATTTAAAAACATTATAGCAGGAATAGTCCTTGGTTTGTTAAACTGGTATTCGACACTCTATTTTCTGCGAGGCCTTGATCTTTATCAGGTTTCTTTCTTCGTCCCGATCTATAATGTTGGAGTAGTTACCCTTGCATCACTGTCAGGGTTTGTTTTTTTCAACGAAAAACTCACCATGCATAAACTCATTGGCATTGGGCTTGCCATTATTGCCATAATACTCATTGCTCAGGGCTAAATAAGGCTGAATAACGGGTTTTACAAAATACTCCTGAACATAAATTAACCTGACTTCTAAGTTTCATGAACTACAGTTCATTTTTGCAAATTCCATACTTGTTTATTTCTATTTTCTGGCTATAATTTTCTGTGCAGGTTTTTTTTGGAAAGCACAAAACGAAGGTCATTGAAAAAAATCAAGCAGTCCTTTTATTTGAAAATTGACTCACGTTCAATGGATGAAATGCGAAAATGATCAACTTTCTGTTAAAAACAAAACAACTAAACCAATTCCAAAACCTGCTTTAACCGTGAAAGTTTTAAAAGCTCAGATCAAAGTCTTTTGATACCGCTTCCTGCCAGTGCCAGATGTTCTGAACTCAAAAACCTAAAAGGCGCTGATGGACATCATAAACCTGAGGAAGTAACAAATCATTATCGTTGTTATGAATAATAAAATCAGCAAGGGGAATTTTTCTTTCATCGGACCATTGTCGTGACATTCGGTGTAAAACCTCCGCACGCGTTGTTTGATCGCGTTTCATGGTACGCCGGATACGCAATTCCTCCTCAGCCACTACAAGAATTGTTTTATCCAATTTTTGGTAATAACCTGTTTCGAAAAGAATAGCAGCTTCATAGACCACATAAGGTGCGTTCAAATTCTTTCCAACCCAGTTTGTATAAAGTGATCTTACTTTAGGATGGATAAGCTGATTAAGTTTATTGAGCATGGATTGTTCACTAAACACCATATTTGCCAGAACTTTACGGTCAATTTCACCTTTATTAAAAACTCTTTCACCAAAAAGTTGTCTTATCTTTTCCATTGTTTCGATCTCCTGATACAATGATTTTGCTTCAAAATCGGCATCGAAAACCGGCACGTCAAACATTTTGAAAATCCTGGCAATCAATGATTTCCCACTTCCAATACCACCGGTGAGTCCTATTTCTAACATTATTCATTATTTGAGAATAATGTATTCGACATCAGCGGGAACAATCCGCTGAATCTTTACAAAAGAAGGTGATGCATCTATCTCGCATTTAAGCCGTTTACGACTTTCTCCTTGCAATTCGGCAAGGTCAACAGTGCAAGTGAATAAGGAGGGTTCTAAGCGCTTGAAATCTTTTAGTGCAACCATACAAAAAACAGTAACTTTTTCAGGGAAGAGTTTCACCCTGATACCCGGCGGGGTATTCTTAGTTTCGACAGGTATTTGTATCTCCGCTTCAGTATATTTTTCAACCGGTAAAAACAGGTTGACTTCATCTGGATAGAGTTCTACCGGATATTTACTGTCAGGAACCTGGAGACGAACTTTCTGTTGAATAGAGACTGTCAGATTTTCGAATTTCAGGGGTTCTGTTTTCACGAAAAAAATACTACTGATTGATTCCTCAACTCCTTTTATTTCGACGTACTTCGGATCAATTTTCAACGAATCATAAGCGTAGTACTGCTTCATCAAAGTATAGCTTATATCAGGAATGACAGGCACTAACTTTGATTGCTGATCTTCAAAACGTAAAATAACAGTTTCGGGTGAAACATATTCAATACTGCCTGAAATCCTGTATAAATCAATGATTTGCTGTACCAGAGAAATCGTTCCGATACTGTAAGTGTAAGTATTATTTTGTTTAATCAGTTGATTATCGGAAAGATGAATGACAAATGGTTTTTCAGACAGGAGATATTTAAAACGCAAGAGTCCAAAACCACTGGATTTTATGTTGATAGTCAGAACACTATCAGGATTACCCACCAACTGCTTCCCTTGTGGAATGCCGGTGTATTTAACAGGGATGGTAATATCGGTCTGATTTTCGTCAGCAAATTTAACAAGAAGCCAAAAAATTGCTGAAATGACCAGGCAGATCAGAAATACCGACGTGTTATAGCGGTAATTCCGTTCCCCCGGCTCATTCGATTGTTTAAATATTTTCATACCCGGTTAAATTGGATTACCAGGAAAAGGATAACCAATCAAAAGACAAAAACAGCATACGGAATAATTATTTCCGTAAGATACTGCAGGTTTATTTTTGCTGAATAGCCGTTTGCTCATCCAGTTGAGCGCTGCTATCAACTGCAGCGGCACTTTTCTCGATACGCAACCGTCCTTCTCCTTCAGTTTGAATGATGAGTGTTGTTTCTTTCACTTCCAGAATTTTACCGTGAATGCCTCCAATGGTAATGATTTTATCGCCTTTTTTAAGGTTTTCACGGAATTTCTTTTGCTCTTTTGCCTTACGAGTTTGTGGCCTTATCATGAAAAAATAAAACACAACAATCATGAGCAGAATCATAATCAGAAAGGAAGCTCCTCCTCCCTCTCCGCCTTCAGGATTCTGCATTAAAATTACAAAATTCAACAATTGATTAGACATAAAAAATCTGTATTAATGATAAATATTCAAATTAAAATAACATTTACGGAGTAACAACCATTGCTTTAATGTTAAGCACAGTGGTATTCGGAATGGTATTGGTCATCACAGTAATCGTTTTGTGCTGAAAGCCTTTGCGGTTATTACTGTCGAAAGCAACCGAAATTACGCCGGTTCCACCGGGTTTAACCGGTTCACGTGTGTAAGTAGGGACAGTGCAACCGCAGGAAGCACTTACTTTGGAGATGATCAGATCAGCATTTCCGGTATTAGTATATTTAAAAGCAAAACTAATTTTTTCGCCTTGAATAATTCTTCCAAAATCATGAGTATCGTTTTCGAAAGTTATGGCTGCTAATTTTTTTTCAGAACCTGATTCAACAGCTGATTTTGGATTCCTGACCAGGTCGCCGGGAAGTTGATCTCCACCCCTGCGATTGCAGGCCACAGATAAAACCAATAAAGCAAAAATAATTATTCTCATTCGCTTAACCTTTCAAAAGAATGATTCATGCCGGCAAAAATAATACATTTCAACTAATGCAGAATACCTGGTTGTGTATTGGCTTTTAATCTCATTTCGAAAAAAAAGGTAATTTTAACTGGTACTGACTAATTTCTGTTTGCTGAAGATTAGTTTGAGTAATAAAAAAAACCGTTGTCAATTGATTATAAGACAACGGTTTAGGAAGTAGCGGGGGGAGGATTCGAACCTCCGGCCTTTGGGTTATGAGCCCAACGAGCTACCTCTGCTCCACCCCGCAATGTATTTTATTTTGATAAGAACTTATTGACTTGTTTTCAAATCGGGCTGCAAAAATAATATTTGTTTCTTTGCAAATACTTTTTTTAGGAAAATAAATATGACGCACAAAGCGGGTTTTGTATCAATATTAGGACTTCCTAATGTTGGAAAGTCAACACTGATGAATGTTCTGGTAGGTGAAAAGCTTTCAGTCATCACCAACAAGGTTCAGACTACCCGGCATCGAATCAAAGGAATTGTGAGCGGAGAAAATTTTCAGATTATTTTCTCCGATACACCCGGTATCATCAAACCTCACTATAAATTGCACGAGGCCATGATGCATCAGGTGAACGGAGCAATCGAAGATGCTGACTTAGTTATTTACATTGTCGAGCCCGGAATGAAAGCCATTGATGAAACACTTGAAACACTATCCAAAATTAATCCTGAAAATCTACTTCTGGTAATCAATAAAGTTGACACTGAAAATCAGTCCGGGATACAAAATCTTGTCGACACCTGGCAAGCGCGTCTTCCTGATTCTGTAATTATTCCTGTTTCAGCACTTTATGGCTTTAATACTGCCAGGGTTATGGATGTCATCATTGAAAAACTGCCAGAGCACCCGGCCTATTATGCAAAAGACGAACTTACGGATAAATCCTATCGCTTTTTTGTTTCTGAAATTATCAGAGAAAAAATTCTAATGCTTTATCATAAAGAAATCCCGTACTCTGTTGAAGTTGTCATCGATGAGTTTAAAGAAGAAGAGAATATCACACGCATCAGGGCACTTATTTATGTTACACGCGAAAGTCAGCGAATGATTATTATCGGCAAGCAGGGTAAAGCAGTTAAACAACTTGGAATTGAAGCGCGAAAAGACATTGAAACATTTCTTAATAAGAAAGTCTATTTGGAAATAAGTGTAAAAGTTGATAAGAATTGGCGCGACAGTGACCAGGCTCTAAGAAGATTCGGTTACGAGCTATAGTTTTGCAGTGCAGGCATTTGATACCTTATCAGCACAAATGAAAATTTTGAAACTAATATGGCAAACATTTTAGCAATTGTAGGCAGACCTAATGTTGGGAAATCAACACTTTTTAACCGGCTGGTTGGCCAACGTCAGGCCATTGTGGAAGAAACAAGCGGAGTAACACGTGATCGACACTATGGCAGAAGCGACTGGAATGGAATTGGTTTTTCGGTAATCGACACCGGCGGATATATCATCGGTTCTGAAGATATTTTTGAAGAAGAAATTCGCAAACAGGTCGATCTGGCTATTTCCGAAGCTGATGTCATTCTATTTGTGGTTGATGCCCGCGATGGTCTTAATGAGCTGGATAAAGATGTAGCCAGAATACTGCGCAAAACAAGCAAAGAAGTGCTTCTGACTGTAAATAAAATTGATAGTACACGACAAAGCAACGACTTCACGGAGTTTTTTGAACTTGGTTTCGAAAAAATCTTTTCTATTTCAGCAATAAATGGCAGCGGCACAGGAGAACTACTCGATGAAGCAGTAAAGTATTTATCTGACACCAGCAATGAACCTGACCCTGATCTTCCCCGACTTGCAGTTGTAGGGCGTCCTAATGTGGGAAAATCTTCACTGATAAACGCTTTAACAGGTACTGACCGAAATATTGTAACTGACATTCCGGGCACTACACGCGACACAATCAACACCCGCTACAATAGTTTTGGATTTGATTTTATCCTGGTTGATACAGCAGGACTTCGTAAGAAAAGCAAAGTTTCGGAAAATATCGAATTCTATTCGGTTCTACGATCAGTGCGGGCAATCGAAAATAGCGATGTTTGCTTATTAATGGTGGACGCTACACAAGGATTCGAAAGCCAGGACATGAACATTTTGCACCTTATTGAGAAGAACAGGAAAGCAATGGTTATGGTCGTAAATAAATGGGATTTAATTCAAAAAAACACCAATACCCATTTGGATTTTGAACAGGCAATCAGAAAACAAACAGAACCTTTTACTGATTACAAAATCGTTTTCGCTTCCGCTGTCAACAAGCAGCGAATTTTTAAAGCCATCGAATCAGCAAATGAAGCATACAAAAACAAAACAAAGCGAATTTCCACCTCAAAACTCAATGAATTGCTGCTCCCTGTAATTGAATCATCACCTCCACCGATTTACAAAGGCAAATCTGTCAAAATCAAATATATAACCCAGTTACCCGTTAAATTTCCGGCATTTGCATTTTATTGTAATTTGCCACAGTATGTGCGCGAACCTTACAAACGATTCCTCGAAAACCAGTTGCGCAAACAGTTTGATTTCTCCGGAAATCAGATTCAGATTTATTTCAGGAAAAAATAATGCAATGGACAATTCCGTAAGAATTGATAAATGGCTTTGGGCAGTAAGAGCATTTAAAACACGCAGTATGGCAGCAGAGGCATGCCGTTCAGGAAAAATAACTGTCGATGGCCAGCCAGTAAAACCCTCACGCGAAATAAAAATCAATGATACTGTTCAGATTTTTGTTCACCCTCAGTTTACACGAACACTTGTAGTACTTGAAAACCTTAATAACAGGGTGAGTGCTAAAATGGTTTCCTCCTATGCCAAAGATATCACTCCGGAAGAAGAATTTCAAAAATTGAAAAAATACAATGAAATCATCTGGGAAAAACGAGACCGAGGCATTGGGAGACCAACAAAAAAAGAACGCCGTATGATTGATAAAATGAAGGACTTATGACACCTTTCGCATTGATTTTATTCAATAAACAAGATGAAATGTCCAAATTGTTGCAATTTTCCTATTGTTCGATGCTTTCATCTTTTTAAAAATTCAATTTTCAGGGCAAATGATTACCAATCGTCAAATTTTCTTTCAGCATCTTGCATTGCCAAGCCAGATTCCCATTGGGCTCGAAATCGAACGTGCTGAAGGCATTTACATGTATTCACCAGATGGGAAACGATATATTGACTTAGTTTCCGGCGTATGCGTCAGCAATCTTGGTCATCGTCATCCGGCAATTGTCGAAGCAGTTAAAAAACAACTGGACAGCTATATGCACCTGATGGTTTATGGCGAATTTATTCAAAGTCCTCAGGTGAAACTTGCCAGCAAACTCGCTGAAGTGCTACCAAAACACCTGAATTCAGTATATCTTGTCAATTCAGGCAGTGAAGCTGTGGATGGTGCACTTAAACTTGCAAAAAGAGTAACCGGACGAACAGAGCTAATTGGTTTTTACAATAGTTATCACGGTGGAACACACGGTGCATTCAGTCTTTTAGGCAATGAATCGATAAAATATGCTTACCGGCCATTGCTGCCTGATATTCGTTTTCTGAGGTTTAACCAATTCGATGATCTCCAACTGATCTCGGAACGTACTGCTGCAGTGCTTGTCGAACCTGTTCAGGCAGAAGCCGGTGTGATTGTGCCTGAAGCAGGTTTTCTTGAAAAACTCCGCCAAAAATGCAATGAGACAGGTACTTTGTTAATTTATGATGAAATACAGGTTGGATTCGGCCGTACCGGAAAACTGTTTTGCTTTGAGCATTTTCAGGCAGAACCAGATATATTATGTCTGGCCAAAGCAATGGGAGGTGGCATGCCGATAGGAGCATTTATAGCTAGCAAAGAAATTATGTTGTCGCTTACCGAAAATCCTGACTTTGGACATATTACCACATTTGGAGGGCACCCTGTCAGTGCAGCTGCAGCGCTTGCCAATCTGGAAGTTTTAACCACTCCTCCGGAAATATGGAAAAATGCTGAACTCATTGGGAAAAAATTTGAGGATGCATTATCATCCCTCTCCATGGTCAAAAAAATCAGACGAAAAGGTTTATTGCTAAGTATAGAACTGGATTCGATCGAAACAAACCAGCGTGCAATGAAGAATTTATTGCAGCTTGGATTGGTAACTGATCCATTTTTTTTCATGCCCCAGGCTTTTCGAATAGCACCTCCACTGACGATCACAGAAGAAGAAACAAAAACGACGATCTTACTCGTTCGCGAAGCGTTGAATCATTTATCCAGATAGAGCAAAACCATGATATAAAGATTTAATTTACAAGATGATAAGATTCCATTAGTTTTTAAAAACTATTGTTCTTTTTCATCAGGATAAAAAGTTTCGAAGGTATGATCGTCATAAAAAAGGACAATCTTTTCCACGGTTTTTGCCTTTTGGGCACGCTTTCCTGCATAATCCCGCTGAATATTTTCTTCCTTTTTTGTAAATGATTTGGTTGTTTCTTTTGGATCAAGCATGGCATCAGACTCAGTCATGGTTTTACCGGCAGATTGAACAGGTTTTTCGATAATTACCCGCTTTTCCGCCGTTGATGGAATATTTGCTTTTTTAATCCCGGCATCAGTTTCTTGAGTTGTGTTTTCTATAGCTGGTGTAATTTCATCAAAAAGCCCATAATCTTTACTCATAGCACCCTTACCGTGTATCAACCACTCAGTTCGCAGTTCTGGAAACCTTTTTAGAATCTTCATTACCAAATCCAGACTAGGCTTGTTCCTTCCCGACATAATATGCGAAATATTTGAT
>ERZ795053.4152-NODE-4152-length-15885-cov-21.938598_pt1 | contig 15885 bp, 12 predicted proteins | sample MGYA00375137_ERZ795053 | MGnify/ENA primary metagenome ERZ795053 (study PRJEB30182, sample SAMN05720284) | activated sludge metagenome | isolation source: Anaerobic digester | place: Hong Kong | collected 2014-12-17 ...
TTGCTGCTCTGTGCGCACGATGAAGAAGACGGTCGACCCGACCATGATCATCATATCGCCGGTTTCCGCCAGACCCGCGCTGACGGCCTCAGCGGCGGCATCGGCCGTGCCGGTGATGACGGGCGTGCCGACGGCCAGCCCGGTAACTGCCGCCGCCGCAGCGTGAACGCGGCCGGCGATCGCACAGGTCCACGTGGGCTGTGCCATCCACTCCACGGGCGCAACCAGGTCGGCGAAGGCCGGATCCCACGCCAGGGTGGCGGGGTCGTAGAGCGGGGCATAGGCGCCGGCGTCGTAGTGGTCGATGGTGGCGCTGCCCGTCAGCCGCCAGACGATGTAGCCGGCGCCGCCAAGAACCAGCCGCGTGGCGCGCCAGATCTCGGGCTCGTGGGTGCGAATCCAGCGGATCTTGGGCGCGGCGGATTGCGCCGAGAGGGTCATGGCGTAGCGCTGGAAGAAGGCATCGCCGCCGCCCAGCGCCTGCTCGATCGCGGCGATCTCCTGCGTGGCGCGCGTGTCGATGCCGTAGAGGATGGCCGGGCGCAGCGCGTTGCCGTCTGCGTCGACGGGGACGATGGCAGGAGAGATGGAACTGACGCCGATCGCGGCGATTCCGGTGGCGGGAATGCCGCTTTGCGCCAGCACCGCGCGCGTAATCGCGACGAAATCGTGCCACCAGGTCGCCTCGGCGTCGTGTTCATACCAGCCGGGCTGCGGCATGGCGAGCGCGTGCGGCACGGCATGGCTGGCGACGACGGTACCGTCATCGCGCACCAGCACCCCTTTGCTCGAATAGGTCCCGATATCGACGCCGAGAAAGTAGCTCATAATTCAATCATCAAGGTGGAATTGCCCGTGCTCCAACACGACCCGGTCATCCACATAGACCGCCCCTTCTTGCCGGATGTCCTTGACGATGTCCCAGTGGATGGCGGACTGGTTGTCGCCGCCGCATTCGGGGTAGGCGCGACCGAGCGCCATGTGTGCGGTGCCGCCGATCTTTTCGTCGATCAGAATATCGGCGCAGAAGCGGTCGACGTGCGGGTTGGCGCCCATCGCGAACTCGCCGAGCAGGCTGGCGCCGGCGTCAGTGGCCAGGATGCGTTGCAGGAAGGCCTCGTTGGTGGCGGCCGAGGCATGGACGAGCGTGCCGTGCTCCCACGCCAGGCGAATGCCATGCATCAGCCGCCCGCCGAGCACGCCCGGCCACTCAAAGGTGACATGGCCGTGCAGCGTCGACGTCACCGGCGCCGTGGCCAGCTCGCCGTCGGGCATGTTGAAGGTGCCGTCCCCCACCATCCAACGCCGCCCCTCGATGGAGAAGCTCAGGTCCGTCTCCCTGCCGACGAGCCGCACCGTTTTGCCGCGATTCAACTGGTCGGCCCAGCGCTTCCACCGGCGTGACTCGCGCTCCCAGTCCAGCAAGCAGGCGGCGAAGAACATGGCTTCAATGCTCTCCTCGTCGGCGCCGGCTTGGAAGGCGAAGGCCGCGTTCGGCACGCGCACCAGGCACCAGCGCGTCTGCTGCCAGCGCAACGTGGAGATGCGCCCCTGCGCGGCCTGATTCAGCGCCAGGCGGTCGGCGGGGATGTCGTCATGCATGTGCAGGTTGTAGGCGCCGCGCAGGCCGAAGTAGACGTCGGCCCATGCCATGCCCTGCGCTTCCAGCTCCGGCGTCCAGCCAAGCTGCTCCGTGCTACCATGGGCCAGCAGGCTATGGCGCAGCGTCTCGGAGGTGAACTGCACCTGCGGATAGGCGCCGGCGCGGATGCACGCTTCGTACAAGGCGTGGGTGAGCGGAAAGCTCTCCACTTCGCCCATGGCAATCAGCACGCGCTCGCCGGGCTTGACGCGGGCCGAATAGGTGACGAGGATGTCGGCAAGCTGCCGCCAGCGGTTGTCCATGATAGAGTCTCACCAATTCAGAACACGCAACCACCAAGACCCAAAGCGCACGAAGCTGCACAAAGATAACTCCTGGTTTGCTGCGGGCTGTTGCTTAGCCACGTGCGGCTCGCGCCGCCTGCATAAACTCGGCCACGCGACGCTGGTCGACATCGCTCCAGATATAGCCGTCGACCTTGAAGGTCGTGCCTACGATGGCACCGTCGGCGATGGCAAGTTGCGCCGCCACGTTGTCGGCGCGCACGCCCGTATTGGCGAAGACTGGCGTGCGTTGCACCGCTCCCTTGACCGCGGCCAGCGTGCCGGCGTCCGTCTCGGCGCCGGCAATCAGCCCGGAGACGCAAAGCGCATCGGGCTGGGCGTTGAACTCGGTGGAGCGGGCGATGGCGGCGATGTCGCGGTTGCCCAGATAGGCCGCCGCCTCGGGCACGATGTTGTAGAAGAGCTTGATCTTGTCGCCGCCCAGCCGCTGGCGCAGGCGCGCAACCTCGCCGCTGTTGGTGTTCCACAGCCCGAAGTCGCTGGCATAGACGCCGCTGAAGATCTCGCGCACGAAGGACGCTTCCACCGCCACCGCCAGCTCGACGGTGGCCTTCGGGTCCCACAGCACGTTGACGCCGTAGGGCACCTGGATCTCGCACCGCAGTTCGCCGATGATGCGCGCCATGGTCACGTGCGTAATCGGCTCGACCTGGAGCAGATAGGGCGTGCTGTACTCGTTGGAGAACATGACGGCATCGACGCCGCCCGCTTGCAGCGCGTGCAGATCGGCGCGCGCCTTCTCCAGCACGAAGTCGAGCCCCTTGGCGGCATCGTAGCCGGGGTCGCCCGGCAGCGCGCGCAGGTGGCACATGGCAATGATAGGTTTGTGGACGCCAAAGAGTTCGCGAATCCAGTTCATGAGATTTCCCCCTTCTGCTGTTCACTCCGACAGCGAGTTGATCATTCGAGTTCGACCAGCACCTGCCCGCGCTCGACGACGGCGCCGGGCGTTACCAGGACGCGCGCCACATGACCGTCGGCCGGCGCCTGGATGCGCAACTCCATCTTCATGGCCTCGAGCAGCACGAGCGTGTCGCCGCGGGTGACGGCGGCGCCCGGCGTCACGAGCACGTCGAGGACGCGGCCGGGCATGGCGGCTTGCAGGCTGCCGCTTGCTTCCGCTCTGCCGGTGCGGCGACGGCGTGGGTCTGTGTGTTCCAGGCGCCACGTTTCGCCGTCGAGCGCCACCTGGGTCTGCGCGCCCTGGCGCACGGCATAGGCGCGCAGCCGCCGCCCATCGACCTCCAGGTCGAGCCGGCCGCCTTCCCCGCCACGCGCCGCGATGGCAAAGACGCGCTCGCCGACACGCACGACAAAGCCGCCGCCGGTCTCCTCCACCACGACGGTGCGCTCCACGTCGCCGCTCTGTAAATGTATCGTCCGGGCCATCGTGTCTCTCCGTGCAGTTTCATGGGAAAGATAGACCACGGATTTGGCGGATTAGACGGATCTTGGCGGATGGCACTCCCAACTCGATCCGCGAGAATCCGCCAAATCCGTCTAATCCGCGGTCTATCTTTTTCTCTTTATCACCTCGCACCTGTGCCCATGCGGAAGCTGTTCGCCTGCTGCCACGGGCCGGTGGGGTCGCCGGTCGCGTCGAGACCGGATGCCGCCACGCCGCTGCCAGCGGACAGCACCTCCGCCAGCGCGGCCACGGCAAAGGCCAGGTCGGGCGGGGTGTGCGCGGCCGGCTGCCAGGCGGCAAAGCACTCGTCCACGAAATCGGTCGTCGTGTCGCCGGCCGCAAAGCGCGGATGCGCCAGCACGTCGCGCAGGAAAGGGATGTTGGTCACCACGTCGCCCAGGATGACGTAGTGGCGCAGCGCCCACAGCATCTTGCCGATGGCGTCGGCACGCCCCTCGCCCAGCACGATGAGCTTGGCGATCATGGGGTCGTAGTGCAGCGTCACTGTGTCGCCGCTGGTGACGCCGGCATCGACGCGCACGCCCGGCCCCACCGGCTCCACCGCAGCCAGCACGCTGCCGATGGCCGGCAGAAAGCCGTTGGCCGGATCCTCGGCATAGATGCGGCACTCGATGGCGTGCCCGCGCTGGCGGATGTCGGCCTGGGTGAACGGGATCGGCTCGCCGGCCGCCACGCGAATCTGGAGCTTGACCAGGTCGATGCCGGTGACGGCCTCGGTGACCGGGTGCTCCACTTGCAGGCGCGTGTTCATCTCCAGGAAGTAGAAGCTGAGCATCCCGTCAATGGCGCCTGACAGCCCTTCGACCAGGAACTCCAGCGTGCCGGCGTTGGTGTAGCCCACGGCCTTGACCGCGGCGACCGCGGCCTCGCCCATGCGCCGGCGCAGCGCGTCGTCGAGCAGCGGCGACGGCGACTCCTCGACGATCTTCTGATGGCGGCGCTGCACCGAGCACTCGCGCTCGAAGAGATGGACGGCGTTGCCGTGCGCGTCGCCAAAGACCTGGAACTCGATGTGGTGCGGGTGGAGGATGCGCTTTTCAAGGTAGATGCGGTCGTCGCCAAAGGCGTTGGCCGCCTCGCGCCGGGCTGATGCCAGCGCGGCCGGCAGATCGCCGGGATCCGCCACGACGCGCATGCCCTTGCCGCCGCCGCCCGCCGTGGCCTTGACGAGCACGGGATAGCCCAGCTCGGTGGCTGCGGCTACGAGATCGGCGTCATCCTGGCTGGCCTGATAGCCGGGGACGACGGGGACGCCTGCCGCCTGCATGGCCGCGCGCGCCGAGGTCTTGGATCCCATGACGCGCATGGCCGCGCCCGAGGGCCCGATGAAGGTCAGCCCCGCCGCCGTCACTGCGTCGGCGAAGTCGGCGTTTTCGGCCAGGAAGCCATAGCCGGGATGGATGGCGTCGCAGCCGCGGGCGCGTGCGGCCTCGAGAATGCAGTCAGCGCAGAGATAGGAGTCGCGCGGGGGCGGCGGCCCGATGCGCACCGCTTCGTCGGCCAGGGCAACATGCAGCGCGCCGGCGTCGGCATCGGAATAGACGGCCACCGTGGCAATACCCATCTCCTGGCAGGCGCGGATGATACGTACGGCGATCTCGCCACGGTTGGCAATCAGGATCTTGCGGAACATGGCATCCCTTTGTTTGTGGAAATGAGACGGCGGGTCGCTCCTCGTATCCTAGCCCGCGGCGATGGACAACGCAAATAGCGACAAGGCTTCTGCCGGGACCTGGCGCCGGGCTGCCCCTGTCCAGTGCGGTGCGTCCCAATGTTGGCGGCGTGCGTCGCACTGGTCAGGAAATGGTTTCCCGCGACGGATCGTTTGGCCAGTGCGACGCACGCCGGGGTTGACTTCGCGCTCTTCCTGGGACACACCCTGTCCATAGGAGCAAGTTGGTCGAGCCATCGTCCGCCGTTATAATCAGCAGACAACAGCAGAATTTCCGTGCCGTACACCGGCACAAGTCGGAGAGATAGCTATGCCCAACGCATCGGGGGAAATGACGGTAGAGCCGGACGAGAGCGCCGTCGCAACGCTGGACGATGACGGCGGCGCGGGCGAGTCGCAGCCGGGGGTCCTGGCGCTGCTCGGCCGTACCCTGCTCTTCAGCACCGAACCATACGCCATTGTTCGTGACGACGACCATCCGGGCCGCCGCGGCTTTGTGATCGTCCTCGTCGTCGTCGCCATCGTCGCCGTGGCGCAGATGATCGCCTACTGGCTGGGCTGGCTGACGGCGCCGCGGCTCGATTCGTTGCAGGGCCTGCTCTACAGCACGGTGACGGACTGGCCATGGTATGCGGAGCAGGTGCAACAGGACCCGGCCTTTGCCACGCAGTTCCAGCAGGGGTACCTGGCGGGGTGGGAAGCGCTGCGCATCCTGCTTGGCTATCCGACGCTCACGGCCACGATCAGCGTCGATCTCTCGCTCATCGTGACGACCTTCGGTAACTGGTTCCTCTTTGCCGTGCTGGCGCACTGGATGGCCCGTTGGTTTGGCAGCCAGGCGCGTTTCGCCCAGACGCTGGGCACGGTTGCGCTGGCCTATGCGCCGCTGCTGCTCCTGGTGATTCAGGTGGTGCCGGGCGCGACCGTGCCGCTGTCGCTGCTCTTCCTGCTCATGCTTGCCACCAAGTACCTGGCCCTCAAGACCACGCACAATCTCGGCACGCCGCAGACGCTCTTCGTGCTGGCCGCGCCCTACGTGATCGTCGCCATCGTGGCCGCACTCGTTGCGCTCTACGGCGGCGCCTACGGTCTCGAGCAACTACCCTATTTCAGAGATGCCTTCAAGGTGCAGCTATTCCTGGCGCGCTAGGCGACGCCTTCCCTGGAAACCGAGCTTATGAAAAACGCCATTCGCACCTACTCACAGATTCTCCAGCTACGTGGCGAAACCATTCACGGCCTCTTGCAGAGCGACCAGGGCATTGCCTTTGCCATGAAGCTCTTCCTCATCGTCAGCCTCATCGCGGGCCTTGGCTTCTGGTTTGGCGTGCCCGCCGCGCTGCGCACGCCGACCACCGTCGAGCGCTTTGACCAGTTCGTGACCGAGGCCCGCGAGACCGTAGCGGTAGCGGTCGCGGCGGCGGAGTCAGCCATTGCCACGGTACAGGGCGAATATGAGAAGGCCGTGGCCACGGTGACGGCTGAATTCGAGCGCCGCTTCTCCGGCGTCACCGAGATGTTCAACCAGCTTGCGGCCCGCTTCGGCGGCGCCCAGGCGCAGCTCGACCAACTGCTGGCGCGCACCTCTGCCACGGTTGCCGAGGTGGAGGCCACCGTCGCCCGCGTCAAGCCGACGCCGGAGCAGATGGACCGCCTGTTGCGGATTGCCAAGGCGACGGAGCCGGAGACGGAACGCCTGCTCGCCCTGGCCGGCATCACGCCGTCGGAAATCGCGGCGGCGCGGCAGGATGCCCAGGCGCAGGCCGATGCCGCCATGGCCGAACTCCAGCCCATGCTCGACCGGCTCGATATGACCAGGGCACAGTTCGACGCTATCCTGACCCAACTGTCGGCCACGCCGGAACAGGTGAACAACTGGATCGCCTCGCTGTCGACGACGCCGGAGTGGGTGGGCGATCTGCTGGCCGCCATTTCGGCGACGCCCGATCGTCTCAACGAACTGGCCGCGCAGATTCGTGAAGAGTTGGTCAAGATGGAGCCGCCGCTGGGCGAGCGTCCGTCGCGCATCGTCCGGCTGGGCGGGCAGTGGGTCGCATCGCCGCTGCACTACGCCGCCGACTGGATGCTCTTCGTGCTGGCACTGCTTGTTGTGGCCAAGAGCGTGGGCGGCAAGGCAACGCTGACGCAGCACCTGGGCGCAGTGGCGCTCTCGGCTGCACCCGCCGTCCTCTTTCTCTTCGCCTATGCGCCCGACATGACCAACGTGCTGCCACTACCGACGGCGGCGGCCATCCACTACACGGGGCGCATCCTGGCGTTCGTTGGGGTCGTCTGGTGCGGCGTGCTGCTGCTCAAGACCGTCAGCGTGGCGCATGGCATGGGGATGTGGAAGAGTGCCGGCGTCCTCGTGCTGACCTGGATTGCGCTCTATGTACTTCTGCCGCTGGCGACGCTCTTCGCTTCCGGCTTCCTGCTCGGCTGAGCGCGTCGCCATGACGATGCCGCCCGCGCCAGAAGGTGATGGAAACCGATGATTCGCGTGATCTGCCGTCACGCTGACGGCGCCGTCCAGGTAGATGTGCCGACCGAGAGCCTGCCTGCGTTGCTGGCCGACCCCGCCAACCAGGTGTGGGTGGATATGCAGGCATCCACCGACGGCGAGTTCAAGCAGATGCTGGCGACGGTCTTCCACTTCCACCCGCTCGCCATCGAAGATGCCATCACCGACCTGCATGTGCCAAAGCTGGACGATTACGGCTCGTATCTCTATCTCGTCTTTCATACGGTCAACCTGGGCGAGGAGCCAATGGACATCGACACCGAAGAGGTCGACGTCTTTCTGGGCGCCAACTACCTTGTGACCATTCACGAAGCCACACGCCGCTCCATCGAGCGGTGCTGGAACGCGGCGCATCATGTGGAGGCCGGTCTGGCGCGCGGCCCGGCCATGTTGCTCTACGAACTGCTCGACAGCCAGATCGACACCTTCATGCCTATCATCGATGCCTTTGAAGAGCAACTGGAGAAGCTTGGCGACGACATCTTCCATTCGCACGAGACGGAGCGCGATCTGCTCAACCGCCTGCTGACGGCCAAGAGCAGCGCGCTGCGTCTGCAGCGCATCCTGGCGCCGCAGCGCGAGTTGCTGGGCCGGCTGTCCACGGGTGAATACAAGGTCGTGCCGCCCCACGTGAGGATGTATTATCGCGACGTATACGACCACCTGGCGCGGCTGGCCAACCTCTCCGAAAGTATGCGCGAGTTGTCGAGCAGCACCATCGAGACGCATCTGGCGCTGGTCAACAACCGCATGAACGAGGTGATGAAGGTGCTCACCATCGTGACAAGCATCTTCATCCCGCTGAGTTTCATCGCCGGTGTCTACGGCATGAACTTCCGTTACATGCCCGAACTCGACATCTGGTGGTTCTACCCGCTGATCTGGGTCGTCTTTATCACGATCCCGGTGGTGATGCTCGTCCTCTTTCGCCGGAGCAAGTGGATCTGATGTTCTATTCGATTGTCGACCATACCGTTCATTCGACGCCGCAACCGCCGGCCGGTATGCGGCCCATTGCCGCCGTGGCAGGACAGTTGCTGCCGCCTGCCATCACCGATCTGCACCACGGCCTGCGCGCCTGGGGCGAAATCGGCCTGTCGCCGGGTGAGATCTCGCCGGAGCGGGTCTGGTGCAGCGCCGATGGCCGGCTGGCTTTCGACTTTGCGCCGAAGGCTGCCCCGTCGCCTGTCGCCCACGTGGGCCTGGCGCAGGAACTGGCGGCGTGGCTGGTCATGCTGGACAAGTGGATGGAGACCTTTGTCGTCATTGCGCGGGCGCGGGCCGTATGGAGCGCCGACGAGTTGGCCGGTGCGCTCTCCTTCACCACGCCGGCATTTCTGCCACAGGCGCTGGTCTACCTGCCGCCCGACAACTGGGAGCGCGTGGCGACGGCGTTGGCCATTGCCGTCGATGACGGCGACCTCGCCGGCGGCGCCGACCATCGCAACATGCACTGGCAGTGAGTGGACGGGCTATGAACCGCAGGCAGGGACTCCCTCCCATCGACGATGAGACACGGCAGACCTGGCGGCAGCGCCGGCGCGATCACTCCGCGGGCGGGATCGCCTATCGCCTGGACGCAGACGGCGAAGTGGTGATTGCGCTCATCGCCACGCACCGCGGCACGCGCTGGCAGTTGCCCAAGGGCACATGCGAGCCGGGCGAAAGCATCGAGCAGACGGCGCTGCGCGAGGTCAAGGAGGAGGTGGGGCTGACCGGTCTGTGCGAGACGCACCTCGGCGTGATCGAGTACTGGTACTGGGACACGCACCGCAAGCACCCGGCCGAACTGGTCCACAAGTGCGTCGACTTCTACCTCATGCATGCGGCGGAGGGCGAACTGAGCGACGCCAGCATCGAGGTCGACGGCGTCAACTGGTTCACCCTGGATCAGGCCGACGCCATCCTCACCTACCCCTCTGAGCGCGAGATGGTGCGCAAGGCCGTCGACTGCCTGGTGGCGCGGGGTCTGCTGCCGCCGGACGCCGCCGATGCCCCTGCCTAACGCTGGAATTCGCCGCTGCTTGCCCCGTAGCCGGTCAACTCCGCATAGCCGCGGCCCTGCACTGCCTCGCCGCGCATCGTGCCGCTGATCTGCGTCGATCCCTCCCAATAGACGAAGCTCACATCCATTTCCTGGTCGGCGATCAACGGCGTGACCGTCAGGTCGATGGCCAGATCCGGGAAGACCAGCGTCCAGCCCGACGGGTAGGTGATGCCGGTGCGCTCGCTGGTCCACTGGCCCGTGGGCGTCAGCACGAAATCTTCCTCGCTGACGGCCTGCTGCGTACCGTCCGGCCAGACGACCGTGCCGTTGACGTAGGGCAGCACGCCGCCGTCCGCCGTGCGGATCTCGTAGACCATGAGCGCGGCGCCGTTGTCCAGCTGCATGCTGAACCAGTCCCAACCGACGGCGTTGCCGGTCAGCGCGCTGGTGCTGAACTCGTGGTCCATCCAACTCAGGCCGCCGACATCGACCGTGCGTCCGCCGCTGGTCACCGTGCCCGTGCTCTCCATTTGGATGAGGCTGTAGTAGTAAGAAGCGTTGCCGGCTTCCGGCCCTTTCTGGTGGAGACCGTTTTCGCCGTGAAAGACCGGTTCGCGCGTCTCGCGCAATGTCAGGTCCAGCGCGACCGGCCCGTCGGCACCTTCGGCGGCGGCGACCAGGTGATAGACGCCAGGCTCCACCGTGTCGACGCGCCAATCCTCAAGCCAGACGCCGAAGAGAGGCTCGCCCGTGGCGCCCGCCAGCCCGCCCGCGCCGCGGCTATAGCGCTCGAAGCTCTCGTGCTCGCCGCGCCCGCCGTCGGTCAGGGCGAAGTGCGCCATGTAGACTTGGTTCGTGGCAAGGTCGGAGGCACGCGCCGGCATCTCCGGCGTCAGCGCGCTACGAAAGAAAGTGAGTTGGTAGCCGTAGAGCGTGCCGTCGTCCGCAGAGAGATTGCCGGTGTAGTACCACCACTCCGTGCGATAGTCGGGGTGTGGGCCGTGGTCGCGCGGGAACGAGAAGGTGAGCGGCGCCACGGCACGCGCAAAGCCGGCCTCGTCGCCGCCGCCCATCGCTTCCACGACGCTGGCGCTGATGGGCTGGTCGGCTGCTTGCAGGTTGCACCCAGCCAAGAGCACAGCCAGGAGCAGGAATATCGTGAGACGCGGCAGAGTTTTCATGCCATCGATTGTGACGCATGGCACAAACGCCGTCTGTCAGGTTTTGTCCGAAGCGGCGGGTCAGCTCTTCTTCTTGCCGCGACCGGTGCGCTTGGTCGTTTTCGGTTTTGCAGCCTTTTCGGCGATCCACTGGAGCGCCTGCTCTGGCGTCACGTCGGCCGGCTGTACGCCCTTGGGGAGCGTGGCGTTGATCTTGCCCCAGTTGACGTAGGGACCGTAGCGACCGTCAAGCACCTGGATGGCGCCGCCGTCGGGGTGTTCGCCCAGTTCTTTCAGCACGCTCTTGGTGGCGCCGCGCCCGCGCCCGCCGCCGTTGGCCTTGGCCGCCAATAGCTCCAGCGCGCGGTCCAACTCGATCTCCAGCACGGAATCCGGCGCGCGCAGGTTGGCATAGACGCCGTCGTGGACGACGAAGGGGCCGAAGCGCCCCACGCCGGCCTGCACGGGCTTGCCCGTCTCCGGGTGCTCGCCCAGCATGCGCGGCAGGCTGAGCAGCGCCAGCGCCGTTTCGATGGTCAACTCGTCGGCCGACATGCCCTTGAGCAGGCTGGCGCGCTTGGGCTTGGCCTTGGTGTTGGGGTCGTCCTCGCCCAGTTGTACGTACGGACCATAGGGGCCAACCTTGAGCAGCACCGGCAGTTCGCTCTCGGGGTCGTTGCCCAGGCTCTGCGGCCCGTCCTGTTTCTTGTTCAGCAGGTCTTCGACCAGTTCGTCGGTCAGATCGGCCGGCGGTAGGTTGGGCGGCAGGCTCACCGTGCGGCGGTCGCCGTTTTCCTCGCGCGCGACGAACGGCCCGTACTGGCCGATGCGCACCTCAGCGTTGAGGTTGCTCAGGTCGACGGTGCTGGCCAGCCGCGGGTCGATCTCCGACTCGCGCGTCTTGACCTGGTTCTCCAGCCCGCTCTCGCCCAGGTAGAACTGGGTGAGATAGGCCAGGTAGTTGAGGTCGCCGTTGGAGATGTCGTCCAGGCGCTGCTCCATGTTGGCCGTGAACTTGAGATCGACCAGCTCGTCAAAATGCTTTTCCAGCAACTCGGTGACGGCGAACGCGGTGAAGGTTGGCACCAGCTCCTTGCGCTGCTTGAAGACGTAGCCGCGCTGCTGGATGGTGTCGATGATGGTGGCGTAGGTGCTGGGCCGGCCGATGCCCTCCGCCTCCAGCGCCTTGACCAGCGTGGCCTCGGTGTAGCGCGCCGGCGGCTGCGTCTCATGCCCCACGGCGTTGAGTTCGCGGCAGTCGACCGCCTCGCCCACCGCCAGCTCCGGCAGCGGCTGCTCCTGGCTTTCCAGCGCGGCGTCGGGGTCGTCGGAACCCTCGACGTAGGCGCGGAAGAAACCGGCAAAGAGAATCTGGCGGCCGCTGGCACGGAAGACCGCGTCCTCCACGGCCACGGTGACGGTGCGCAGCTTGAGGCGGGCGTTGGCCATCTGCGACGCGACCGTGCGCTTCCAGATCAGGTCGTAGAGTGCCTTCTCGCGGCCGTCGAGCGGCAGGCTGTCGGCCGGGGTCATCTGGTCGCCGGCCGGGCGGATGGCCTCGTGCGCCTCCTGGGCGTTGGCGGTCTTGGTCTGGTAGCGCCGCGGCGACGGGCTGAGGTACTCCTCGCCGTACATCTCGCGGATGCGCCGCCGCGCCGCCTTGATCGCCTCCTCGCTCAGGTTGACCGAGTCGGTGCGCATGTAGGTGATGTAGCCGTTCTCGTAGAGGTTCTGGGCGACGCGCATGGTCTCGCGCGCGCTCATGCCCAACTTGCGGTTGGCTTCCTGTTGCAGCGTGCTCGTGGTGAAGGGCGCATAGGGTGAGCGCTGGGCATCCTTCTCCTCGACGTCGGTGATGCGCCACGCGCCGCGCAGCAGGCGATCACGCAGCGTTTCGGCCTCCTGCTGGTTGAGCAGCAGCACGTCCTTGCCCGCGGCGATCTGCCCGGTGTGCTCGTCAAAGTCGCGGCCGCTGGCGACGCGCTTGTCGCCCACTGAGACCAGCGTCGCCTCGAAGCGGTGGCTGGGCTGGTCGGGCCGCTTGTTGAGCAGCGCCTTGAGATCCCAGTATTGGCCGGTGACGAAGGCGCGTCGTTCACGTTCGCGCAGCACGAGCAGGCGCACGGCCACGCTCTGCACGCGCCCGGCGGAGAGCCTGGGTGCGATCTTGCGCCAGAGCAGCGGCGAGACGGTGTAGCCCACCAGGCGGTCGAGGATACGTCGCGTTTCCTGCGCGTGCACCAGGTCCATGTCGACGGTGCGCGTGTCGTGCAGCGCGTGGTCGATGGCCTCGCGCGTGATCTCGTGGAAGACCATGCGTCGCACCGGCTGCTTGGGCTTGAGCACCTCCAGCAGGTGCCAGCCGATGCTCTCGCCCTCGCGATCTTCGTCAGTGGCCACCAACAGTTCGTCGGCCTCCTTGAGCGCAGCTTTGAGTTCGCTGATGAGCTTCTTCTTCTTGTCCGGGACGACATAGAGCGGGTCGAAGTCGGCCTCGACGTTGACGCCCAGCCGCGACCACGGTTCGCCCTTGAACTTGTCGGGAATCTCGGCCGCCGAGGCGGGCAGATCGCGCACATGGCCCATGCTGGCCTTGACCTGATAGCCGGCGGGCAGGAACTTGCTGATCGTTTTGGCCTTGGTGGGCGACTCGACAATTACCAGTTTTTTGCTCATCTCATATCACCGCTGCGGACTATGAAATCCGCCAAATCGCGAAAACGCGCAGAAAAATAACAGCAAATCGGCGGCACCGCCGCCGATTGACAAAACGCGGCCAGTGTAGCACACCCGCGCATCAATCAAAAATCGACGTTTGCTCTCCTGAGATCATCTCAGCCGCCGCGCTCCTGTTGCAGGCGCTCGATCAACTCGCCGATGCGTGCCCGGCGTTCGCTGCCATCGCTCGCTTCGTCGAGCCAGAAGATGAGGCTGCGTTGCTCCGCTTGCGGCAGTTGCTCGAAGCGCACGCGCGCCGCGCTCTTGAAGAGCATGGCCGCCACCAGGTCGGCGGGTACGGCGACCGCGCGGTCGATGGCACGCGCCGCCTCGTAGCGCACGGCCATGATGCCCGCCCAGCGATCCTCCAGCCCGTAGACGCCGGCCAGCAACTCCACGATCTGCCCGTGGCTCAACTGGCGGGCGCCGCCGGCGTCGAGCATGATGTACCATGACTCCGAGTCACGCCCCGTCTCGGCGCGGATGACATCATCCCCGAGCGCCAGCGGGCCGCGCGCCTGCTCCTGCATCCTATCCTCCTGGCGGTTGAGTTGCGTCTGCGTACCGGCTATGGTAAACCCGAAGAGTGTATTTGTTCGTAACCGAATGTGCAATGTACGTAGTGACGACTTTAGTCGTGTCGGTGGCCGAGCGACTGAAGTCGCCACTACGGGAGCGAGCCGTGCAGCGGTTGGCGGCGTGCCTTGGGCGACTGGCGCTCTGCTGGCGTGGAGGGTGAGAAGAGCGTATGATGCATGCACAACGAATTGGTGGGAGTTGCCGGCCGGCGCGACGCTGGCCGGTGCATCGCCTGGCCAGTGTGGCGATACTTGGCGCCTTGCTCTGGATGGCCGCAACTCCGACACACCCTGCTATCGCCATGCCGCCGGCGCAGGACGATCGTGACTCGCCGCCGATCACCGTCCAGCGCACTCCCCTCGCCGAGGACGCCGCCTGCGAGGATCGCTTCGTGACGCACACGCTCGACCACGTCACGACGATCGAGGGCAATGTGGTGCAGATGTTCGAAGCCAACGGCGCGGGGCTGGCGGCGGGCGACCTGGACGGCGACGGCGATCTCGACCTGCTGCTGGGCAACCACGACGGCCCCGATTCGCTCTTTTGGAACGAGGGCGACCTCGCCTTTCGCAAAGAGGACTTTTCCACGGGCAAGACGCGCGACGTGAAGATCGTGGACGTCAATGCTGACGGCTTGCCGGATGTCGTCCTCACGCGCAACACGGGCACGCTCAACTATTTCGAGAATGGCGGCGACGGCACGTTTCAGCGCCGCGTGCTGCCGGGCGTGGCCGCACCGGCCTATGTCACCAACTGGGCCGATCTGGATGGCGACGGTGATTTGGACCTGGTCACGGGCAGCTATGATGCCGGCCTGCTCACCGATCGCGGCAACGAGTATATCGTCGGCAACGCGCGGCGCGGCGTTTACTACTACACCAACGAGGGCGGCCGCTTTCGCATGGCGCCGCTGGCGACCGAAGCGCAGGCCCTGGCCATCCTCTTCCCCGACCTCAACGGTGACGGCAAGCCCGATATCCTGGTCGGCAACGATTTCAACACGCCGGATATGGCCTGGGTGCGCGCCGGGGATGGCTGGGCCGATGCCGGCGACCTGCTCGTCGCCATGACGCACAGCACCATGAGTTACGACCAGGCCGACGTCGACAACAATGGTGACTTCGAGATCTTCGCCGCCGACATGAAGCCCTACCCCGGCGAGACCATGGGCGGCTGGGAGCCGATGATGGACGCCATGATGGTGGGCATGGTGCAGGAGCAGATGGCCGCCGACCCGCAGATCATGGAGAATGTGCTGCTGGTGCCGGGCGAGGATGGCCGTCTGTGGAACATGGCGCCGGACTGGGGCGTTGACGGCACGGGCTGGACCTGGTCGAGCAAGTTCGGCGATCTCAACCTGGACGGCTACGTCGATCTCTACACGGTCAACGGTATGATCGAGGAGCGCCTCTTTGCCCACCTGCCCGACCACGAATTGGTGGAGGAGAACCAGGCCTTTCGTAACGAGGAGGGTCTGCGTTTCGAGCGCATGCCCGGCTGGGATCTCGACTCGCCCAACAGCGGCCGCGGCATGGTCATGGCCGACCTGGACGGCGACGGCGACCTGGACATCGTCGTCAACAACCTGCGCGGGCCGGCGCGCCTCTTCGAGAACCGGCTCTGCCGCGGCGGCGAACCGTTGCTGGTCAACCTGCGCTGGCCCGATTCGGCGAACCCCTTCGCCATCGGGGCGCATCTGCGGCTGGTGACCGATGCGGGCACGCAACTGCGCGATATCCGCGTCGGCAGCGGCTATCTCAGCGGCGATGCGCCGGTGGCGCACTTTGCCATGCCGGCCGGTGCGACAATCGAAGCGTTGGAGATTACCTGGCCTGACGGGACGCGCAGCCGCGTCGAGGATGTGGCGGGCGG
>ERZ795053.4154-NODE-4154-length-15871-cov-5.459598_pt1 | contig 15871 bp, 16 predicted proteins | sample MGYA00375137_ERZ795053 | MGnify/ENA primary metagenome ERZ795053 (study PRJEB30182, sample SAMN05720284) | activated sludge metagenome | isolation source: Anaerobic digester | place: Hong Kong | collected 2014-12-17 ...
CCTAGTGTATTGGGGCATTATAAAGGTACTGAAGTGATCTTAGATATTGTTAATGCGGCTGCGAAATTAGGAGTCAAAGTTATTACTTTGTATGCATTCTCAACAGAAAATTGGAATCGATCGAATGAAGAAGTTGATGCATTGATGGAGCTTTTTGAATCTTATCTATCTAAACAAAAAAATCGCTTGGTGAAGGAAGGGGTTAGATTTTCTACTATTGGAGACTTAGAAAAATTCCCGAAATCTCTTCAGAAAATTGTTGATAATTTGCAAAAGGCAACTGAAAATGGTAAATCAATAGAATTGGTATTGGCTTTAAATTATGGTGGAAGAGATGAAATCCGTCGAGGAGTTATTAAAATTCTTGAGGATTATGATGAAAAAAAGTTATGCAAGAGTCAGATGACGGAAGAATTAATTTCTCGTTATTTAGATACACATCGATATAAGGATCCTGATTTGATGATCCGTACTAGCGGAGAAAAACGCTTGAGTAATTTTTTATTATGGCAATTAGCTTATGCGGAACTATATATGACGGATATTTATTGGCCAGATTTTACTAAAGAGGAATTATATAAAGCGGTTGAATCTTTTCAATCGCGTTCAAGGAGAAGAGGAAAATAATGAACAATTCTTTTCAAGATTTATCAAAACGGTTGGTATCATCTATTTTTACCATCGGGGTTATTGGGCTTATTCTTGTTTTAGATACTTACTGTGTATTTAAGCCATTTTTACCGATTGCGATTGCAGCGATTGGATCTTTAGCATTATGGGAATATATTATGCTCGCTAAAGATAAACAAATTATGCTTTCGAAGCCTGTGTTAATTTCCTTTCCTTGGATGCTTGTACTTGGTTTTTATTTGGAGAATTTTTATCCCCAGGTATTTTCAAAAGCAGTGCCTGTAATTTTCTTTTTTTATATTTTGTTTGTTTTTGTACAAAATTTTCATAAAGTTGAAGGAGCATGGACTCGCATTAGTTGTTCTCTTTTAGGAATGTTTTATTTAGCATTGCCTCTAGCATTATTGATACCGATCATTTTTATAAATCATCAAAACGATGGAAGATATTGGCTTATTTATCTTGTGATAGTTACAAAAACGACAGATATTTTTGCTTATTTTGGAGGAAGATTATTTGGGAAACATCCTCTTGCAAAAATTTTAAGTCCTAAAAAAACTTGGGAAGGGGGAGTAATCGGGATTCTTTTTGCGATTTTGGTCAGTTACCTTTTTTCATTAGTGTCTTCAGATTCGTTTCAACTAACAGCTTCGATGAGTCTTTTATTAGGTTTTTGTTTTGGTGTAGGTGGTCAAATAGGTGATTTAACCGAGTCCCTTTTAAAACGTGATGCTAAAGTAAAAGATAGCAATGTGATTCCGGGTATTGGTGGAATACTTGATATGGTGGATTCATTGCTAATAAATATTTTTATACTTTATTTTGTTCTAATATTTTAATGGAGAAATATGATTGTAGCCATTGATGGTCCTGCGGGAACAGGTAAGTCGACTATTGCAAAAAAGCTAGCGAAGACTTTGGGGTTTGTGTATTTTGATACTGGTGCGATGTATCGTTCTTTTACGTACCTATTGATTAAGAATAAAATTGCAGTATCTGATGATAAAAAGATTAGAAAAATTTTAAAAGAGTTTGTGTTTGATGTTCAAAGAGATGAAGAAGGTCAGCGTTTTTTTGCAAATGGAGAAGATGTTTCAAGTGTTATTCGCACAGCAGAGGTGACAGAACTTGTTTCAGCTGTATCTGTAAAAAAATATCTTAGACAGAAAATGGTGCGTTTGCAAAGAAAATTTGCAAAAAACAATCATACGGTAATCGAGGGACGTGATATTGGAACGAAAGTTTTTCCAAAGGCTGAGGTTAAGTTTTTTTTAACTGCAACCGCCAATGTTAGGGCTCAAAGGCGTTATGATCAATACTTAGAAAAATTTCCTGAAATGAAATCTATTATTTCATTTGATAAAATTTTATCTGACATCCAAAAAAGAGATCAAACAGATAGCAATCGTAAAATTTCTCCACTAAAGCAAGCAGAAGATGCTTTTTTGATAGATTCATCAAATATGACTATTGAAGAAGTATTGGATACTATGCTTGAAGATGTGAACAAAGTATTGATTTCAAAAAGACGCTACATTCAAGGAAAAATGAAGTTTTTCTATAAAATGGTATGTAAAACTTGTTATCTTCTTTTAAGACTTTTTTATAGGATTGAAATTTATGGTCAGAATTATTTTATCAAAGGCGGAGCAATTGTAGCTCCTAATCATGTTTCAAATTTTGATCCTCCAATTATTGCTGCGACATCTCCTGAAGAAATTCATTTTATGGCTAAAGCATCATTATTCAACATTCCAATCCTTAGCGCGCTCATCAGAAAGTTAAATGCTCATCCGGTATCTATAGGGAAGAGTAATTTAAAAGCTATGAAGGACCTTGCGAAGATTATTAAAGAAGGAAATAAAATCTTGTTATTTCCTGAGGGAAATCGTTCAAAAACAGGTGAAATACAGGACTTTATGCCGGGAGTTGTTTTCTTATCTTTTCAAGGAAATATTCCTATTATCCCAGCTTATATTTTAGGTTCTTATAAGGCTTGGCCAAGGCATAAAAAATTTCCGAAATTATTTGGAAAGATGATTTGTTGTTACGGTAAACCTATTTTTCCTAATGATTTTTTGGTTGAGGGTAGTAAGCAAAAAACTATTGAAGCTTTATTGAAAGAGCTTCGTCTAGAAATGGACAAATTAGAGGCTTTTTGCCAAACTAGAATGAAAAAATTTTAGTGATTTCAACTATTAGATATTGGCAAAAGATTTCTATAAGTCACTATGCACATTTTGAATAAAAATGAAGAGATTCCAGGGTGATAGTCGTTAATTTTCTAAGCAATAAAAGAATGCTTGCTCTAGATGTTTTTTCGCATATAATGGAAGAAATTGAATTAGGAGGTTATTATGTCAGAATTAATTCAAGAATTTAATGAAGGCTCTTTCAAATCTACAATTGCAAACGGAGTGACATTAGTTGACTTTCACGCTGTTTGGTGCGGTCCATGTCGCATGCTTGCTCCAATTTTAGAAGAAGTTGCAAAAGATTTTTCAGGAAAAGCAAAGATTGGAAAAGTTGATATTGATGCAGAAGAAAAAATTGCTTCTGAATATCAAGTGACATCTGTTCCAACTATGGTTCTTTTTAAAGATGGAAAAGAGATGAATAGACTTGTTGGCTTAAGAGATGCTGCATCTATTAAGCATTTCATCCAAGAAGTTTTATAATGTTTAGATTTTTTTATTATACAGCAATTTTCGTAATTATCGGCGGTTTAATGCTTCATTATAACGCCGATATAAAAGGTGTTAGTGAATGGTTAGGTCAGCTTCCCGGTGACATGTATGTCAAAAAAGGAAATTCTTTATTCTTTTTTCCTTTAACATCAGCATGTTTAGTAAGCGCGATTGTGAATATTTTCTATTACACCTTTTTTAAGAAAAAATGAAATTTGTTTGTCTAAGAGCTTCATAAAGAACAATGCAGGCTGAGTTAGCAAGATTTAAACATCTTGCTCCAGTCTTCATCGGTATGGTATGAAAAAAATCACTCCAGCGATCATGAAAATGCTTAGGTAGTCCGGAAGTCTCACTGCCAAATATTATAATTGAATCACTTGTAAAATTAATTTCTGTATAGGCTTTTGACGCTTTACTAGATAAAAAATAAAAAGGCTTTTTTGTCTTTTCAAGATATTTTTCCAAATCATCAATAACTTGTATGGAAGTATTATCCCAATAATCAAGCCCTGCTCTTTTTAAATGTTTAGCATTTAAGCTGAATCCTAATGGTTTAACAAGAGTTAGTGTCGCACCTGTCACATTGCAGGTGCGAACTAAGTTTCCTGTATTTTGGGGGATCTGTGGTTCAAAAAGAATGATTTCCATTTTTACCTGATAGATTCCTTTTCAAATGCAATTTGTTTTGTATCTTGAGACTGGTTTGAGTTGAGTATTTCAACTTCGAAACAAAGAAGGGAATTAGGAGGAAACATTGTGGATGTGCCATAACCTAAATCAGGATGGATGAAGATTTTTCTTTTCTCTCCTTCTTTCATTCCAATAAGGCCTTTCTTAAAGCCAGGGATAGTCTCTTCTAAATCAAAAACCATTTCAGAATGATCAAATTCTTCTCCGTTTAAGAACGTACCGCGATATTTGACAAGTGGAGAAAAGTGTTCTTTCACTTCGGGTCCTTTACCTTTTGAAATAATGACATATTGCAGTTTGTTATCTTCTTTGCAGATAATATTTTCATTTTCCGCATTTTCTTTTAGAAAAGATTCTGCAGCCATTAAGTTCTTTTTGGATTCATTTTTAAACTTTTCTTCTTGCAAAGAGATAATCGCTTGATTGTACTCTTCTTCTGTCAAAGGAGCTCTTAATCCTTTTTGTGAATCTTGAATTCCTGAAATGACTTGTTCAATATTAATGTTGAGGTTGGATTCACTTAAATTTTTTCGAATCATGTAACCTAAGGTTTTTGAAATTTTCTCAATATTCAATTCATTTTTATCAAATTGTTCTTCTGCATAAATCATAGAAGTTAATAAGAGAAAAAGGATTGTCAGTTGTTTCATATAAATTCCTTTTGTTACCAATTAATATCAGTTGTTTTAGAGGTATTTAAAGCTAGGTCATCCAATTGCTCTTTCTCTACAAGTGAAGGAGATTGACACATTAGATCACTTGCTTTTGTAGTCTTTGGATAGGCGATGACATCGCGAATATTGTCTGTTCCACATAAAATCATTGAAAAACGATCCAATCCAAGAGCGATTCCTATATGAGGAGGGGTTCCGTATTGTAATCCTTCGACAAAGAAACCGAATTTTCTTTTGATGTCTGCTTCAGATAAATTTAACATTTGGAAAATTTTATTTTGTAGATCTCCTTCATGAATTCTTTGAGAGCCGGAACCTAACTCATAGCCATTCAAAACAAGGTCGTAAGCTAATGCTCTCATTTTTTCAGGAGTAGAATCAATCATGTTCATATCATCTGGATTTGGATGAGTGAAAGGATGGTGTTCACTTTTTAATGCACCTGTTTCTTCATCTTTAGAGAATAATGGGAAATCGGTAATCCATAAGAATTGAAATTTATTAGGATCTGTTAACTTCATTTCTTTTGCTAAAAGTCTTCTCAGTTGATCTAAAGATTGATTGACGATACTGTCTTTACCTCCGGCAATAATAATTAAGTCATTTTCTTTTGCATTTAAATGAGCGATTAATTGGTTCATTTGCTCTTCAGTAAAGAATTTTTTGAGGCTTGAAGAAACACCTTCTGGAAGATTTTTAATAAAAAAGAAATGTTTTAGTTTAAACGGTAATAAGAATTCCTGATATTTTTCGATTTGTTTTCTGGATAGTTCAGCAGCATTTTTTACAACAATTGCTTTAATACATCCTTTTTCATTTAAAATATCATGAAAAGTTGAAAATGAAGATTCTTTAGCTAGATTATCGATACGTTGCAAGTGCATGTCGTAGCGAATATCTGGTTTATCACTTCCATATTTTTCGATAGCTTCTGCATAGGTGATTCTAGGGAATTTTGATTCAATCTCAATATCTTTTGTTTCTTTTAAAATATTCACACACAGTCTTTCCAAAAGATGAAATAGATCATCCGGAGTTTTAAAGCTCATCTCTAAGTCTAATTGTGTAAATTCAGGTTGTCGGTCGGCGCGTAAATCCTCATCTCTAAAACATTGAGCAAGTTGAAAGTATTTATCCATACCTCCTACCATCAAAAGTTGTTTGAAAATTTGAGGCGATTGTGGCAGTGCAAAGAAATTGCCTGGAAAAACTCTGGAAGGGACTAGGTAATCACGAGCTCCTTCAGGAGTGGATTTTGATAAGATGGGCGTAGTTACTTCTACGAAACCTTCCTTGTTGAAAAAGGATCTAATCGCCATATTGCAGCGGTTGCGTAATTCCAGATTGGCGATAATAGGACCCTTTCTCATGGAAAGATAACGGTACTTTAAAGCAAGCTCTTCATTTACTTCTGAATTTGAATCGGAAATTGTGATAGGAGGGGTTTTTGCTTTTGAAAGGACGTCAAGACTTGTTGGGATGATTTCAATTTCACCTGTTTTCATTTCTTTATTATGCATCCCTTCTGCACGTTTTTGTACTATTCCTTTAACATTAATTACCCATTCTTGTTTTAGGGTAGAAGCTAGTTCTGCAAGATCTTTGTTGTCTTGCGGATTAAAGACTATTTGAGTGATTCCATATTTGTCTCTTAGATTGATGAAAATCAAATTACCAAGATCGCGGCGTTTATGAAGCCAGCCGGATAATGAAACAGTTTCTCCCACATTTTTACTAGTGAGTTCGCCACAAGTATGAGTTCTTTTAAAATTTGTCATAAAAAGCCTTAAGTCTTTTGGTTCCAAAGAATTTATTTTTAGATTTCAGTATAAAACGAGTGCATATTTCTGGGAAGGATTCAATTTATATTAAAGAAAGAGAAAATTGTATAAAAATTTACTTATTATGAATGATTTGATCGATCATTAATATCCAATAACGCAAAAGATTGTTCATGGGTTTTGCTTTGGCTTGCAAATGAAGTTTATGCAACATTTCCATGAAGGGGAAGGGAATCCATTTAAATCCTGCAAAATTAGAAAGATAGTGTTTGAATGAAAATTGCATTTTTTGAGGGTAACTATCTAATTCTTTGAATATTTTTTCTATTTCTTCTCTCCAAACAGAATTTTGTGGCATTGCATGGTTAGATTTTTCTAAGAGGATAAAAATTTGAGATAAGGAATTTAAATAAAAAGGCTTATGGCTTAAGTCTTTTTGGATCAATAGTTGCAGTAGGTTGCTGAATTCTTCTAAAAGCTTGATAACTAAATATGGGGAGTCTTTTCCTTTCAAAGAATGAATCAATTTATATTCTAATTTCGTTAAAATGCTTTTTATCAAAAAAAGATAGGAAATTGAGAGGATTTTTCTTTTGGGAAGGTTTTCTAATGTTGAAGAACCTTGCTCATCTAAGGGAATCAGGTTTTTTTCTTCGTATGGATCGCTAGGTTTTTCTTCAAAATTGAAATAATTATTTTTCATATAAGCTTTTTATTTTTATCTATAACATTTTTAAATAAATAAAATAAAATTATAGTTAATATGTTTTGTTTGTTTTTCATGGAATATAAAATAGAGTTCATTTAAGCTCTTCTGTTTTTAATTCATTTTATAGAAGTTTATGTTGAAATATTTATTGTCTTTAATCGTTTCTTTTTCGAGTTTAGGTCTTAGTGCTCAGTTAGCTTCTATTGAACCTGAAGGTTTTGAGATGATTCCTTTTACTCTTTTCGAAATGGAAACGAAAACAGGCATTTCACCAAAATCTTTATCTTCTTATTATGCCACACTTGGAGGAAGGTTTTATAAAAGTGATCATATATACGATGTATCTTTAAAGGATGATTATTATTCTGGAATCTTCCAAATGAAGAACAATTTAGTTTGTTCTTTAAGACATTTATATTTTCATCCTGAACTGTCACATGTATTTGTGGGATATGGTCTTAGCTTGAAAAAAGAAGATCATCGCTTTTTTAATTTCATGCAACAACGTCTTCAAATGGATTCAACAGCATGTATTCATTGTCACGCTGTTGTAGGGTATGATTTTTTTGGAAAATCTTGGGAATTACAAATGAATGTTCCAGGCAAACATCTTTCATCTTTACCTGATTATAAACAAAAACCATTTCTTCAGCTCTCTGCAAAAATAGAATTTTAGTTTAAGAAGAAGATGGCTTTTGCATCTATGTAAAGACCAGAAAGGTATTGACAGATCTTTTTTTGCAGTTTAATCTTGCGAAATTATCTAATCAAAAAAAGAGGCCAATGGAGTGAATATTTTCAGTATTTTTAAGCCTGCAGCTCAACAAGAGATCATTCAGGATGAAAAAATTGTAGCGAAGAAATATCGTTATTGGAGAATCCGAACATTTTATGGAATGTATGTAGGTTATGCAGCTTTTTATTTGACTCGCAAAAGCTTTACCTTTGCTATGCCAGCTATTAGCGCAAATCTAGGATATGATAAAACGCAACTTGGTATTTTAGGAAGTGTTTTAGCGATTTCATATGGTATTAGTAAATTTCTAAGTGGGATTGTTAGCGATAAATCTAATCCAAGATATTTTATGGCAGTGGGATTGATGCTCACAGGGCTTTGTAATATCCTATTTGGATTGTCTTCACTATTTGTTCTTTTTGTTCTTTTCTGGGGATTGAATGGATGGTTTCAAGGATGGGGATGGCCTCCTTGCGCAAAGCTTTTGACTCATTGGTATTCACAATCGGAAAGAGGACGTTGGTGGAGTGTATGGAATACTTCGCATAATTTAGGTGGTGCTGCAATTCCAGTTATTGCTGCATTTTGCGCTAGCCACTTTGGTTGGAGATATGCCATGTTTGTGCCAGGTGTTTTCTGTATTTTAATTGGACTTTTTCTAATTAATCGTTTGAGAGATACTCCTCAATCACTAGGTCTTCCTTCTGTTGAAGTGTTTCGCAAGGATGATTCTTATAAAACTGAAGAAAAAAAGGATGTTATCTTAACTACAAAACAAATTTTGTTTGAATATGTTCTAACAAATAAATTTATTTGGGTTTTAGCTCTTTCATACTTTTTTATTTATGCGGTGCGTCAGGCAGTAAATGATTGGAGTATGCTTTATCTTGTCGAAGAAAAAAGCTATTCAAGTGTTCGTGCAGGAGCAACTGTATGCTGGTTTGAAGTAGGGGGTTTTTTTGGTAGCTTGGTAGCTGGTTGGGCTTCTGACTCAATATTTAAAGGAAAAAGAGGTCCGGTGAATGCGATCTTTACTTTCTTTATTTTGTCTTCTGTTTTTGCTATGTGGAAGTTAACAGGGCATAATTTCTTATTCGATGCGATCATTATTTTCTCAGTCGGATTTTTTATCTTTGGTCCACAAATGTTAATTGGTGTAGCGGCAGCTGAACTTTCTCATAAAAATGCAGCAGGAACCGCGACAGGTTTTGCTGGAACTTTTGCCTATGCTGGAGCTGCTATGGCTGGAGGCCCTCTTGGAGCTATGATGGATGCTTGGGGATGGGAAGGCTTTTTTATTATTTTAGCAATCTGTGCAACAGTTGCTCTGCTTCTTTTATCTCCTCTTTGGAATGTTCGTTCCAATTTAAGACATAGTTAAACACATTACAATTAAGGGCGCTAGTTTTTAGTGCCCTTTTTTAGTTGAGTAAAATGGTAGAGGAAAATACCCTTTAATTAATGATATTCAATTTTTAGGACAATATATGAGCTCTTGGATTCCTTTACATCAGCATTCTCAATTTTCAATTTTAGATTCGACGGCTAGCGTAAAAAAAATTGTTAAGCAAGCTAAGAAAATGGGGATGTCTTCTCTTGCTTTGACAGACTCTGGGAATATGTACGGAGCTGTAAATTTTTATAAGGTGTGTAAAAGTGAAGGGATAAAACCTATTATCGGTTCTGAAGTTTATATTGCTCCGTTTTCGAGAACAGAAAAAAAACGAATGACAGGTTATAAAAATTCTTATCCCGTCATTCTTTTAGTGAAGGATAAAAAGGGTTATCAAAACCTTTGTAAATTGTCATCTGCGGGTTTTACAGACGGATTTTATTATCGTCCGCGTATTGATAAGGAGCTTTTGAAAGAACATTGCGAAGGATTAATTTGCTTATCGGGACCTGTATCTTCTTTGATCGGTTCTGCTATTTGTGATGATGATGAAGAAAAACTTTTAGAAGAGTTGGAGTGGTTTCAGGATTGCTTTAAAGAAGATTTTTATTTTGAGGTATCCAGACATCACATGAGTGATCAAGATCTTGTAAATGATAAAATGAAAGCGGAATCTTGGGTATATCAGGCATATGAAGAATTTGTGGCCAAAGAAGATAAAGTTAATAAGCGATTAATTGAACTGGGCAAAGAAAGAGGCATTTTATGTGTTGCGACTAACGATAGCCATTATCTGGAAAGAGAAGATTGGAGAGCTCATGAAATTTTATTGAATATTCAGTCTGGAGAGCCATGTGTTATTTGGGAAAGGGATTCAAGAGGTATCGCAAAACAGAGAATCGCTAATCCTAAAAGAAAGATATATCCGAGTCATGAATTTTATTTTAAATCTCCGGAGCAAATGGGAAGGCTTTTTGAAGATGTTCCAGAAGCTGTTACTAATACCGTAATTGTTGCTGACAAATGTCATTTTGAATTAGATTTTCAGACAAAACATTATCCTGTCTTTTATCCTCCTCATGTAGATTCAGAAGTGTCTGCTGAGGAACGGCAGCAAGCTGCAAATGATTATTTATATCAATTATGTGTTGATGCAATTCCAAAAAGATATCCGCAAGCTGTTTTAGAAAAAGTTCAAAATAAATATCCCGATAAAGATCCAATGGATGTTGTAAAAGAACGTTTGGAAGGAGAATATGAAATTATTTCCTCAAAAGGTATGTGCGATTATTTGCTGATTGTTTGGGATTTTATCAATTGGGCTAAAAGACAGAAGATTCCGGTAGGACCTGGAAGAGGATCGGCTGCGGGATCCATTTTAGCGTATCTTATGGGGATTACAGATATTGAACCTTTGCAGTTCAACTTATTCTTTGAAAGATTTATTAATCCGGAAAGACTTTCTTATCCTGATATCGACGTGGATATCTGTATGGAAAGAAGGCAAGAGGTTATCGATTATACAATTCAAAAATATGGAAGTGATAAAGTAGCACAGATCATTACTTTTGGTACTATGAAAGCTAAAATGGCTATTCGAGATGTAGGAAGAGTTTTAAGCGTACCTCTTTCAAAAGTAGATGCTATCGCAAAACTTGTTCCCGATGATCTCAATATTACTCTTGAAAAAGCGTTGGAAATTGAGCCGGAGTTCAAAGGTCTTTACGATGAAGATGAAGAAGCCAAAATGATTATTGACATGGCGTTGAAAGCAGAAGGGTCCATTCGTAATACAGGGATTCATGCGGCGGGTCTTATTGTTTCAGCAACTTCTTTGACGAATCAAGTTCCTGTATGTACTGCAAAAGATGCTACAATGCTTGTGACTCAGTATGCGATGAAGCCTGTTGAATCTGTGGGTATGTTGAAAATCGACTTTTTGGGATTAAAAACTTTGACTTCCATACAAAAGTGCGTGGCATCGATTGATAGAAATACGGGAAATAAAATTGATTGGGGATCCTTACCTTTAGACGATAAGTCAACTTTTAACTTGCTCAATCAAGGAAAAACACTAGGCGTATTTCAGCTTGAATCTGGAGGTATGCAATCTTTGGCAAGGCAGCTTCATATAGATCTTTTTGAAGAGATTATTGCGGTCGGTGCATTGTATAGACCAGGCCCGATGGATATGATTCCAAGCTTCATAAATCGAAAACACGGAAGAGAGAAAATTGAGATTGATCATCCTTTGATGAAAGACATCCTTTTAGAAACTTACGGTGTTATGGTTTATCAGGAACAGGTCATGCAGATTGCGAGTAAACTTGCAGGCTATAGTTTGGGAGAAGGTGATGTTCTTCGAAGGGCTATGGGAAAAAAAGATCATGAAGAGATGGTAAAACAGCGGAAGAAGTTTGTTGAAGGAGCGTTGGAAAAAGATATTTCAGAAGAGCTTTCTTCTGAAATATTCGATAAAATTGAAAAATTTGCATCCTATGGATTTAACAAATCTCACGCGACCGCTTATGCTTATGTTTCATATGTAACGGCTTTTATGAAAGCTAATTATCCTCATGAATGGATGGCAGCTTTGATGACTTGCGATCGTGATGATATTACAAAAGTTGCAAAATTTATCCGGGAATGTCAAGTGCTTGGAATTCCTATCTTATCTCCCGATATTAATGAAGCTGGAGTGGAATTTGTTCCAACGAAACAAGGAATTCGTTTTGCTATGTCAGGCATTAAAGGAGTAGGTGTTGCAGTTGTAGAAGCGATTGTTAAAGAACGAGAAAAAAATGGCGAATATACCTCCTTGCAGAATTTCATCGAAAGGGTAGACAAAAGAAGTGTAGGGAAAAAGAATATAGAATTATTAATTGATGCAGGTTCTTTTGATTTCACAAAGTGGTCTCGTGATGCATTAAAGATTGCAATAGAACCCTTGTTTGATAAAGCAGTGAAAGCCGAAAAAGAAAAAGCGAAAGGGATTATTGATTTTTTTGCTGTGATGGATGAAGAAAAGAGCGAAGAAAAAGAGCCCAGTGTTATGACTGCATCGACTCCTTTGCAGCTTCTTCAAAGAGAAAAAGAGCTTTTAGGTTTTTTTCTTACTGCTCATCCTATGGATTCATATCGTTCTATTTTAAAAAGACTTTCATGTGTTCCTTTATCTGTTTTTGACACGTTGGAAGATGGTGCGGTTTGTCGAAGTGCTTTTATAGTGGATTCTGTAAAAATTAGAATGTCGAATAGAACTCAGAAAAAATTCGCCATTTTAATTATTAGCGATGGAATGAATCAGTTTGAGCTTCCTATTTGGTCTAATTTATATGATACGAAAGCGCATTTATTGGTAGAAAATCAATTGCTTTACGCAATTTTACAAATAGAGAAAAAGGAAGGTCAAATAAAAGTCTCTTGCCGTTGGATAGATGATTTGACTAAAGCTGATGAAGAAATGATTAAAATTTGTGACGATCAATTTGAAAAATTGCAACATCAGGCGCGTTCTTTTCAAAAAAGGAAATTTGATGGCCCCAAACCTAAACAAGATAGGGAAAAAGAAATGGAAAAAATGGCATTGAAAATTTTAATTGATGCAAATGAATTAAAATTATCAGATATTTTATCGATGAAAAATATTTTTTTAGAAAATCCTGGAAAAACCCCGATTGATTTGCATTTTAGTGCAGGTTCCTCTGTTTTAGGTAGTTTGAATATTGATGAAAGTTGGGGAGTGGAATATGGTCCGCTTTTTGAAAAGAAATTAAAACAAATTGTTGCATTGCAAGGCCTGGAACTTGTTAAGAGATAATTGACATTCAGAGAATTAGAGAGTAAAATGGTTAAATTAAATTATTTGGGAATAACAATGAAAAAAAATGCTTTAATTGGATTTTTGGTTTTAACTTCACATTTTTGTTTTGCTGCAGGAACTGCAGAAACTTTGTTTTCAAGTTTGAATGAATCTCTTAAAAATAATGATTGGAAACAAGTAAAAGAGTCGGCTCAACTGCTAGCGGATCAATATACAGAGAGTCCCTTTTCTAAAGAGGCACGTTTTTTTCTAGGAACTGCTCTTTTCCATCAAGGAGCTTTAAATAAAGCTAATCAGGAATTTTCAACATATATTCAGCAGCAAAAAAATCCGAAGTATTTTGAAGAGGCCATGACCTATAAATTTGAAATCGCAGAGAAATATCGATTAGGTCAGAAAAAAGCTATGATGGGTCTTGCCTATATGCCGAAAATAGCATCCGGTTATGAAGATGCTGTAACAATTTATGATGAAATCATTCATTCAATGCCTCATCATGAACTTGCAGTAAAGTCTTTATTTGCAAAAGGACAATTGACAGAGATCATTGATGATAAAGATGTAGCAATAGATGTGTTTAAGCAATTGATTAAACAGTTTCCTCAAAATGATTTAGCTATCGAAAGTTATTTGCAGATTGCAAGAATATATGCAGCAAAAGCGAAAGCACGTAATTTTGATCCAGCTTTGCTAAGTCTTGCCGAGATTAATTATAATCAATTTCGTGAGACATTTCCTGGAGAGGAAAGAGTCAAATATGTTGAAAATACATTAGCAAAAATTCAAGATAAATATGCGCAGGGCTTTTATGAAACTGGAAGATTTTTTGAAAGAACAAGAAGAGTTGATGCGGCAAAAATTTATTATAACAAAATTATTTCCGTCTTTTCTCATTCGAAATTTGCTAAACTTTCAAAACAGCGTTTGGAAAGAATGGAAAAATGATTCGAAAACTTTTTTCGTTTTTTGCGTTTTTACTATGTGTTTCTTGCGGATATCATCTAAGTGATTCTTTTGTTGCTATAAGTATTCCTTTTATTGAAGGAGATGAGAAAGGAGCCTTGACGCAACAGCTTATTTCTGAAGTTGTTAAATCTCCTTTGATGACTTATCAGCCCTCTTCGCAAACACAACTGCAAATCAAAATTATTTCTGTTGAGAATGAACAAATCGGATATAAAAGAGATCGTAATCCTGATGGGACAGTTCGAAAAGATATTATGCCAATCGAGGGAAGACAGACGATCATAGCCGATATTTCTTTAATTGATCTCAAAAAAGGAGATTCTTTGATTGAAAAACGTAGGATAACAGCCTATGCGGATTATGATTTTGTCGAGCAAAATTCCATTAAGGATCTTTCTTTTATTGATCAAAATAATCAACGGGAAAAAATTATTCAATTTTCTTTAGGGCAATTAGAATCTAAAGCAGAAGCACAAGAAGCTTCGTTAATGCCACTTTATAAAGCTTTGTCAAAAAAGATCATTCATAGTATTAGTCAAAGGTATGAAGATCATTAAAAAGTTTTCTGCAAAAGTTGAGACTTTGCATCCTATGTTATTATGGCTAGAAGAAAGGCTTATGGCTTTTCATGTTTCAGAAAAAAACTGCCATAAAATACAACTTGTTGCAGAAGAGCTCTTTATGAATGCAATTTATCACGCATATCATGAGAGAGGAGGAGAGGTTGTTATTCAAATTGAGAATTCCTTTAAGTTTATAAATTTGACTTTTATTGATTCGGGAAAAGCGTTTAATCCAGCTGATTATACAGTTGTTCCAAATCAAGAAACAGATATAACGAAATGTTCTATAGGTGGAATGGGTATTTTATTGATTCAGAAATATTCAGATGATATTCAATATGAAAGAGATAGAAATAAGAATAGAGTGGTTGTGATATTTAGCAAATAGAGGCTATTTGTTTTTTTCTATCGCTGTGATAGTGGCTTCTGTTTCAATCATATCTAGTAAGAAGAATTGAAGGACTTTTAGGACATATTTTGGTGTATTATAAACGCCGGAAGTTGTAAATACAATTTCAAGATTTGAATTTTCCTGGTTTAAAAGAGCAATCATAACATAGGTAATAGGATTATCTTGTTCCATTCTAGGAATAATCCATATAGCAAACTGATCGTTGAATAAAGTAACTTTTTCTGCACTTTCTATAACGTGAAAATATTGAGTAATATCATCGGGATCCGAGCTATCGCTTTCGAAATCCTCTAAAAGATTATTATCATGTAAAAACTTAAGATCTACAGAAATAACTCCGTCATGAGCGAGCTGAGGTAGGTTCTCTACGTACTCACGAAACAGATTTTCTAGTTCAATCGGATTTTGCATAATATTTATTTATCTCCCTTATTTTTATATTAATAATTAATTTTAACAAAAGTCAAGAAACAATTTTAATTAATGGTTTTTTTTATAAAGAAAATTTCTTGATTATTTTACTCATGATAGCGGCTCTTCTCGTTGGAAAGGATAAAGTAAGAGGTTTTATTTCTTTTTTTAAATTTTGAATCCATTTATATAAGTATTATTAATTGTTAGCTTGATAGATATGAAACGAACTATTTGTTTTCTTTTTTTATTTAAAGCATTCATTGTTTTTGGATTAGATATTGATATATCATCTAAAAATGCTATTTTATTGAATGCTGATACCCATAAGGTAATTTATGAAAAGAATGCGGATGATCAAGTATTTCCAGCAAGTCTTACAAAGATTGCAAC
>ERZ795053.4156-NODE-4156-length-15865-cov-4.710500_pt1 | contig 15865 bp, 17 predicted proteins | sample MGYA00375137_ERZ795053 | MGnify/ENA primary metagenome ERZ795053 (study PRJEB30182, sample SAMN05720284) | activated sludge metagenome | isolation source: Anaerobic digester | place: Hong Kong | collected 2014-12-17 ...
CAACGACCGCGCCGATGGCGGCGCCGGCACCGATCTCCTGTCCTTCGGCGACACCTACATCGCGCTGGCCGTCAACACGCAGAGCGGCGTGGCGGTGGGCACCTACAACGATTCGGTCTGGAACTACGACTCGTCCCTTGAAACCTGGGTCGAGACGTTCACGACGTCTGCTGACATCATGTCGTTCTCGAATTTCGAGATCTACGATCTCTCCCAAGCCGATGACACATTCGACGGCAATGCCGCCGATGAGACGATCTATGGCAAGGCCGGCAATGACACGCTGAATGGCGGTGGCGGGGGTGATACGATCAACGGCGGCGACGGCGATGACGTCATCTACGGCGACCGCAGTACGAGACTGCATCTTGGCGCCATGAACCCGGAGGGATCGGCCAAGACCGACTATGTCTATAACCCCAGCTTCATTGATATGCCCACCAGCAAGATCACGGTCGAGCTGCTGATGAAGGCCGATCCACTGGTGACCTCATCCAAGGTCATCATGTCCTATGCCACGGCGGGGTCCTACAACGAATTCACGTTGTTCAATGACGATTCGCCGTCAGGCTCGCAGTTGCGGTTGTGGATCAACAATGCCTCCTACGATACGGGCGTTCCCTCGTCGCTGATCTATGACGGTGACTTGCATCGGCTGTCGTTCAGCTGGGATGGCACGACCGGCGAAATCGCGATCTACGTCGATGGCACGGAAGAGTTCCGCCAGACCTATGCGGCGATGGCGGGTACGTCGATCGCCGGTGATGGATTCCTCGTATTCGGTCAGGACCAGGATTCGCTTGGTGGCGGATACGATCCGGGGCAGTCCTTTACCGGCGCCATGGGCGATATCCGCATTTTCAACGGCATCCGCACGGCGGCCGAGATCGCACAGAACGCGGCCGATGTCCTGTCCGGCGACTTGACGGCGGTCCCTGGCCTGGTCGCCAACTGGAATTACGACCCGGCGTCGGGAACCTACATTAATGCGCTGGGTGTCGATCTGCTGACCAGCAGCGCCAGCGGCCTGTCGGACGTGCTGGCCTATGATCCCGGCACAGCAGGTGACGATACGCTGTCCGGCGGCGCTGGCAACGACCAGATCTTCGGCGAGGATGGCAATGACGTGGTGCAGGGTGGCGCCGGGGCCGATGCCATGGACGGTGGGGACGGCATTGACACGCTCGACTACAGCGGCTCCAACTCAGGTGTGACGGTGAACCTGGAGTCGGGTACGGGCATCCGCGGTGATGCGACCGGCGACACATTCACACGTTTCGAGAATGTGACGGGCTCGTCCTTCGACGACATCCTGATTGGTGACGCGGCGGACAATGCGCTTGTGGGAACGGGCGGCGACGACATTCTGCGGGGCCTCGCCGGGGCCGATGACCTGGGCGGCGGTGCCGGTAGCGATACCGCCTCCTATGTCGGCTCCGATGATGGTGTGGCGATCGATCTTGCGGCCGGCTCGGCCTCGGGCGGTCACGCGATGGGCGACAGACTGGGAAGCATCGAGAATCTTGAGGGCTCAACCTTCGCCGACCTGCTCTCGGGAGACGTCGGCGCGAATGTACTTGAGGGCAAGGGCGGGGCCGATGTGCTCGAGGGACGCGCTGGCGACGACACGCTCGATGGCGGCAACGGCGCAGACAGGCTCGAAGGCGGTGACGGCCACGACACGCTGACGGGAGGCCAGCACCAGGACGTGTTCGTGCTGTCGGCCCTGGAGACGAGTTCGGACATCATCACGGATTTCGACGCCGCGGACGATCAGTTCGAGATCGCCGCAACGGAGTTCGATGGCCTTCCGCCACTCGGCACATTGCCTGCAGCGCGGTTCGTGATCAATACCACGGGTCTGGCCGGCGATGCCAACGATCGCTTCGTTTTCAATTCCGCGACCAATGAACTGTTCTTTGACTCCAATGGCGATGCCGCCGGCGGGTCACGCCTCATCGCGACATTCACCATGACCCCCGCCGGCATTTCCGCGAGTGATTTTGACATCGTGTGATGGCACCGTATCGCTCGCCGTCACGAGAGTGAGTTGTTTCGGGCGGCATACTGTTCGCAGCGCCGATACGGCCTCCTTTGAGGTTAACAGGTTGGTTGCATTTTTACCAAAATCTTACCTGCCTTAACCTCATTCTCATTGGCAGGTCTCCCTCGGGTTGAAAGACCGGGGGTATACTGCTAACTGACGCAACATCTCAAAGTGGTGCCGAAACAACGGTTTGGGTACCTCATCTCAGATGCGCCGCCCGCGCAAACAGGGAAGTCAGATGAAGGTTGTGATCCTTGCCGGGGGACTCGGTTCCCGCATTTCCGAGGAAACTGGAAGCAAGCCCAAGCCGATGATCGAAATCGGCGACAAGCCAATCATCTGGCACATCATGAAGATCTACAGTTCCTTCGGCTTCAACGAATTCATCGTCTGCCTCGGCTACAAGGGCTACGTCATCAAGGAATATTTCTCGAACTATTTCCTTCATCAGTCCGATGTGACGATCGACATCGGCAAGGGCTCGATGGAGGTTCATGCGGCCAAGTCCGAGGACTGGAAGGTAACGCTGGTGAATACCGGCGAGGACACCATGATCGGCGGACGCATCAAGCGCATCCTGCCCTATGTGCAGAACGATCCCTATTTCGCGCTCACCTATGGTGATGGCGTCGGCGATGTGAATGTTCCGGCCGTCATCAAGCTGCACGAGGAGTCCGGCCGGCTTGCTACCGTGACAGCGGTGCAACAGCCTGGCCGCTTCGGCGCGCTGGCCTATGACGGTGAGCGGATCACCGGCTTTCGCGAGAAGCCGATGGGCGATGGCGGCTGGATCAATGGCGGCTATTTCATCCTGAGCCCCAAGGTCGGCAGCTACATCGAGGGCGATGCCACGGTGTGGGAGCGCGAGCCCATGGAACAGTTGGCCGCCGAAGGTCAGCTCGGAGCGTATTTTCACCGCGGTTTCTGGCAGCCCATGGACACCCTGCGCGACAAGCGCGAGCTCGAGACACTTTGGCAAAGCCACAAGGCGCCGTGGAAGATCTGGCAGGAGTAAAAGCGAGAATGCGTGTTCTCATCACCGGAAACCTGGGTTACATCGGTCCCGTGCTCACGCGGCATCTGCGGGCGCAGCATCCGCAAGCAGAATTGATCGGTCTGGATACAGGCCTGTTCGCGCCGCACTATTCGACCTCTGGGCCGCTGCCCGAACGTTTCCTCAATCGCCAGATCTATGCCGATGTGCGGGAAATGACCGCGGCCGATCTGGAAGGTGTGACAGCCGTGGTCCATCTCGCCGCCGTCTCGAATGACCCGATGGGCAAGCGTTACGAAGCGGTGACGGACTCGATCAATCATCAGAGCTCCGTCCGCCTGGCTGAACTCGCCCGGGATGCCGGCGTGAAGAATTATGTCTTCGCCTCCTCCTGCTCCGTCTACGGATTTGCCGAGGGGGGGCGCGGGTGGAGAGCGATGCGCTGAATCCGCTCACCGCCTATGCCCGCTCCAAGATCGCCACCGAGCAGGACCTTGAGCAGATGGAGCGCAATGGCATGGTGGTGACGTGCCTGCGCTTTGCCACGGCCTGCGGCATGTCCGACCGCATCCGCCTCGATCTCGTACTCAATGATTTTGTCGCCTGTGCGCTCACCAGCGGCACCATCACCGTGTTGAGCGATGGAACGCCGTGGCGGCCGCTCATCACCGTGCCGGACATGTCCCGCGCCATCGATTGGGCGATCACCCGCGATGCCGGCAATGGCGGTGACTTCCTGGCGGTGAACGCCGGGTCGGATGAGTGGAATTATCAGGTGCGCGATCTCGCCAATGCCGTGGCCGCTGAAATTCCCGGCACCAAGGTGTCGATCAACACAAATGCCCAGCCCGACAATCGCTCCTATCGGGTGAGCTTCGCCAAGTACAAGGCTCTGGCCCCCAACCACCAGCCGCAGGAAACACTGAAGACGGCGATCCACGGTCTCGCTAGGGGCTTGCGTGCCATTGGCTTCTCGGATGCTGATTTCCGCACCGGACCATTCATTCGCCTCAAGGTGCTGGAAAAACTGCAGGACACCGGCATGATCGATGGCAACCTGACCTGGCAGGCTTGAGATGATCTTTCACCAGACGCCGCTGGCCGGCGCCCGTGTCATCGAACCCGAGAAGCGCGGTGACGCGCGCGGATTCTTCGCCCGTGTCTTCTGCGAAGACGAGTTTGCCGCCGATGGCCGCGAGACGCGGTTCGTGCAGATGAACAACTCCCTGTCTTCGACGAAGGGCACGCTGCGCGGCCTTCACTACCAGCTTCCGCCTTCGGGCGAAGTGAAAGTCGTCCGCTGCATTCGCGGTGCGCTGTGGGATGTGATCGTCGATCTGCGGCCAGATAGCCCGAGCTACTTGAAGTGGTTTGGCGCGGAACTGACGGCCGAGAACCGCAAGATGATGTATGTGCCACGCGGCTTCGCCCATGCGCTCATCACGCTGACCGACGACACCGAAGCGCTCTATCTTGTTTCCAACCGCTATGATCCGGCCCGCGAACGTGGGGTGCGCTGGAATGACCCCGCCATCGGCATCGAATGGCCGATCGCGCCGGTCGAGATCTCCGAAAAGGACTCGAAGTGGCCCGACCTCGATCCCGAGTTCCACGGCCTGGAGGCGATGCGAGGCGTGAAGTGAAGATCCTGCTCACCGGGGCGTCGAGCTTTACGGGTTTTCATTTCGCACGCGCCTTGCGTGCGGCTGGTCATCATGTGGTCGCACCACTGCGCGGCAAGATCGCCGACTACACTACAGGTACGCGGGCCGCGCGCGTCAAGCGCCTCCACGAGTCTGCGGATGTCGTCGAAGGCTGTTCCTTCGGCTCCGATGGCTTTCTGGACCTCGCGCGCTCCGGTGGATGGGACGTGCTTTGTCACCATGCCGCACACGTCGGCGACTATCGCAGTCCGGACTATGACATGCTGGGTGCGGTCGCCAGCAACACCCATCGGCTGCGCGAGGTCCTTGGAGCCGTTGGCGCCGGCACGGCCGTCGTCGCCACCGGTTCCGTCTTCGAAGCGGGTGAAGGTGCAGGCAATGCGCCGATGGTCGCTTTCTCTCCCTATGGCCTCTCCAAGGGATTGACCTGGGACATCATCCGCCACTGGTGCCTGACACTCGGTCATCCCTTCGGCAAATTCACCATCCCCAACCCCTTCGGCCCCTATGAAGAGCCACGCTTCGGGGCCTATCTCATCAACACCTGGAAGAAAGGCGAGGTGGCGGAAGTTCGCACGCCGGCCTATGTCCGCGACAACATCCATGTGGACCTTCTGGCGGCGGCCTATGCAGGCTTCGTGGCCGAGGTTGCTGGGGGCCGTGTCGATGCCCGCCTCAACCCCTCTGGCTATGTGGAAACGCAAGGCGCATTCACCTTGCGCTTCGCCGGGGAAATCCGCCGCCGTTCCAATCTCGCCTGCGCGGTGAAACTGGCGGAACAGACGGATTTTCCCGAACCTGCCGTGCGCATCAACACCGACCGCATCCGTCCATCAGGTTGGAGCGAAGCCGCCGCATGGGACAGCGTTGCAGAATTCTACGGGCTCACATCCTGACTCACGAAGATGATCGCGGCAGATAGAGACCTGAACCCATGAAACTCCTGATCGTCATCACATCCTATCGGGCCAAGGACCTCACGGTCGACTGCCTGCGGTCCCTGGTCGGCGAGGTCAAGGAGACGCCCGGCATCAGGGTTGGGATTTGCGACAATGGCAATGAAGACGATACGCTGGACTATCTGAACAATGCGATTGCCAGCGAGGGCTGGCAGGACTGGGTCTATGTCAAGCATGTGATGCCCAACCGGGGCTTTGCGGGCGGCAACAATGTCATCCTTCGCGATGCTCTGGAGTCCGGTGAAGGCTATGATTACTATCTGCTGCTGAATGCCGATACCATCGTGCGGCCCGGAGCCCTGGGGCGGCTGATTTCAGGAATGGAATCTGAAGAGGGGATCGGCATCGCCTGCCCGCGGCTCGAATGGCCGGACGGAAGCCCGCAGATCAGCTGCTTTCGCTTCATGTCCCCGGTGAGCGAATTCATTGACGCCGCGAGAACGAGCGTCGTCACCAAATTGCTGGAACGCTGGAACATACCGATGCCGGTGTCGGATGTGCCCACGGAAATGCAGTGGGGCAGCTTCGCCTGCGCCCTGATCCGGCGGGAGGTGCTGGAGAAAGTCGGCGTTCTCGACGAACGCTACTACCTCTATTACGACGATGTCGACTATTGCCGCTTGGCACGGAACGCCGGGTGGAGGGTCAAGTATTTTCCTGACTCGCATGTTGTTCACCTGCGCGGCAAGAGCAATCCCTTGAAGGAGAAGGCTGCCAAGCGCTTGCGCAGGCCCGCCTACTGGTATCGGTCCAGAAGCGGGTATCTGGTCAAGTTCTATGGCCGGGCAGGATTATTTGCCGCGAACATGCTCTGGTATGCAGGCCGGATGATATCCCTGCTGCGGGAACTCATCGGAAACAAGCAGCCGCATGTCTGCGAAAAAGAGTGGCGCGACATCTGGATCGGGTTTTCCCAGGCGCGTTGATCGCCCGTCACCATCGGTGGTGCCTATTGTTCTACACGCTCGCTGACATTGCCACGGCGATGCCTTGGCCGACGCCGATGCACATGGCGGCAAGGGCGAGGCGCTTTCCGGTGAGTTGCAGTTCCAATGCCGCGGTGCCGGCGATCCGTGCGCCGCTCATGCCCAGTGGATGGCCCAGTGCGATGGCGCCGCCGTTCGGATTGACATGGGGAGCATCGTCCGCCAGGCCGAGGTCGCGCGTGGTGGCCAATGCCTGGCTGGCGAAGGCTTCGTTGAGTTCGATCACGTCAAAGTCCGAAATGGCAACGCCGAGACGCGCCGCAAGTTTCTTCGCGGCCGGCGCCGGGCCAATTCCCATGATGCGCGGCGGAACGCCCGCTGTCGCGCCACCCAAGATGCGTGCCACCGGTTCGAGGCCGTGCTTTTTCATTGCGGCTTCCGAAGCCACGATCAGGGCCGCCGCCCCGTCGTTGACACCTGACGCATTGCCCGCCGTCACCGTGCCGCCCTCGCGAAACGGCGCCTTGAGCTTGGCGAGCGCTTCGATTGTCGTTGCCCGCGGGTGCTCGTCGCGATCCACGACGATCGCATCGCCCTTGCGCTGCGGGATCGTCACCGGCACGATCTCCTTGGCCAGCCGGCCATTGGCCTGGGCCGCCGACGCCTTGGCCTGTGAGCGGAGTGCGAAGGCGTCCTGATCGGCGCGCGAGATACCAAACTCCTCGGCGACGTTCTCGGCGGTCTCCGGCATGGAGTCGATGCCATATTGAACTTTCATCAGCGGGTTCACGAAGCGCCAGCCGATGGTGGTATCGTAGATCGCCGTGTCGCGCGAGAACGCGGTCTCGGCCTTGGGCATGACGAAGGGGGCACGGCTCATCGACTCGACGCCGCCGGCGATCGCCAGCTCGATCTCTCCGCAGCGAATGCCGCGGGCCGCGATGAGCAGCGCATCCATCCCCGAGCCGCACAGCCGGTTCACCGTGGCGCCGGGAACCGACACCGGCAATCCGGCGAGGAGAGACGACATGCGCGCCACGTTGCGGTTGTCCTCGCCGGCCTGGTTGGCGCAACCGAAATAGACCTCGCCGACGGCCTCCCAGTCCACGGACGTGTGGCGTGCCATCAGCGCCTTCAGCGGTACGGCGCCGAGATCGTCGGTGCGGACCGATGAGAGCGCGCCGCCGAAGCGGCCGATCGGGGTTCGCACGTAGGAACAGATGAAAGCGTCAGCCATGGCGGCAACCTCAAAGTTCAGGTACAATCAGATCAGCCATTGTGCCGTCGACATGCAATGTAGCGCCAGTCAACGCCTGCAGTTCGTCGAAGGACATGGCGGCAGGTTTCTCGCGCAGGACGAAATGCCGATCCACGATATCGATGACGGCCAATGACGTATAGGCCCTGGTCACGCAGCCGACACCGGTCAGCGGCATGGTGCAGCGCTTCAGCAGTTTTGGCTTGCCGTCCTTGGTGACATGGTCGGTGACGACCGCCACGCGCCTGGCGCCGTGGACGAGGTCCATGGCACCGCCCACCGCCGGCACGCCGCCGGCTCCCGTCGACCAGTTTGCGAGATCTCCGGTTTCGGCGACCTGATAGGCGCCGAGCACGGCGAGGTCGAGATGGCCGCCGCGGACCATGGCAAAGGAATCGGCGTGATGGAAGAAAGCGGCGCCGGGCTTCAGCGTGATCGCCTTCTTGCCTGCGTTGATGAGGTCCCAATCTTCTTCACCCGGTTTCGGTGCCGCGCCGAAGCCAAGAACGCCGTTCTCGGTATGATAGATCACGTCGCGCCCTTCCGGCTGGAATCTTGCAATCATCTCGGGGAAGCCGATGCCAAGGTTCACATAGGAACCGTCTTCCAGATCCTGCGCGGCGCGCCAGGCGATCTGGGCATTGCTAAGCTTGATCTGGTCGAGCTGGGCGCTCATGCCACAGCCTCCGGATAGAACGCGCCCTGGCGGTTCAGGATTTCTTCCTGTGCGGGGTCTGGCACTTCTACAACCGCATCGACGAAGATGCCGGGGGTGACCACCTGTTCGGGGTCGATGCCGCCAGAGGGCAACAGGCGCTTCACCGGGCAATGGTATGGCGCGCCGCCATGGCCATGATCGGGCCGAAGTTCCGTGCCGCCATGCGATAGGTGAGGTTTCCCAGCGGGTCGCCGCACTCCGCCTTGATCAGCGCGAAGTCGGCCTTCAGCCAGCGCTCGCGCACATAGGTCTTGCCGTCGAAGATCTCAGTTGGCTTTCCCTCGGCCAGTTCGGTGCCGACACTCGTGGGCGTGTAGAAGGCAGGGATGCCCGCACCGCCCGCCCGGATGCGCTCTGCAAGCGTGCCCTGCGGCACCAGTTCCAGCTCGATCTTTCCGGCGAGATAGAGCTCGGTGAAGACCCTGGGATCGGCGGAACGCGGAAACGAGCAGATGATCTTGCGCACCATGCCATGCTCGATCATCGCGGCGAGGCCGACATGGCCGTTGCCGGCATTGTTGTTGATGACGGTGAGGTCTTTCGAGCCACGGTCGATCAGCGCGTGAATGAGTTCGACCGGTGCACCCGACCCGCCGAATCCGCCGATCATGAGCGTGGCACCGTCGCCGATGCCCGACACGGCGTCCGCCAGGCTGTCAATCCGCTTGTCCATCATGGCTCCCGAAAATTCCGGACACTCTCTTGCGGCAAGACCACACGTCAGGCAAGCGGCCCGTCGTTACCTGGCATCGTCACTCCACGGGAAACAGGGGTTCGGGCAATCCGGGCGCCGGTGCATCGAGGGTGAAGAGACTGCCGGTCATCGGGTAGGCAGCCAAGGTGTGTGCCGGCAGGCCGTCGCTCGCGGTCGTGATGCGAAGTGTTGAACTGCCGGTCTCCCCGAAGCACTGGCTCGTTACATTGCCCGCCGCAACGGAGTAATGCGCACGGTGATCCCCTTGTGGTGACAGCCGGATGACGGCGGCACCGCCCCACTGGGCCGACCAGATGAAGCCCTCGGCATCGACGGTCAGGCCGTCGGGCATTCCCTCGGCCTCCGTATAGGTGGCGAAGACACGGCGTTTGGTGGCCTTCAGATCATCCGGCCGGATTTCATAGGCGAAGGTCTGGCGGTTGAAGCTGTCGTTGACATACATGGTAGCACCGTCGGGCGAAAAGGCCGGGCCGTTGGAGATCGGGAAGCCCACATCGGCGAGCCGCCACTGATCTCGATTTCTGACGCAATACAGAGCGCCGCGCGGCTCGCATTCGCGGTCATGTGAGGTGCCGACCCATAGACGGCCCCAGCGGTCGCACTTCATGTCGTTGTAGATGATGCCGTCACGGCCCTGTTCCGGATCGCACCATGGATCGATGTCGAGTGTATCGAGATCGAGCAGCGACAGGCCGCCGCGATGAGCGAGGATGAGGTGACGGCTGCTGGTGGTGGCGGCAATCGAACCGATGGGCGGAGGCAGCGGCAAAGGCCGGCCTTGGCAATCGCTGCCATCGGCATCGCAGGACCAGAGCGCAGGGTCGAGAAGATCGATCCAGAAGAAACGCTGGCGGGCCACATGCCAGAGAATGGACTCGCCCAGTCTGTGCTGTCCCTTGATCCATAGGTTCGCCGCCGATCGATTATTCATCCCCCACCTGGCTCATTGCATAGGAGGGCGTGACTGTATGTCAGTCATGCCCGGTGCGGCAAGGCGCGCCTGCAGCACGAGGGCGGCAGACATGCGCCGCGGCCGGTGGCTTTTGCCCGTGGATCGGGGTAAGCGCGAGTCATATGAACGAGCCCTCCGCCGCCCACCTGCCAGCCGAAGCACCGCAGCGCAACCGCACCATGCTCGGCATCGGCCTGATGATGCTGGGGTTTCTGTTCTTCGCGGTGTCCGACGCCATCGCCAAGCTTCTCACCCACGATCTCCATCCGTTCCAGGTCGTATGGTTTCGCCAACTCGGCCTGTTCAGTGTCGGCCTCTGGCTGCTCGCGTCGCGAGGGCTTCCGATTCTCCGGACCAGGCGCATTGGCTTTCAGATCGCGCGTGGCGTGGTGGCGGCCGGCTCGTCGGCCTGCTTCGTTTTCGCCATCAGTTTTGTGCCACTGGCCGATGCCGTCGCCGTCAGCTTCGTGGCGCCTTTCATAGTAACGGTGCTGGGCGCCCTGATCCTCCGCGAGCACGTCGGTGTGCGGCGCTGGATGGCGGTCACCGTCGGCTTCATTGGCACGCTGATTGTGATCCGCCCAGGCCTTGGCCTGTTCCACCCGGCAATCCTTCTGGTGATTGTTGCGGCCGGTCTCTTCGCCGCCCGCCAGATTCTGTCGCGCATCCTTGGGCCACTGGACAAGACGGTCACTACCATCGCCTATACGTCGGCCGCCAGTGTCGCTGTCCTCACCATTCCCACGCTGCTGGTGTGGCACTGGCCATCCGGACCGGAAGCCATGGTCCTGATCTTCTTTCTCGCCGCCACGGCGGGGGCGGGTGAGGTCATGGTCATCCGCGCGCTTGAACTGGCCCAGGCGGTCACCGTGGCGCCGCTGCAATATACCATGATCGTGTGGAGCACCGTGCTGGGCTGGGCCATCTTCGCGCAGCTGCCGGATCAATGGACGCTGGCGGGTGCCGCCATCATCATGGCGTCGGGCCTTTATACGCTGCACCGCGAACGGGTTATCGCAAGGCAGCAAGAACGTAAGTGACGTTTTCAGACCATCTGGCACAACCGCCGATCTTGTCTCGCCCGCCTCCGTGTACTGACGATTGAACCTGCGAAGCCGTACGTTCCGATCTTGACTTTCGTCAAGGATACCGGCGTGGACCGGCGTGCATAGTCCCGTGATCGGAGCAACCTGGGGAGGGTTCGATGACCGACACAAAGGATGCGGGCACTGTAAGCGTTGTGCCTGAACGCATCCCGGCGATGCAGCGCATTCTCGACAATCCGTTTCTGCTTCTGTTTCTCGGCGTGGCCGTGCCGGCGGCCATTTACCTGATCTGGGGTCTCATGGAGATCTCTCAGATGCCAATCGCGAAATAGGGGGCTTCCATGTCCATACACCCACCTGAATCACGCGTCTGGTGGAACGAGCCGATCGCCAGGGGCGAACTGGTCTGGATCGCGCTTGCCTTCATCTGGGGCCTCATCATGTTCTTCATGATGATCTACTGGCACCTTGAAGGAAAGCAGAACCTCTCGCCCGAAGTCTATCGCATCGATCCCGACGTCTTCATTCAGCGCACGGAGGAATTTGCCGAGAAATTCAAGGTTCGCGAGGAAGGCGATACGGGATTTCCGGTGGCCAAGCCGGCGCCTGGTGCGGATGCCTACATGCTGGCGCGAACTTTCGAATGGTGGCCGGTGCTGGAGCTCGAAAGAGGCCAGCAATACCGCTTGCATATCTCGTCAGCTGACTTGCAGCACGGGTTCTCGCTGCAGCCCACCAACATCAACATCCAGGTGCATCCCGGCATCGAACATATCGTCACCATTACGCCAACGCAGTCCGGGGAATTCAGCGTTGTCTGCAACGAGTATTGCGGGTTGGGCCATCACCAGATGACAGGCCGCATCCATGTCGTCGAACCGGGGCAGGCCTCGGCGCCGCAGCCGCAAACCACAGGGCAGGGAGGCTAGATCATGTCCGTCGCAGCAACACATTCCGGCGCGATAGGCGCTCTTGCGACGAAGTTCCGGACCTGTCCGGCAACGGGGCTCAAGGTCGATCTGGCCGCCGAACGCCTGATCAAAGCCAATGCCGTGGCCGCCGTGGTGTTTCTTGCCATTGGCGGCGTCTTCGGACTTCTGGTGGCGCTCACCCGCTGGCAGGCGGTTCATCTGCTCAGCGCCGAGTGGTTTTATCTGGTGCTCACCGCACATGGCCTCGACGTTCTGCTGGTGTGGATCATCTTCTTCGAGATGGCGGTGCTCTATTTTGCCTCCGCCGTCATCCTGTCGAGCCGGATCGCCGCGCCCAGATGGGCCTGGCTCGGCTTCATTCTCATGCTGGCGGGCGCCTTGCTCGCCAACGTGACGGTGCTGCAAGGCGAGTCGAGCGTGATGTTCACCTCCTATCCGCCGCTGCAGGCGTCGCCGAACTTCTACCTGGCGCTGATCCTGTTTGCAGTGGGGGCGCTGATCGGGTGCTTCGTGTTCTTCGGCACGCTGGTCATCGCCAAGGAGGAGAAGACCTATGAGGGATCGATACCGCTGGTGACCTTCGGCGCGGTGACGGCGGCCATCATTGCCGTCTTCACCATCGCCTCGGGCGCCATCATCCTGATCCCGACATGGCTGTGGTCGCTTGGCTACATCAGCCACATCGACACCTTGATGTACAAGCTGGTGTGGTGGGCCATGGGCCACTCGTCGCAGCAGATCAACGTGTCGGCCCATGTGGCGATCTGGTATCTGATCGCGGCGGTCACCGTCGGCGCCAAGCCGCTCTCCGAAAAGGTGAGCCGCACGGCCTTTCTCATGTACATCCTGTTCCTGCAGCTGGCGTCAGCCCATCACCTCCTGGTGGAGCCGGGCCTCAGTTCGGAATGGAAAATCGTCAATACGTCCTACATGATGTATCTCGCGGTGATGGGGTCGATGATCCACGGCATGACCGTGCCGGGGTCGATCGAAGCAGCCCAGCGCCGGAATGGCTTCACGCAGGGCGTGTTCGGGTGGCTGCGCAATGCGCCATGGGGCAACCCGGCCTTCGCCGGCATGTTCCTGTCGCTGGTGCTGTTCGGCTTCCTGGGTGGTATCTCGGGCGTGGTGCTCGGCACCGAGCAGCTCAACATCATGATGCACAACACGCTTTATGTGCCGGGGCACTTCCATGCGACCGTGGTCGCGGGAACGACGCTCGCCTTCATGGCGGTCACCTATCTGGTCGTGCCGCTCATCTTCCAGCGCCAGATCATCTGGCCGAAGCTGGCGAAGCTGCAGATCTACATCTTCGCCATTGGTGCGGCGGGAATCTCGCTGTTCATGATGGGTGCGGGTACGCTTGGCGTGTCGCGCCGTCACTGGGACATCACCTTCTCCGATGCCACGCTGAGCTTCAGCTATCCTGACGCGGCCTTCCTGATGCTGGGGCTCAACGGCCTGTCGGCAATCCTGGCGGCCACCGGCGGTGCACTCTACGTGGTGATCGTGGTGTGCAGCATCCTGTTCGGCAAGAAGGTCGATGCCTCGAACGTTGCGGCCTCGCTTGGCCCGATGCCGAAGAAGGTGGTGCAGGAGGCCGTCACGAAGTACGGCAGCGCGGGCACCTGGCACCTGCCGGGCACCTATGTGCTGGTCGGCGTCTTCTTCACGGCTTTCGTGCTCTACTACTTCGTGAACTGGAAGTATCTCTCCGAACTCTGGCCGATGCAGTAACGGGAGACAACGCAGATGACTGCCGCCATCGCACGCGCCAAGGATGTGATCTCGATCTTCAAGCTGAGGATTGGCGTGACCATCATGATGAGTGCGGTGGCGGGCGTCGCCGTCACGCCGGGGCCGCTGCCCGACCTGTGGCGGATCGCCGTTCTGGGATTTGCCGTCTTCATGGCATCGGCAAGTGCCGGCGCCTTCAACCAATGGGCCGAGGCCGATCTTGACCGCGGCATGAAGCGCACGGCGGGCCGGCCTTTCGCCACGGGCCGGTTGAAGCCCGGTACGTTCTGGCTCGCCGTCATCATCGGTCTGCTGGGCGTGTCGGTCGGGATTGCGTGGTGGGTCAGCAACGGCTGGGCCGCATTCCACACCTTCATGGGCGCCTTCGTCTACGGCATCGTCTATACCGTGTGGCTGAAGCGCCGCAGCTGGACCAACATCGTGGTTGGCGGAGCGGCCGGAAGCTTCGCCGTGCTGGCCGGCGCTGCGGCGGTCGATCCGTCGATTCCCGCGGCCGCCATGATCCTCACCATCGTCATCTTCCTGTGGACACCGCCGCATTTCTGGAGTCTGGCCATCGCGGCGCATGACAACTACGCCTCGGCCAATGTGCCGATGCTTCCCGTCGTGGCCGGCGACAGGCTCACCGCCTGGGTCATTCTCGCTCACACGGCAACGCTCGTCTGCCTGTCGATCCTGCCCATCTTCTATGGTGCCGGTGCTGTCTATCTGGCCGGTGCGGCCGTTGGTGGCGCTCTCTTCGTCTTCACCAGTATCCGGCTGGTGCTCGACCCTGGCCGCAAGCGGGCCATCCATAATTTCCTGGCGTCGCTGCTCCAGCTTGTGTTGCTGCTGACCGGCACGATGCTCGACCGGGTGGCCGGGGTCTGGTTGTGAAAGCCGTCCTTGCCGCAGCTGCATGGGCACTCCTGCTCCTTGCCTCGCCGGTGGCCCAGGCCGATCAAGCGGGCGATGCGCTTGCGGTCTCCGAGGGAGCCATTGGACGCGGGCTGCCCGATCTCCGCTTCACCGATACCCGGGGCAAGTCCATCCAGCTGTCTTCCCTGCGCGGCAAGCCGATGCTGCTGACGCTCATCTATACGGGCTGTGCCGATGTGTGCCCGGCCGTCATCGAAAACCTGGCGCCGGCCGTCCGCGTGGCCGAGGATGCGCTCGGCGCAGGCAGCTTCAAGGCCGTGGTCGTCGGTTTCGATACACGGCACGATACGCCGGACCGCATGCGGGCTTTCGCTCATCAGCATGGCGCGGGTGGTGACGACTGGCTGTTCCTCTCGGCCGACCAGACCTCGCTCGACAAGCTCAGTGAAGCCGTTGGCTTCAGCTATTTCTCCTCGGCTGGAGGCTTCGAACACATGGCGCAAGTCAGTGTCATCGATGCATCGGGCGTAGTCTACCGCCAGGTCTATGGGAGCAGCTTCACGCCGCCGCAGATCGTCGAGCCGCTGAAAGACGTGGTGTTCGGACGCGAGCGGTCTCTTCTCTCTGTCACCTCGATCATCGACAAGGTGAAACTGTTCTGCACGGTCTACAATCCCAACACTGGGCGTTATTATTTCAACTACTCGCTGTTCGCCTCGATTGTCATCGGAGCCGTCAGCCTTGGCGCCGTGGGCTATGTGCTGGTGCGGGAGACCCGCAAGTCGATGCGGGCCGGCGGAGCCTAGCCGGCATGGATCTTCTGAAACGTACCATGCGCACCGCATTCGATGGCGCGGAGAACCTGCTCTCACGCATCTTCCCGCCGGCGTGGAACCCGTTCCTCAATCTCGGGGCGCTGGGATTCTTCTTCTATTGGATCGTCACCGCGAGCGGCATCTACGTCTACATCTTCTTCGACACCGGCATCACGCAGGCCTACAGCTCAGTCGAATACATGACCCACGACCAATGGTATGC
>ERZ795053.4157-NODE-4157-length-15862-cov-6.130891_pt1 | contig 15862 bp, 14 predicted proteins | sample MGYA00375137_ERZ795053 | MGnify/ENA primary metagenome ERZ795053 (study PRJEB30182, sample SAMN05720284) | activated sludge metagenome | isolation source: Anaerobic digester | place: Hong Kong | collected 2014-12-17 ...
CACCGACAACCTCTTCGGCGACATCCTCACCGACCTCGGCGGCGCCGTGTCGGGCGGCATCGGCTTCGCCAGCTCCGGCAACCTCGACCCCACCCGGCAGGCGCCCTCGATGTTCGAGCCGGTCCACGGGTCGGCCCCCGACATCGCCGGCCAGGCCAAGGCCAATCCCATCGCGGCCATCCTCTCCGCGGCGATGATGTTGGACCTGCTCGGCGAGGGCGATGCCGCCGAGCGGATCCGCAAGGCCTGCCTCGCCACCACCGACCTCACCGCCTCCACCCCCGAGATCGGCGACGCCGTCGCCGCTCGGGTCTGAGCCACCTGGAACAGGGGACCACCGCACCATGCCCATCACGCCCACCTCGAAGATCTGGATGAACGGCGAGCTCGTCGACTGGGACGCGGCGCAGATCCACGTGCTCACGCACTCGCTGCACTACGGCATGGGCGTGTTCGAGGGCGTCCGTGCCTACGAGACCGACCGGGGCCCGGCCGTGTTCCGCCTCACCGACCACATCGAGCGCCTCCACAACAGCGCCAAGATCCTCATGATGGAGCTCCCGTACTCCGTCGAGGAGCTGGTGGAGGCCACCAAGCTGGTCGTGCGCGAGAGCGGCCTGCCCTCCTGCTACATCCGCCCGATCGCCTTCTACGGCTACGGCGAGATGGGCCTCAACACCCTCCCGTGCTCGGTCGACGTGGCCATCGCCTGCTGGCCGTGGGGCGCGTACCTGGGCGACGACGCCCTCACCAAGGGCGTGAAGCTCAAGACCAGCTCGTGGACCCGCCACGACCACAACACGATGCCCCCGGCGTCGAAGACCACCGGCAACTACGTGAACTCCTCGCTCGCCAAGGTGGAGGCCCTGAAGGCCGGCTACGAGGAGGCGATCATGCTGTCGCCCCAGGGCTTCATCGCCGAGTGCACCGGCGAGAACGTGTTCGTCGCCCGCCACGGCCGGTTCCTCACCCCGCCGCTCGCCGCCGGCGCCCTCGAGGGCATCACCCAGCACTCGGTGATGACCATCGCCAAGGACCTCGGCATCGACGTCGAGCTGAGCAACATCGTGCGCTCCGACGTGTACATCGCCGAGGAGATGTTCCTGTGCGGCACCGCGGCCGAGGTGAGCGCGGTGAACTCGCTCGACGACCGCCCGATCCCGTGCCCAGGCCCGATGACCACGGCGATCGCCGAGGAGTACCACAAGGCGATCCGGGGCCAGACCGACCGCTACAAGGACTGGGTCGAACATGTCTCCTGAGGAGCTCCTCGTCCCGCGCGACCCGGGCGTCCCCGAGGCCGTCGAGATCTACGACACCACCCTGCGCGACGGTGCCCAGCTCGAGGGCATCTCGCTCACGGTCGACGACAAGCTGCGCATCGCCGACGAGCTCGACGAGCTCGGCGTGCACTTCATCGAGGGCGGCTGGCCCGGCGCCAACCCGAAGGACATCGAGTTCTTCGAGCGGGCCGGGCGCGAGCTGCGCTTCGAGCGGTCGCTCCTCGTCGCGTTCGGGTCCACCCGCCGCCCCCGCGGCAAGGTCGACGACGACCCGACCCTGCGGAACCTGCTCGACGCCCGCACCTCGGCGGTCTGCATCGTGGGCAAGAGCTGGGACTACCACGTGACCGAGGCGCTGCGCACCACCCTCGAGGAGGGCGAGGCCATGGTGGCCGACTCCGTCGAGTTCCTCACCGGCGCCGGCGTGCGCGTCCTGTTCGACGCCGAGCACTTCTTCGACGGCTGGAAGCACAACCCCGAGTACGCGCTCCGGGTGCTCGAGGCGGCGGCCGAGCGCGGGGCCGAGACCCTCGTGCTCTGCGACACCAACGGCGGGTCGCTGCCCCACGAGGTCGAGTCCATCGTCCGCGAGGTCACCGGCCACTTCCGAGATGACTGCAAGGTCGCCGTGCACCTCCACGACGACACCGGCTGCGGGGTGGCCAACGCCCTCGCCGGCGTGCGCGGCGGGGCCGTGCAGGTGCAGGGGACCATCAACGGCTACGGCGAGCGCACCGGCAACTGCAACCTGACCACCATCATCCCGAACCTCACGTTGAAGATGGGCGTGCGCACCCTGCCCGACGGGCGCCTCAGCCGGCTCACCTCGGCCAGCAACCGCATCGCCGAGATCGTCAACTTCACGCCCGACCCCCAAGCCCCCTACGTGGGCTCGTCGGCGTTCGCCCACAAGGCTGGGCTGCACGTGTCGGCCATCAGCCGGCGCAAGGACGCCTACGAGCACGTCGACCCCGACCTGGTGGGCAACGGCACCCGCTTCGTGGTGAGCGAGATGGCCGGCAAGGCCACCGTCGACCTGAAGGCCAAGGAGATCGGCATCGACCTCGACGGCCCGGCGCTCACCTCGGTCATCGACGAGCTGAAGCGCCTCGAGCACGAGGGCTACCACTTCGAAGCCGCCGACGGCTCGCTCGAGCTGCTCATGCGCCGGGCCGCCGGCTGGGAGCACCCGTACTTCGAGCTCGAGAGCTACCGGGTGATCGTGAGCGAGGCCGACGACGTCCGCCACGACACCGAGGCCATCGTGAAGCTCAAGGTCGGCGGCGAGCGCATCATGCGCATCGGCGAGGGCAACGGCCCGGTCAACGCCCTCGACGCCGCGGTGCGGGCCGCCATCGGCTCGGCCTACCCGCAGCTGGCCAAGGTCCACCTCACCGACTTCAAGGTGCGCGTGCTCGACACCGCCAAGGGCACCGGCGCCGTCACCCGCGTCCTGATCGACTCCACCAACGGCCGGCGGTCGTGGTCGACCATCGGCGTGTCGGAGAACATCATCCAGGCGGCGTGGCAGGCGCTCGAGGACTCGCTCGTCTACGGCCTGCTCCACACCGAGGAGTAGGTTCCCCGGCGATGGCTGCGCCCGAGTTCGTCCCCACCAAGCCCACCGACCGGCCTCGCGCCTACGCGTCGCCACCTCGGCGCGACGACGAGTGGGTGCCGGCCCGGCCCGGCGAGCTGGTGACCCAGGGGGGCCAGCCCGATCCCGACGCTGGCCGCATGGGCGCCCCCGGCCCCGATCAGGGCTACCTGCTCAAGCTGGTGCCCCTGCTGCGCGACGAGCTGGTGCTCGCCGACGGCGAGGACCGGCGCGACGCCGAGGCGGGCGGGGTGGCCATCGCCCTCAAGCGGGCGTCGCTGTTCGGGCGGGCGCCCATCGTCCACGACCTGCGCGTCGCCTACACCGTCTGGGGCCTGCTCTCCTCGGACGCCCCGGCCGAGCTGGTGGCCGAGCGCCGGGCTCGCTTCGAGGGCGTGCGGCTCACCGCGCACCACTACCCCGAGCTGCGCGCCGTGGTCGACGCCGTGCCCGAGGCCACCCTGCGCCTGGAGCCGGCCGAGGTGGCATCGCGCCACGCAACGGACTGGCGCTCGCTCCTCTCGCTGTAGGCCCCGGCCTCGGCCCTCCCGGCCGGGCGCGTTCGCCACCCGCCGCCGAGATCGGGTTGAATCCCGTTCGGCTCGGCCGATCGTGACCGGGTCCGCCCGTCTCGAACCGGGGAGGTGGCTCGTGCCCGCCGAGGTGACCCTGCCGATGCGACCCCTCCTGCGCGGCCGCCTGCACCAGCTCGCGTTCCTCGCCTCGCTCTTGGGGCTCGCGTGGCTGGTCGACGCCGCCGAGACGCCCCGGGCCCGAGCGGTCGCCTGGGTGTACGGGCTGGCCAGCGTGCTGCTCTACCTCACGAGCTCCAGCTACCACGTGTTCGCCCGCTCCCCGCGCGCTCGGCGGATCATGCAGCGCGCCGACCACTCGATGATCTTCGTGCTGATCGCCGGGACCTTCACGCCCATGGCGGTGCTGGCCGTCGACGGAGGCTGGAAGTGGCCGGTGCTCGTCGCCATGTGGGCCGGTGCCGTCGCCGGGGTGGTGCTGAAGGTGGCGGCGCTCGACCGGTTCCCCAAGCTCGGCGGCGCCCTCTACATCGTCTTGGGTTGGGCGGGCATCGTGATCCTCCCGGCGCTCCTCGAGCGGCCGAGCACCTTGGCCCTCGTGGTCGTCGGCGGCCTGCTGTACACGGCGGGTGCCGTGCTCTTCGCCCTCCACCGGCCGGTCCTGTCGCCGCGCGTGTTCGGCTACCACGAGGTCTGGCACGCGTTCGGCGTGGCCGCCGGCGCCGTCCTGTTCGCCGCCAACCTGGGGCTCGTCCGCGGCGGCTGAGCTGCGCGATCGGTGGCCCTTCGCCGTCGGTGGGCCTCGGTAGGGTGGCCGACGTGGCTTCCCCCGTCCGCGTCCGCTTCGCTCCCTCGCCCACCGGCTTCCTCCACGTCGGCTCCGGGCACTCCGCCCTGGCCAACTGGCTCGTGGCCCGCCAGAGCGGCGGCGACTTCCTCCTGCGCATCGAGGACACCGACGCCGAGCGCAACCGCCCCGAGCTGATCGACAACGTGCTCGAGATGCTCGAGTGGCTCGGCCTCACCTGGGACGGCACCCCGGTGAAGCAGAGCGAGCGGGGCGACCTCTACGCCGATGCCGCCGCGAAGCTGGTGGCCGGCGGCCACGTGTACGCCTGCGACTGCACCGGCGAACAGGTGCAGGCCCGCAACAAGGAGGCGGGCGGCAAGCCCGGCTACGACGGGTTCTGCCGCGACCGGGGCCTCGAGCCCGGCCCGGGTCGGGCGCTGCGCTTCCGCACCCCGCGCGAGGGCCGCACCGGCTGGGACGACCTGGTGCGCGGCGACATCTCCTTCGCCAACGCCGACCTCGAGGACTTCGTGGTCCAGCGCAGCAACGGCGCGCCGATGTTCCTGCTGGCCAACGCGTTCGACGACGCCGACATGGGCATCACCCACGTCATCCGAGGCGAGGACCACGTCAACAGCACCCCGAAGTACCTGCTGCTGCTCGAGGCGCTGGGCCTGGCGGCGCCGGAGGCGTTCGCCCACATGCCCCTGCTCGTGAACGAGGGCCGCAAGAAGCTGTCGAAGCGGCGCGACGACGTGTCGATGGCCGACTACCGCGCCCGCGGCTACCTGCCCGAGGCGATGGTCAACTACCTCGCCCTGCTCGGCTGGGGGCCCGACGACGGCGTCGAGGTGCGCCCCATCGGCGAGATCGTGGCCCAGTACCGCCTCGCCGACGTCAACGCCGCGCCCGCGTTCTTCGACCCGAAGAAGCTCTCGTTCGTGAACGCCGAGCACCTGCGGATGCTCACCACCGAGCAGTTCGTGGAGCGGTCGCGGCCGTTCCTCACCCACGGCGACGCGTCCGAGGGGGCGCTGCGGTCGCTCGCCACCGAGGTGCAGGAGCGGGTGCGGACCCTCACCGAGGTCGAGCCGATGATCGAGTTCCTCGTGGTCGACGAGCCCGAGGTCGACGAGGCCTCGTGGGCCAAGGCCGTCGAGAAGGGCCGCAACGTGGCCGAGATGCTCGACGCCACGATCGCCGGGCTCGAGGCGCTCGACGGCGACGCCTGGCAGCCGGCCGCCATCGAGGAGGTCGTGCGGGCCGCGGCGGTCACCGCCGGCATCGTCAACGCCGAGGGCCAGCCGCAGCTGTCGAAGGCCCAGGGCCCGGTGCGCGTCGCCATCAGCGGGCGCACCGTGGGCCCGCCGCTGTGGGAGTCGCTCGCCGTGCTCGGCCGCGAGCGCACGCTGCTGCGGCTGCGGACCACCCGGGCCCGGGTCGGGTGACCCCGACGTGAGCGACGCCCCCACCGCCGAGGTCCCGGTCGTGGCCGGGGGCGGGAGCGAGCCCGCCCGGGGCGACGCCGCCTCCGGGCGCCGCCGATCACGGCGCCGGTGGGTGCTGCGGGGGGTGGCCCTGGGGGTCGCCCTCGTGGTGGCCTACGTCGGGCTCACGTTCGTGCAGGTCTGGCAGGCGAGCCGTCGCGACGGCGCTCGAGAGGCGGGGGCGATCGTGGTGCTCGGGGCGGCCCAGTACGACGGACGCCCGTCGCCGGCGCTCGAGGCTCGGCTCGACCACGCCTTCGAGCTCTGGGACGAGGGCCTGGCGCCCATCATCGTCGTCACCGGCGGGCGCCAGGAGGGCGATCGCTTCACCGAGGCCACCGCCGGCTACAACGAGCTCCGGTCGCGGGGCGTGCCCGACGAGGCGATCCGCAAGGAGGTGCAGGGCCGCACCACCTACGAGTCGCTCGCCGCCACCGCCCGCTTCCTCGCCGACGAGGGCATCGACGACGTCGTGCTCGTCTCGAGCCCGTCGCACGCGGCGCGCCTCGCCGGCATCGCGGACGACGTCGGGCTCGACGCCGCCATCTCGCCGGCCGACGGCGGCGCGTCGCTGCGCTCGCTCCTGCGCGAGACCGCGGCGGTCTCGGCGGGACGGCTGGTCGGGTACCGCCGGCTCGAGCGGGTCGACCACGGCTGACCCCGACGCGGGGCCAGGGGCCGGCGGGGGCGGTCGGTAGCATCGCCCGGGTGAGCAACGAAGCCGAAGCCGCCGTCCGCCGCTACCTCGCCTACCTCGATGATCCGTCCAGCGTCGTCGACCAGGACCTGGTCCGCGCCGCGGAGGAGGCCTTCGAGGCCGCGTCCGACCCCCTCGCCAAGCTGCACGCCGCCGCCGACCTCGAACGGGCCCGGGCGGCCGATCCGAGCGGCATCGAGGACGAGTTCGTCCGCCACGCCAAGGCCTACAGCGCGGCCGAGGACATCCCGGCCGAGGCCTTCGCCGCCGTCGGCGTCCCCGGCGACGTGCTCGAGCGGGCCGGGCTCGCCGGGGCTCGGCCTCGTCGCAGCGGTGGCCGGCGGTCCAGCTCGGGCCCTCGGGCGCCGCAGGTGCCGGTGTCGCAGATCAAGGCGGCGGTGAGCCAGCTGCCCAAGCGCTTCACCCTCGCGCAGGTGGCCGAGCGCGCCGGCGGTGGATCGCCCGCCACCGTCCGCAAGGCCGTCGAAGAGCTGATCATCGAGGGCCGGGTCACGAGCCTCGGTCCCAAGCCCGACCACTCCGGGCCGGGGCGCGCGCCCACCCTCTACGAGCAGGTGTGAGGTGGCGGGAGGGGCCGGTGGGCCCCTCCCGCTCCCGCCTCAGCTGCGCTTGGCGTCGGTCCGGCTGATGTAGCCGTGGTTCATGGCGTCGATGTCGTCGGCGATCGTCGTCACCGTCGACGTGCAGTCCTGGCCGTTGTAGTTGCGCCCGTTGAGCGCCGTGGCCACGGCCGTGTCGAGCGTGCCCCGGACGCTCGAGCCGGCGGCGCAGCTGGGCACGTTGATGTTGGCCACCTCGGTGCCGGGCGGGCCCACCAGCCCGAGCCGGAACTCCTCCACCCACTGCGCCGCCGCCTCCGCGCTGGTCTGGAAGTCCGTGGTCTCGAGGGTTGGGCCGAAGCCGGTGCTCACCGCGACCGCCGGGAACCCGAGGCGGGCGGCGGTGCGCGCCGCGCCGACGGTGCCCGACAGCGGGATCACCGGACCCATGTTGGCGCCGTAGTTGGTGCCCGAGACCACCAGGCCGGGGGTGAGCTGGAGCTGGTTGAGGGCGTAGATCACCGAGTCGGCCGGGGTGCCGTTCACGGCGTGGGCCGCCACCCCGCTGGCGGTCTGGGCCGCCTGGCCGGTGGCGCCGCCGGGCGTCTGGGTGTCGCCCTTGCCCGACTGGTTCGTGGCCGGTGCGACCACCTCCACGTCGAGGCCCGGGACGGTGAGCAGCTCGTTGACCACCGCGTCGATGCCGGGGGCGGCGATGCCGTCGTCGTTGGTGACCACGACCTCGAGGGGCTCGGGGTGGCTGGCCACGAAGCAGGCGTCGGTGGTGGCGCCGAGCGTCACGCCGGGCTCGAGGCACGGGTGGGTGTCGGCGAACACGTCGGTCTGCTCCTCGTAGCCGCGCACGATCCACATCGGGAGGAACCAGTCGGTGATCCCGAGGCTGGCGGTCGACGCACCCTCGTTGGTCGGGAGGCCCGGCAAGCCGATCCAGTGGTCGCGGTCGCCCGGGTAGCCCGCGGGCTCGTCGGGGCCCACGAGGTGGTGGGCGACGCCGGCGAGGCGGTCGTCGTCGCCCGTCCCGGTGTAGAGCAGAACCTGGGGCCCGTCGACGTCGAAGGTCGAGGTGTCGGCACCGGCCCGCTGGTAGAGGGCGCCGGCGCCGTCGACCGACCCGAGGTAGGTCGCCCCGGCGGCCTCAGCGTCGGCGACCGTCGGGGTGGCGGCGGCCGATTCGGCGATCACATCGATCTGGATGGAGAAGGCGTCGCACTCGGCGGGCGTGAGGGCCGCCCCCGACTCGTTGGCCGCGCACCACCAGGGCACGGCACCCGGGCTGCCCTTCTGGAGCTGGCGGAAGGCCGGGAAGTACAGGCAGCTCGAGCAGAGCAGGGCGAGGGCGCCGGCGAGCGCCACGGTGGCGAGGCGCGCGGTGGCGCGTCGGGGTGGGTGGAGCGACACGGTGAGACCCCCCTTGGTCGTGTGCCTGGTGGCGCGGAACGTACCACCGGTGTCCGGTTGCGTGACGGGTGTCTCACCCGCGGCCGGTCGTCAGCGCTGGCCGATGACGAGGAGCCGGTCGCGATCGTCGGTCGACACCGCCACCCGGTAGGGCCCCCGGTCGGCGAGGGCCACGCCCCGGTAGGGGGTCCGAGGCCGGTCGCTGTCGGCCAGGACGGCGGCACCGACCACCACGCCGTCGGGGTCGAGGACCACGACGCAGCGCGGGGCGAGCTCGCGGCGGATCCCGCCCGCCACGAGCACGCCGCCGTCGAGGAGCGGCTCCACCCGGTTGATCGACCCGCTGCGGCGCGGGGCGTCTTCGAGGCGGTCGGCCGGGACCGTCGTGCCGAGCAGGTCGCAGTCGCGATCCCAGTCGGCCACGAAGGGGTAGTGGCCGGTGGCCTCCAGCATCGGGGTCACCTCGGGGAAGGGCTGGTAGCCGGGGAACAGCGCCGTGCTCCCGTCGGCGATGCCCAGGCGGATGGCGATCTCGAGCTGGTCCTGGATGGCCTCTCCGGCGTGGAGCCGTTCGACGGTGTCGTGGCCGGTCCAGGCGAGCGGCACCGCGACGAGGATGGCGAGCGAGGCCGCGACCGCGGGCACGAGCCGAGCGGCGCCCTCCGGTCGCGGCACGAGGTGGCGGGCGGCGACGGTGACCAGCACGATCGTGGCGATCCACACCGCGCCCGCCGGGGCGGCGTAGCGGCTCTGGAGCGGGCTCACGATCGTGGTGGCTCGACCCCAGCTCATGAGGGCGAGCCCGCCGAGGCCGAAGGTCGCCACCCCGAGCCACGGCGCCGCCGCCTCGACGCGCCGCACCACGAGGAGGGCGGCGGTGCCGAAGAGGGCCACGAGCCCGATCGAGCCGATCAGCGCGGCCGTGCCCTCGCTCCCGGGTGCGAGCAGCGACCCGAGCATCTTGACGAGGTAGCTCACCAGCTCCACCGGTGAAGGACGGTCGGTGGCCACCTGGTTGGTGTCGGCCGTGAGGTGGAGGAGCGCGGTGGCCACGGCGCCGACGGCCATCGGGATCAGGTCGCGTCGCGGTCGGCGGGCGACCAGGGCGGCCACCAGCAGCGCCGGCCACACGGCGGCGCCCGTCCCGTAGGAGACCGAGGCACCAAGGCCGGCCACGGCCGCGAGGATGGGGCGCTCGCGGCGCAAGAGCAGGAGCGCCACGAGGCAGAGGAGGTTGGCCGGGAGCCAGGCGGCCCCGCTCATGGCCTTCAGGAAGTTCCACGCGCCGTGCGGAGCGAACACGACGAACGACGTGGCCGCCACGGCGAGGCACCGGTCGGCCGTGCGCAGGCCCGCCGTTGCTCGCAGCAGGAGCCCGTACACGACGACCTCCGCCGCGGCGATGGCCACGACGACGATACCCAGCGCCACGTTGGACCCGTGGGCGGCGCGCAGGTTCAGCCAGTAGAGGAGCTTGGCCACCACCACCGGGTGCTCGTTGCGGAAGGTCAGCAGCTCGCCGAACCGCAGGCTCCCATCGGTGCGGACGAGGTCGTGGACGATGAACCAGTAGTCGGCGTACTGCAGGCGCGTACCCCGCCCCACCTCGACGGCCATCGCCACGGCCGGAACGGCCGCCACGACGATGGCGGCGAGCACCATCCACCTCGCCCTCGCGGTCTTCACGGCCAGCTCCTCCCGGTCGTCGGACGACACCGTAGGGGGCGACGCCGCGGGCCGCTCGGACGCGCCGGAGCCCGGCCGCGAGGCCGGGCTCCGGAGATGGCACCCCCAACGGGATTCGAACCCGTGCCGCCACCTTGAGAGGGTGGTGTCCTAGGCCGCTAGACGATGGGGGCTCGTCGTTGCGAGGGGTCAACCTACCGGATCGGCGGACGGGAGGCGAAGTCCGATCAGGCCCCGACGCGGTCGTTGTACTCCTGGACGGCGATGTCGGCCTCGGCCTTGGCGTCGCGGGCGGCGTCGGCGGGGTCGTCTCCGTTGCGCAGGGTGCGGATCAGCGCGTCGCGGATCGAGTTGCGCACCGCCTGGTAGTCGCCGATGAGCGAACCGACGGTGGCGTCGTCGACCGGGCCGGCCACGAGCTGGTCGTACGCCGTCCGGTAGAAGGGCTTGGCCTCCCACTGGGCCACCAGTTCGGGCACCTCGGTGGCGTCGGTGCGCGCCGGCACGTACCCCCCTGCGACCGCCAGCCCGGCCTGCTGCTCGGCCGAGGTCAGGAACGTGGCGAACGTCCAGGCCGCCGCCCGCTTCGCCTTCGACGACGCCTTCGGCAGCCAGAGCGCGCCATCGCCGACGGGCACGCCGCCACCGCCCTCCAGGCTGGGGAGCGGACCGGTGCCGAAGGCCAGCGCGCCGAAGTCGCCCGACGAGAGCACGGCCTCGACGGGGCCGATGGCGCCCGACGCCTCGATGGTCATGGCCGCCCCGCCGTTCGCCAGGGCGAGGAGGTGGTCGATGTTGTTGGGGTCGGCCCCGGTGTTGAGGGCGAGGCCGTCGCTCACCATCTCGTCCCACCAGCGGAGGATGGCGACCGAGGTGTCGCTGTCGAAGTTCACCTCGTCGGCGCGCGCCCGCCGGCCGTTGCCGTGGTTGACGTACTCGCCACCGCTCTTGGCCAGGAGGAACTCGTAGATGTACGGCGCGATCTTCAGCGAGATGCCGTGCTCGACCACTCCGGCGTCGACGAGCTGCTCGGAGTACTCGCGCACCTCCTCGAGGGTCTGGGGCGGCCGGTCGGGGTCGAGCCCGGCCCGCTCGAACGCGCCGCGGTCGTAGAAGAGGATCGGGTTGGAGATCGACCACGGCATCGCCCGCTGCACCCCACCGGCCTCGTAGTAGGCGAGGGCGCGGGGGAGGAAGGGCTCGAGGTCGTAGTCCTCGGCGTCGATGCAGGCCTGCACCGGGATGGTGCTGCGGCTGTCGATCATCTGCTGGACGACCGTCTCCTCCATCTGCACCAGGTCGGGGAGGTCGCCGCTCTGCAGGCCGGCCTTGTACTTGGTGAACGCGTCCTGGTAGTTCGGCTGCTGGGCCAGGGCCACGTGCACCCGGTCCTGCGACCGGTTGAACTCGTCGGTCGCCGCCTCCAGCCACTCGGCGTTCGAGCGCGCCATGGTGTGCCAGAAGGTGATCTCGACGGGCCCCGTCGCGGCGGCGAGGGCGTCGAGGCCGCAGTCGGCCGGGTCGACCGTGGCGTCGAAGGTGCCGCCCTCGGCGTCGTCGGGCGAGCAGGCGCCGAGCGATCCGGCCACGAGCGCGGCGGCGAGCAGCCCGCCGAGCAGTCGCCCGCGGGCGCTCATCCCTTCACCGCCCCGGCCGTGAGCCCCCGGACCAGGTGCTTCTGGAAGAGCAGCAGCAGGACGAAGAGGGGGAGCGCCGCCAGCACGGTGCCGGCGAAGGTCACGTTGATCTGGTCGATCTGGGTGCCGCGGAGGTAGCGCAGGCCGATCTGCACCGTGCGCAGCCGCTCGTCCTTGGTGACGATGAGCGGCCACAGGTACTGGTTGAACGCGCCGAAGAAGGAGAAGACCGCGAGGGCCGCGATCGAGGGTCGGGCGAGGGGCACCGCCACCTTGGTGGCGAACCGCCAGTGGCCGGCCCCGTCGAGCTCGGCGGCGTCGCGCAGCGGCGGCGGGATGGCGAGGAACGCCTGGCGAACCAGGAACGCGCCGAACCCGGTGGCGAGGAACGGCACGGTGAGGGCCAGGTAGGTGTCGTACCAGCCGAGGGCGACGACGGTGGCCTGGTTGGTGAAGAAGGTGACCTCGAACGGCACCATCATCGTGGCCAGGAACAGGACGAAGATCGTGCGCCGGAAGGGGAACTCGAGGAACGCGAAGGCGTAGCCCGCGGCGATCGACGTGACCACCTGGCCGACCACGATCACCGTGGTGACGATGAAGCTGTTGAGCAGGTACCGGCCGAGGTTCCCCTGCGTCCAGGCCTTCGAGTACGACGACCACTCGGGGTGGGTGGGGAAGAGCGTGGGCGGCCGCCGCGCGATCTGGCCGGGCGTCAGCAGCGAGTTCACGATCGTCACGTAGATCGGGAAGAAGACGATCACCGCCAGCACGGTGAGCAGCACGTAGCGCGCCGCGACCGCGGCGCGCCGCCGACGCCGGTTGCGCCGGCGGATCCGATCGACGTCGAGGGCGGCGGCCTCAGCGCTCATAGGTCACCCGCCGTTCGAGGAGCCGCAGCTGGATGAGGGTCAGCACGAGGGTGATGGCGAACAGGGCGACCGACAGCACGGCCGCCTTGCCCTCGTTGTTCTGGCGGAACACGGCGTCGTACATGGCGTAGACGATCACGTTCGTCTTGCGGAGCGGCCCGCCCTGGGTGAGCAGGTCGATCTGGCCGAACGCCTGGAAGGCGAGGATCGAGCCGACGATCGTGGCGAAGAAGATGGTGGGCGACAGGAGCGGCACGACCACGTGGCGGAACCGGCCCCAGGCGCCGGCGCCGTCGATCTCGGCGGCCTCGAGCAGGTCGTCGGGCACGCCCTGCAGCCCGGCCGACATGAGGATGAACGAGAGCCCGAGGTTCTGCCAGATGGTCACGCCGGCGACGGCGACGAGCGCCCAGCGGGGGTCGTCGAGCACGGAGGGCTCGCCCTCGCGGCCGAGCAGGTAGGTGAGCAGCCCCACCTGCGGGTTCAGCAGGGTGAAGAAGATGACCGAGGCGACCGCGATCGATGTGGCCACGGTGGAGGAGAAGATCGTCCGGTAGATCGCGATCCCGCGGAGCTTCTGGTGGGCCAGCACGGCCATGAGGAGGCCGAGCAGCAGGCCCGTCGGCACGGTCATGGCGACGAAGAGGAACGTGGTGCGGAGGCTCCCGCGGAACTCGGGCGAGGTGAGCACCCGGGCGTACTGGTCGTAGGCGGCGTAGCGCTTGGGGAGGCCGGGGAACGGCGGCGTCCGGTAGAGGCCCAGCCAGATGTTCTTGGCGAACGGGTAGAAGACGAAGACGGCGAACACCACCAGCGCCGGCGAGATCAGCAGGTAGGCGAGCAGGGCCTCGCGCCGCTTCCTCGCTCGGTTCCGGCGTCGAGCCGCCACCCGCTCGGGCGGGAGGTCTATCGCCGTCACGGCCCGATCCGATCCCCGCGCTCGTCGCCCGCGAACAGGTGGACGCGGTCGGCATCGATGCGCAGTCCCACCTCGTCGCCCACCTGGTGGTCGGTGGGGTCGGCGTCGCCGAGGCGGACCGTCACCAGCACGTCGCCGGGCCCGCGGCACACGAGGTGGCGCTCGTGGCCCAGCGACTCGACCACCGCCACGGTGGCTCGCAGCGGCGACCCCTCGGCGAGGGTGAGGTGCTCGGGGCGGACGCCCACCACGACCTCGCGGTGCCCGGCCGCGGCGACAGCGGCGGCGAGGCCGGCGCCGAGGGGGACCGTCGCCGGACCGACCGCGACCGCCCTGCCGTCGTCGGCGACGGTGCCGGCCAGGAGGTTCATGGGCGGGTTGCCGATGAAGCCGGCGACGAACGTGTTGGCCGGGCGGGCGTAGACGTCGTCGGGCGGGGCCACCTGCTGGAGCGCGCCCGCCGACATGATGGCGATGCGGTGCCCCATCGTCATGGCCTCGACCTGGTCGTGGGTCACGTAGACCACGGTGGTCCCCAGCCGTCGCTGCAGCTCGATCAGCTCGGCCCGGGTCTGCACCCGCAGCTTGGCGTCGAGGTTCGACAGCGGTTCGTCCATGAGGAACACCGCCGGCCGGCGCACGATCGCCCGGGCGAGGGCGACGCGCTGGCGCTGGCCGCCCGAGAGCTCCGAGGGCTTGCGGTCGAGCAGGGTGTCGAGGTCGAGCGCCGCAGCGGCTTCGGCCACCAGGCGGTCACGCTCGGCGGCGGCGACCCGGCGGTTCCGGAGCGGGAACTCGATGTTCCGGCGCACGGTCATGTGCGGATAGAGCGCGTAGCTCTGGAAGACCATGGCGACGTCTCGGTCGCCGGCCGGGAGGTCGGTGACGTCGCGGCCGGCGATGGCGATGGCGCCGTCGCTCGGCTGCTCGAGGCCGGCGATCATCCGCAGGGCGGTGGACTTGCCGCACCCCGACGGACCCAAGAGGACGAGGAACTCGCCCTCGGCCACCGTGAGGTCCAGCCCGTCGACCGCCACCGTGCCCTCGAAGCGCTTGGTGATGGCGCGCAGCACCACCTGGTCTGCCGGCGCCTCCCCGGCTCCGTCCGTCCCCACGGCCTCGCCCATCGTCGGGCAACCTACGCCGGAGCCGGTCGCCGGGCGAGGGTCGAAGGACCCGACGGTCGCTCAGCCGTCGCGCCAGTCCCAGACCTGGGTGACCGAGGTCGGGTCGGCCTCGGCGCCCGCGGCGCGGTAGGTGGCGAGCGCGGCGTCGTTGTCGTCCTCGGTGACGGTCCACGCCCCGTAGCAGCCGAGCGCATGCGCGAGCTCCAGCGCCGCCTCGACGAGCGCTCGGCCGATCCCGCGCCTCCTCGCTCCCTCATCGACGCCGAGCTCGTAGAGGAACAGCTCGACGCCCTTGTCGGGATGGGCCATCTCGATCGCCGATGCGAAGCCGACCGCCTCGTCTCCCTCGATCGCGAGGAGCAGGTGGTGGCCCTCGCGCTCGAGGAACCGCTGGGTCCACTCGGGCGTGGGCGCGTGGTCGAACAGGTGGCTCGCGTGCAGTACGAGGGGCTCGTCGCCGGGCCCGAGTCGGCGGATCGTCACGGGCATGGCCCGATGCTCGCAGGTCCCCCTCGGCCTCGCCATCGGCTCGCTCGCTCGAGGGGTCCTCCTGCACGGACGGGATCGACGTGCCATGGTGGTGGCAGTCCACATTGCAGGAGGCTGGTTCCGTGCGGAGGACAACGAATGGCTGGCGACGATCCCGGACGGGTCGGGTCGTCGCCACGGGAATCGTCGCGCTCGCGCTGCTGGCGGTGACCTCATCGCCGGCGGCTGCGGTGGCGCCGGTGGCGGCGGACGTGTCGCTGCCCGATGTGCCGGTCGGGACGGTGGTGGAGGCGAGCGCGGTCGACGTCGTGTCGTCGTTCGCGACCGATGCCGACGGGGGGCTGACGGCGGCGTCGCTGTCCTTCGACAGCGCCACCATCGAGTCGGCGCCGGTGGCGAACCCGGCGGTGGCGGGGTTCAGCTACGCGCCCGGGTCGGGGACGGCGGGGTCGTTCACGATCGATCCGACCGTCGCGGCGTTCTCCGGCTTGGGGTCGGGGGGCTCGGCCGATGTGGTGGTGTCGTTCACGGTGACGGACCCGGATCTGGGCACCGACACGGGCACGCTCAGCTACACGGTGGTGGGCGATGCGGGCCCCTACGACGAGGTGGCCTTCGACCACCGGGGCCCGGAGGTCCCGGGCGCCGAGGTCATCGCCGAGCGGGTGGTGGACCCGGGGGCGGCGGAGGCGCTGGTGGTGCTGGTCGGGCCGACCACGCTGACCTCCGCGATGGCTGGCTTCGACCTGGCAGCGCTCGAGGTGCC
>ERZ795053.4158-NODE-4158-length-15858-cov-5.471999_pt1 | contig 15858 bp, 3 predicted proteins | sample MGYA00375137_ERZ795053 | MGnify/ENA primary metagenome ERZ795053 (study PRJEB30182, sample SAMN05720284) | activated sludge metagenome | isolation source: Anaerobic digester | place: Hong Kong | collected 2014-12-17 ...
GGGCAACTGATCGACGAGGCGATGGACGCCGTAATGAGTGCGAACCCGACGCTGATCGGCACATTGCCGCGCATGTACAACAAGGACAACATTGATCAGCGTCGGCTCGGTGAGTTGATTGACCTGTTCAACGGCGATGCGGCGTTTGTCGGCGTGATCGGCGGACCGCCGAGCTGGCCGGCGCACGCCACGGGCGCCGGGCTCGACGCGCCCAACAACGCCCGTACCGCATGCAGTTTCTCACCGGCCCACACGGACGGCGTACGCTGGCTGTTGGGCGAGGACGCCGTCGCGTTCGGCGGGGCGATCAGGGATATGTGGGATCCGACGTGCTACGACGATCCCGACCGCGCGGGCAGCGCGCTGCAGAGCTGCTCGAATGGTGACAACGGCGGGGTTCACTCCGGCAGCGGCGTGCCCAACCACGCCTTCGCTATGCTCACGGACGGTAAGTCGTTCAACGGATATACCGTTGCGGGCATTGGTCCGATCAAAGCCGGCGCAGTCTGGTATCGCGCGCTGACAGTCTACCTGACGTCCGGCGCCGATTTCGAGGATGCGTACTGGGCGTTCAACCAGGCGGCTGCCGATCTGGTGGGCACGACGCCGAATGACCCACGTACCGGCGGGCCTTCGGCGAGCGCATTCACTGCCGCCGACGCGCTGGAGGTCGACAAGGCATTGCTGGCGGTCGAGATGAACACGCCCGGCCGCTGCGGCGACGAGCCGCCGGTGATCAGCGCGGTGCCGCCTGCGGAATGCACTGGGCAAACTCTGCTCTTCGCGGAAGATTTTGAATCCGGCCTGGCCGGCTGGTCGGTGTCGCACAGCGCCACGCCCACATCGTACGATTGGATCACGACGTCAGGTCTGCCATTTGCGCGTCCGGGCTCAGCCGCGTTCGGCGCTGATCTGAACAGTTCGTGTGCGTTCGGCCCTGACGAATCGGGCGTGGTCCACCTGGACAGTCCGGTGATTAATCTGCCGGGAACACTGGATTTCCCGACACTTTCATTCACGCACTTCATGGATTCAGAGGCCAACTGGGACGGCGGCAATGTCCGGATCAGTGTGAATGCCGGCCCGTGGCAGTTGCTGCCCGCATCCGCGTTCTACTACAACGCGTACAACCGCAAGCTGTTCACCGCCGGTCAGGGCAACAGCAATCCGCTTGCGGGCCAGGAAGCATTCACGGGTTCGGGCGGTCAGTGGGGCACATCGCTGGTATACCTGGGCGGGCTGGTGAGCGGCGGGGAAGCGATCCGTATCCGGTTTACCGTTGGCAAGGATGGCTGCTCGGGCACGGATGGATGGTATGTCGATGACGTGCGCGTTTACGACTGCGCCGGCGCTGACGACTGCAACGGCAACGGCATCCCCGACGAAGTCGAGACCATTGGCGGCGGCCATCTTGATGTGGGGCTGTCCAATCCATCGGGACACGGTTCCGGATACTTCTCCGATGCCGACCTAGGTCCCAGCGGCTTCGTGTTCGTCCGCGCCCAGTATTTCACGTTGTTTGCGCCCACAACCATCGAGGGCATCCGCTTCTGGGGTGGGTATTATCCCAACAACACGCCCCCAACCGACGATCTGGCGGTGATATTCCATGCGGACGACGGAGGTTCTCCAGGATCAGCCGTATCAACCCAGCTCAGCGTGCCGGCCACGCGCACGCTGAGCGGATTCAGCATCGCCGGCGTCGATGAGTGGGAATTTGTAATTGAGCTGCCGAATTCGGTGAGTCTCGCGGCTGGCGATTACTGGATCGAGATCTTCAACGACACGACCGGCGACGATGACACATTTTTCTGGTCGGGCTCCACCTACAGCATCGGCCTGGTGGGCAACGCATTGGCGACGGAGGCGCCGGGCGTGAGCTGGAGCACCTTTATCCTGGACCCCGATGATGTTCCAATCTATCAGACCTTCAACCTCGCAATCGAGCTGCACGCTGGGGTGGTTGGAACGGATTGCGACGCCAACGGCATTCCTGACGAATGTGAGCCCGCATACGATTGCAACGGCAATGGTGTGCGGGACAGCTGCGAGATCGCGAGCGCCACCAGCGACGACTGCAATGCCAACGGGTTTCCTGATGAGTGCGATCTCAAGCAGCGCAAGCTCGGAGGGACAAACAGCAGCTTCTACCTGGAGCTTAACGCAGCCACCGGCGGCGCCATGGCCGTTTCGGGACTGGGCTTGGGAGGGTTCGGCAACGTTGCCGGGCTGGCGTATGACCCGAACGCGGACACGTTGTACGGAACGGATACGACATCGGATCAACTTGTGATCATTGATCCTGATACGGGCGCGGCGAGCGCCGTGGGTGCACTCGGGTTCGCTTCCGTAAGTGGATTGGCGTTCGATCCAGTCTCGAGCACACTCTACGGTTCGGACACCACAACAGATCAGCTCATTACGATCGATCCTGTCACTGGAGCGGGCGCCGCGATCGGTGCGTTGGGGTTCGCCTCCGTATCCGGTCTGGCATTCAATCCGACGACGGGCGTCCTGTATGGAACCGATACGTCTTCGGACCAGCTTATCGTCATCGATCCGTTGACCGGAGCGGGGACGGCAGTCGGTGCGTTGGGATTTGGGCAGGTGGAAGGACTGGCCTTCGATCCGGTCACCGGCACATTGTATGGTTCAGACCCCGTCGCGGACCAACTCCTCACGATCAATCCGGCGACGGGTGCGGCAACGCCTGCCGGATCGCTTGCGTTCGGCTCCGTGCAGGGACTGGCTGCCAATCCGGGCACCGGCGTGCTGTACGGTGCAGACACCAGCACCGATCAACTCATCTCGATTGTACCGGACGTGTCCGCAACGGCTGTCGGACCGTTGGGATTCTCGACCGTCACCGGCCTCGCGTTCAATCCGAACACCAACCAGTTGTACGGCGTGGATGGGACCACCGACCGGCTTCTGCTCATTAACAAGGTCACGGGCGCGGGCACGTCGATAGGGATAATCGGTTTCGGCGGCGTCGAGGGTCTGGCGTTCAATCCCAACACCAACACGCTGTACGGCACGGATACGACCACCGATCAGCTCATTACCATCAATCGCTTCACGGGTCAGGGCACAGCCGTTGGGCCGTTGGGATTCAACAGCGTCTTTGGCCTGGCGTTCGATCCCAATACGAACACGCTTTACGGTACAGACATCGTCACGGATCAGCTCATTACCATCAATCGCTTCACGGGTCACGGGACTGCCGTCGGGCCGTTGGGCTTCAACAGCGTCTATGGACTGGACTTTGATCCGAATACCAACACGCTGCTGGGCACAGACATCAGCACGGACCAGCTCATCACCATCAACACCGCGACAGGCCAGGGCAGCGCCGCCAGCGGGTTGGGGTTCCCCTTCGTGGCTGGTCTGGGATTCGATTCCAACACGGACACGTTGTACGGCTCGGATATCGGCTTGGATCAGCTCATTGTTATAGACCCGCCTTCCGACCTGGGCGCCGCGATTGGGGTCTTGGGCTTCGCGCAGGTTGAGGGGCTGGCATACAATCCTGGCACGGGCAAGTTGTTTGGTACCGAAACAAACAAGGATCAGCTCATCATCATTGATCCGGTCACGGGCTCGGCCACAACAGTCGGGCCCTTGGGCTACAGTAACGTCCAAGGCCTCGCGTTCGATCCGCTATCGGGCACGCTGTACGGTACCGACGTCACCACGGACCAGCTCATCGCGATCAATCCGGTCACGGGCGCGGGGACGGCCATCGGTGCGCTGGGATTCAGTCAGGTGAGCGGTCTGGCGTACGATCCGACGACGGGCACCCTATTCGGCACTGATGTCACGACAGACCAACTCATCACGATTGATCTGCTGACCGGCGCGGGCAGCGCGGTTGGGCCGCTCGGTTTTGGAGGCGTGTTCGGCCTCGCGTTCGACGCCGCGACGGGAACGCTTTATGGAGCAGACCCGTTCAGCGACGAGCTCATCATCATCAACCCGAATACCGGCGCCGGGACCTTGGTCGGAGGTCCGATTTCCGTGCTCGGCCTGGCGTTCGATTCGGCCAATGGCGTCCTCTTTGGATCGTTCAGCCAGCTCACATCCATCGATCCGGCTACTGGGCAGGGCACCGCCGTCGGGGAGCTGGGATTCAGCAGCATCCATGGTCTGGCGTTCGATCCCATTTCCGAGACGGTGTTTGGATCGGACATCAACACCGATCAACTCATTGCCATCGATCCGGAAACGGGCGCGGGCAGAACGGTCGGAGCGTTAGGCTTTGATCAGGTGGAGGGACTGGCATTCGATCCGGACGGCGGCGCACTATATGGAACGGACGTCGCGACCGACCAGCTCATCTTCATTAATCCGATGACTGGAGCCAGCGCGATTGTCGGCGCGCTGGGCTTCGGCAACGTCTATGGCCTGGCTTATGATTCCGAGTCGGGCACGTTGTACGGCACGGACATCGTTGCGGACGAGCTCATCATCATCAATCGGTTGACTGGCGCCGGGACCACGGTCGGACCGCTGGGCTTCGGCAGCGTTCAGGGTCTGGTCTATCACGCGGGCACCGGGTTGCTCTACGGCACCGACACCGCCACCGAACAGCTTGTCCGCATCGACCCTGCGACCGGCCATGGTACGATCGTCGGGCCGACGCAGTTTGCGGACATCTTCGGACTGGCACTGGTGGAGTCTGCCAACGACTGCAATGCCAACGCCGCCCCCGATGAATGTGACATTGCGTCCGGAATAAGCGAGGACTGCAACGCCAACGGCACGCCGGACGAATGCGAGATCGACGGCAACGACGAAGATGACTGCAATGCCAACGGCGTCCCCGACGAGTGTGACATCGCGACCGGCACGAGCGACGATTGTAACGCCAACGGGACACCGGACGAGTGCGAAACGGATTGCAATGCCAACGGCATCGCGGACGTCTGCGAGATCGCGAGCGGCACCAGCGACGACTGCAATGCCAACAGCATTCCGGACGAATGTGATCTGGCCAACCCGGCAGCACTCTATTGGGCAGCCGGCTCGGTTGTCGCGCCGGTCATCCAGCGCACCAGCATCGGCTCGCCCGACATTGTGGACGTGATCACGGATATCGCCCTGGGGCCGTATGACGTCGCGGTCGATGGCCGTGGCGAGCGGCTTTACTGGGCCCAGCCGGCTGACCTGCCAAGCCTGGTAACTGTCCGGCGCTCGCAACTCGACGGAAGCGCGATTGAGGACGTTATTCTCGCACCTGAGCTTAGCCAACCCGAGAGCATCGCGATTGCTCCAGTCGCCGGCAAGCTCTACGCGATTGACGGCGACTCCATCCGTCGCGCGAATCTCGACGGCAGTGACGTGGAAACCGTACTCACGGACAACTTCACGGACTGCCTTGTCGATGGCGGAACAGAACTTGCCATCGACGAGTTGAATCAGCACATGTTCTGGATTACGGCGGACGACGTCTATCGCGCCGGGCTGGACGGTTCGGGATGCGATGTCGTGATTGCGAAACCTACTTCGGGGTGGACCAACGCGCATCTCGCGCTGGATCCTCCCGACGCCCGGATCTACGTCCACCAGCGACACATCTCAACGGAATTGCTCCAGAGTTTCATTCGTACCGATTTGGACGGCGGCGGCAATGAGCCCTTGATCACTTCGGGCCTGGGCAGCGTTGCGGATATCCAAATCGACGTGCCCAGCCGCAAGCTCTACTGGATTGAGCCGAACGGGGTTTTCCGGGCGAATCTCGACGGCAGCAACATGGAAATAGTCAACAGCAGCAGCCTGAATCTGCCGCGATCATTCGCATTGCAGTCATCGCAATTGGATTGCAACGATAACGGCGAGCTCGATGAATGCGAGGCCGCGAACTGCGCCGGTGATCCCGCATGCTCAGACTGCAACGCCAATGGCAGCTTGGATGAATGCGACCTCGCCGGCGGGTTGAGCGCCGATTGCAACAGCAACGGCGTACCGGATGAATGCGATGTTGACCCAGTCGACCCCGACGTCAATGGCGTGATCAGCGCGGACTGCAACAGCAACGGTACGCCCGACGAATGCGAAGCTGACTGCGACAATGATGGCACGCCCGATCAATGCGAAGTCGAGCATAGTGTCTTTGCCGAGTCCTTCGATGCCTACGCCTTGGGAAGCAACCTGAACGGTCAGGGTGGCTGGAAGGGCTGGGACGACAATCCAGCCGCGGGCGCGCCGGTCACCGCCGATCAGGCCCACACCGGCCAATACGCGGTCGATATTTCCGGCGACGCGGATCTGGTTCATGAATTCTCCGGCGCGACTGCCGGTCAGTGGACGCTCACCATCTGGCAGTACGTCCCCGCAGCCTTCGACGGGGACTCTACTCTGATCTTGCTGAACACCTACAGCGACGGGGGCCCGAAAAACTGGTCGACCCAGGTCCGCATGAACAGCACCAGTCAGGAGGTCATCTCCGACCCAGCCGGCGTCACGCTGCCCTTGATCACCGACCAATGGGTCTCGCTGCGCGTGGAGATCGACCTGGACGCCAACACCCAGACGCTCTTCTATGACGGGGAACTGCTGACCAAGAGAAGCTGGACCGATGGCCTCTCCGCTTTCGGCGTGCCCGATATCGCTGCCGTGGACCTGTTCGCCAACGGTGGCACGTCCATTTACTACGACGATCTCTCATTGGTCGAGCGTATCAACGATTGCAATGCCAACGGCGTGCCCGACGACTGCGACCTCGCCGAAGGCGCTAGCCTGGACTGCGACGCCAACGGCGTTCCCGACGAGTGTGACGCCGCAATCGACGACTGCAACACGAACGGTATTCCCGACATCTGTGAACCGGACTGCGACAGCAACGGAACCATTGACGCGTGCGAAATTGTGCGCCAGCCCCGCGGCTTTGGCGCCTTCGGGATCATCGCACAGGTCGTTCCGGCTTCGACCGGTTTTGACGATTTCAACACCAAGGAGTGGGACGATTTCACCCTCGCAGAGGACACGCTGCTGACGACCGGCCGGGCGTCCTTCACGGTCGAGCCTGGCTACTCCGCGGTGACCTTCATCGTGGAGATTGCCTCTGCACCGGGCGGGGAAGATGCGGGTCACGTGGTGTGGCTGTCCGCGGTCGGCGTGTATGACGACGCGTCGGGCGTGGTGTCGTTTGATTTTGGCGCCGCGCTCTTGCCGGCCGGGACCTATTGGATCTCTGTCCATGCCACGGATCTGATCCCATCGAACCAGCAGGTCTTCTGGCGGCGTTCGAACGTGCTCCATCCGCACGGCTCTGAGCACTGGGTCCACAATTTCGGTGGCGGGTTTGGCGTGGGACCATTTCCAATTCTGGGCTCCAGTTTCGCGGGCTCACCAGCCGACCTGGCCTGGGCCCTGGACGCCATCGACTGCGATGAGAACGGCCTTCCCGACGAATGCGAGCCCGCAAGTTCGGACTGCAACCTCAACGGGATGCCCGATGTCTGCGACGTTTCCACCGGAGTGTCCGGCGACTGTAATACGAACGGCATACCCGACGAATGCGATATCGCCGCCGGCACAAGCCAGGATTGTCAGCCGGACGGTTATCCCGACGAATGTCAACTTGCGCATCCAACGCCGCTGATCAGCCAGCCGCGGGCACCGACAGGCGGTGAATTCTCGGATTGTTTCTGCGATTACTGCAGCGGGTCGCAGGTGATCGCTGACCAATTTGTGCTGGCCGATCGCGCACGCGTCGGAAGCGTGCGGTTCTGGGGAGTTTACTTCGATCCGGATGATCCCGGGCCGGCGCCCAATGTGACCATCATCATTCATGAGGACGATGGGGGTCTTCCTGGCGCGATCCTCGCGACATACGTGAATCCTGCGACTCAGCGGGCCATGACCGGCGAGACTGTGTCCGGGAGCGCGGAATGGCAATTCGATTGCATTCTTGATCCCTGCCTGCCGCTGGATCTCGGGACGTACTGGATCGAGATTCAGGAAAACACAGATGTGACCGCAGCCAGCCTTGCCTGGAGACACGGTGAGTTGGATGCTGTTCACGGTTTGCCAGACATCGCCTACGACCACGCGTGTCCAGCAGTAGATTGGGCCGCTGCCGGCTTTGGTATTGAAATGGCGTTCGAGCTGTTCGACGGCCCTTGCGCTCCACCAGCCGGCGATTGCAACAGCAACGGCGTGCCCGATTCGTGCGATCCGGACTGCAATGCGAACGGCAGCCCGGATGCGTGCGATATCGCCGTCGGAACCAGTACGGATTGCAACCTCAACGGCGCTCCGGACGCGTGCGACCTGGCTGGCGGAATAAGCTCGGATTGCAACAGCAACAGTATTCCGGATGAATGCGATCTTGCAGCCGGCACCAGTGAAGACTGCAACACCAACGGAGTCTCCGATGTCTGCGACATCAACTACTGCCCGTCTGTCTGCGGCGGCGTCAACGAAGGCTTCGAGGCGGGCGACTTTACCGGCTGGCAGGTCCAGGATCTCGCTTCGCCGAGTGTGCCGATCATGGTGGACGGTTCGGGAACGTTCCTTTGGATTCTCCAGAGTGATCCCACGGAAGGCGACTTCGCGTGTCTCCACGGATTCAGTGGTTCCTCACCCGGTACGATTCGAATCAGCCAGGATTTCGCCGTCCCGGCCCATGTGACGACGCTCATGTTCGATTATCGTGCAGCGTGGATCGTTTCTTCCGGCTCCGGCGATCGCACATTCTCTGTGAACATCGAGCCGGCCGGCGGCGGAACGTCCTGGCAGACGGACGTCATTCTGGTCGCCAGCGCAGGCACTTCCGTCGCGGATACAGGACACCTGACCGGCGCCGTCGACGTGAGCGCTTTCGCCGGCAGCGTGGTTCGCGTCGCCTTCGAGTGGTTCGTTCCGGATACGCTACCCTTGGGCGGCTTCCAGCTTGATAACATCCGGTGCCACCCGGCGCAACCTTGCGTCAGTTCGGACTGCAACGCCAACGGCACACCGGATGAGTGCGAGGCGGACTGTAACGCGAACGGGGCGGCCGACGCGTGCGATGTCGCGGCCGGCACGAGCGTGGACGCTGACTTCAACGGCGTTCCCGACGAATGCGAAAATCCGTCGCAGGACTGCAATAGCAATGGCATGGACGATCTGGATGACATCGCATTCGGCAATAGCGACGATTGCAACACCAACGGAACTCCGGATGAATGCGAGCTGGCAGCCGGCGGAGTGCCCTCGGGCTTCGCCTTGGAGTTCGACGGAGTCAACGACCACGTTCTGATTCCTTCAACTCCGGACCTGCGTCCCCTCAACAACTTCACCATTGAAGCCTGGATCAACGTCCGGCAACTCGGTGGCGTGCAGAGCTTGGTGTTTCATGACGAGGATGGTGGTGGAGATGACGGTTACGCCCTGGTCATTCTCGCTGATGGTCGGGCCCGATTCTCAGCCAGCAATGCAAACGGCTTTGGCAATCAGAATGTCGTATGCGATGATATTCTCACCATCGACGTCAATCAGTGGCATCACGTGGCAGGGGTGTATGATAATTCGGTGCTCAAGGTATATGTCGATGGGCAGGAAACCAGCAAGCCGGCTGCCGGCGACGTCGCCTATACTGTCACCGACAGCCTCAACCTCGGACGGCGAGGCGGCACCAATTCGCCCAATACCAACTTCCTGTCCGGACAGATCGATGAAGTACGTTTCTGGAATGTCGTGCGCTCCCCTGCGGAAATCGCAGCACATATGAACACAACTCTGGTCGGCGACGAACTGGGCCTCGTCGCCTACTGGCGCGCCGACGAAGGCGCCGGCATGGTCCTGGTGGACTCAGCCGATGCGCACGACGGCGCGTTGGTCAACGGACCGCTCTGGACTGAGCTTCCCCCAGTCCCCTCCGGCAACGACTGCAACCTCAACGCCATGCTCGATGAATGCGAACTCCAGGCAAATGACTGTGATTCGAACGGCGTTCCCGACGATTGTCAGCCGGATTCTGACGGGGACGGCGCTATCGATGCCTGCGACGCGTGCGCCGGTGGCGCCGGCAGCGGCGACGCCGATGGCGATGGTGATATCGACGGCGCGGATGCAACGGCCTTCGAGCGATGTTTGAGCGGACCGGATGTGGCGATTGGGACCGAGTGCGATTGCTTCGACTTCGACGAAGATGGTGACAACGATCTGCTCGATTTCGCCGAATTCCAAGTGATGTTCAACCCGTGATTTCTCTGCACGCGCTCGACCAAGGGCGGATGCGCATGCAGCGCCCTGGTGGCGACGTCGTCTGTCTGCATGACGGTTCCTCGTGGAACCAAGAGGCCAAGCTGCTCGCCGCCGACACCGGCGCGGACAACTTTGGGTCATCGGCAGCAATCGAGGGGAACGTGATCGCGATCGGAGCGCCCGCCGACACGTACAACGGCATACGCTCGGGTTCGGCTTCAATCTTCCGTTTCACGTGGCAGTGGAGGGCGGCGCTCCACTCACGACAACGACAGACCGATGCTTCAAGTTCCATTCGGAGCCCCTCTTCTGGTACCCAGTTGCCCAGCTCGGGAGGACTGCCGACAACCACGAGTGGCCATGGGTCGAAGGTAAAGCATTTGAAGCGGACCACAGTGAGTCTGGAATCCGCCTCCCTTGGCGCGCTTCCAATTTCCCACCGGGCGGCTTCCGAATCTTTCTGTTCCACGGCTGCTTGCAAGAACATCGAATCCTCCCTTTGGGTGTTTGAGCGTGCCTGGTGCCGCGCCAAGCCGGGCATCATCAACCACTGGGCAGCAGAGCGCTTGCCGTCTCCACACGGGAATCCGGCGCGCGTCCCGACTCTGCTGCGAGCGGCGGAATGGGCTGAGTTCCAGCTGTGTGCAATCCCTGCTCCGGCTGCGCGACAGATTCCGTCTCCCAGCGCACCAGGTGCAGGTCCTCGACGAAGATCACGTACAGCACCGGTACGAGGACAAGCGTTACGAGCGTGGCGACCAGCATGCCCGCTATCTGGACATAACACATGGGCTCCCACAGCGGTCCCCCTTCCATTGCCAGGGGGATCAAGCCGCCGACACAGGCCAGAACGGTCGTGAGGACTGGGCGCAAGCGTGCGAGCCCAGCATCGACAACAGCCCTGCGGAGCGGCTCACCCTTGTGGCGCATCTCATCAATGAAGTCGAAGAGCACGATCACGTGGGAGATGATCAGACCCGCCAGCGACGCAACGCCGAGGAACGCCATAAAACCGAAGGTTGACTTCATGACGACGAGCCCGATCAGCCCGCCGACGATCCCGAAGGGGACCGCGGCGTAAACCAGCAGCGGCTGCGTTGCCGAATTGAACTGCAGCACCAACGCGAGGTAGATCGCAATAAAGGACACGCAAAGCGCAATCGACAGTGACTTGAAGCCCTTGTCCTGCTCGAACTTTTCGCCCCCGAACTCCCACCGATACCCAGCGGGAAATTCGATAGCGCTGGCATCATGGCCCCCGACGGGCGCTGGCGCCGGCAGCAGCCGCTGAAGCTCTGCGACGATCTCGCTCGGCAGCACGCCCGGCACCGTGTCGCAGCGAACCGTAAGGCAGCGCTCGTGGTCGCGTCGGCGAATCTTCGGGGTCACAAGTTCCCGCTTGAATGTCGCGAGTTGCCGCAACGGCGTTCCCACGCCTGTAGCGGCGTTGACGACATTGAGGCTGAACAGATCATCGAGTTGGCTCCGCTCGGACGGGCGCAGCCGCAGCATGATGTCGATGAGCCTGTCCTGCTCGCGGATCCGACTGACCGAAATCCCCGAGAGGCCGGCGCCGACGGTCGCAGCGACATCCTGATGCGTAAGCCCGCTCATGGCCGCGCGGTCGTGGTCGACGTACAGGGTCATCTGGAACACCGGATCGCCCCAGTCATCGTGGATGTCGGTCGTCCCAGGGATGGACCGCAATTTCGACTTGACCTGCGCGGCCAGATCGCGAAGCGCTTCGATGTCGGGGCCGTAAAGGCGCAGTTGCACCGGGATGCCAATGGGTGGGCCGGTCTCGAGCATCTGGGTCCGGACGCGCGCCTCGGCGATCTGAAGAGGGAGTTCCTTCTTCAGCCGGTCAACGACCGAAGCGGTCTCCTCCTTGGACACGGTGTGCACCAGAATCTGGGCGTAGTTGTCGGCGCGCTGCTCCGGTTCGATCGAGAGCCAGAAGCGCGGTCCGCCAGCGCCTACAAACGTCGTGTAACTGCGAATATTCAGCCCCTCCAGGGCATCGATCTGGCGGATTGCATCCAACGCCACGTCGCGCGTTTCGCGGATGGGCGAGTCCTCCGGCAGGTCGAGGTTCACGACAAATACGTCATGCAGATCCTTGGGGAAGAAGGAGGTTCCGATCGTGCGCACCAGCATCACGCCGGTGACGAGAACGAGAACCGCGACGCCGGCGGAGAGCCACCGACGGGCAATACAGCCTTCGACGAACGCCTTGTAGAGCCTGGGAAACCCACGGGCAGGCTGGCCGTCCGAGGCCTCGAACCCCTTCTGCCCCTTGAGCATGTAAAAGCCCATGAGCGGGGCGAACGTCCAGGCGACGACCATCGCCGCGACTAGCGAGAACGACACCACGATCGGCAGCGAGTAAATGAAGTCGCCCGTCTTGCCCTTGACCAGCAGCAACGGCAGAAACGCGACGATGTTGGTGAGCGTGGCGTAGAAGACCGCCCGGGCCAAGCGCTTCGGGCCGAGCCAAGCGGCCACGTGGCGCGGCTGGCCGTGTGCCAACTCGCGGTTAATGGCGTCGGCTGCCACGACCGGCGCGTCTACCAGCAGTCCCAGCGCAATGATCAGCGCCGCGATCGAGACCTGCTGCAGGTCAATCCCGACGAGCTGCGACATGCCCAGCGCCATTGCGACGGTGACGGGTATTGCGATGGCAACGAGCAGCGCGCTGCGCCACTCCATGAACAGCACCGACACCAGCACGACGATGACGATCGCCTCGATCAGGCAGCGGTTGAAGTTCGCGATCTTGTGGTGAACTTCCGCAGGTTCGTCGCTGGTTCGCTCGATCCGCAGGTCCTGCGGCAGTTGCAGCTTCATCTCGTCGATCGCGGCGGTGACGTCATGGTCGTACTTGGCGATATGGGTGCCTTTCACCTGCCGCACTGAAATCGTGATCGCCCGCCCCGTCTGCAGTTCGTAATTCTCTGGCACAGCTTGCTCTTCGTGGCTTGGGCGCTCCGCCGCGCCGTGGTCTTGGCCAGACGCTTCGCCCGGCGCGACCTTGATGGTCCGGTAGTTCAGCACGTCGGCGGGGTCCTCGTAGCCGCGCGTGACCTCCACCAGGTCGCGCAAGTAGAGGGGGTAACCCTCCTTGGAAAGAGCCAGGACGGTGTCGCCGATTTCCGCAGCAGAGGTGTACTCCCCGGTGGGTCGGACGATGACGTTCTGGTCGGGTAGTTCGACCTGCCCGCCAGGAATGTTGATGTTTCGCTGCTGGATCCGATCGACGAGTGCGAGCGGCGTGATCCCAAACTGGTTGAGCCGCTGCCCCGAATAGGTCAGCCACACCTGCTCATCCTGCGCGCCCACCAGATCGATCTGGGCGACATAGGGCGACTGTTTCAGGCGATCACGAATGCGGTCAGCGAAGTGCTTGAGCTCGCGGTAAGAGTACTTATCCCGAGCCGCCAGCCGAAGTTCGTGCTCCAGGCCATTGAGGTCCTGGATCCAGAAGGGCCGCCAAACGTCCGGGGCGAACTCGTCGGCCCCGACGTTCTGGCGTTCCCAGCGGTCAAGTTCACGCTGAAGGTCGGCGCGGTTCATACCCGGATTCAGCGTAACGTCGAGCATGCCGGCGCTGGGCGCTTCGACAATCGCCACGTCGCGTGCGACGCCTGCCTCCGTCAGGGACTGGGCGAGCGTGCGGCCCATGCGGATAACCTGCGCGCGCGCGACGGTGCTTGGATAAACCAGAACCCCGGTCCAGTGTTCGGCAGCCGGCGCGGGGGAAATCTGCTGCCGATGCGCCTCGATCGCTTCGCGGATGGTCTTGGCACGCAGGGCGATCTCCAGATCAGAGACCGGAGGCGAACTGATGGTGAGCATGACCGCTACGGAGTCACCGAAGTCCTTGTTCAGAAACGACTGCGTAGGCTTTCCCGCCGCCTGGGGCAGGTCGGTGATCTCGCCGAGCTTGCCGCGGATGTCCTGCCACACGAGTTCGGCGTTCCGCTCGGTCTCAAACAGTTCCACGTAGACGATCGAGATGCCGGGCCGACTGATCGATTTGATGTGCTCAACGGCCGGATTCTCGGCGACCTTGCGCTCGATCTTGCGCGTGACCTCCTGCTCCACCTTCTCGGCCTCAGCGCCGGGGTAGGGCGTGAGGATGACGCCGGTGACGACCGGGATGATCGGATCCTGCCGCTGCGGCATGATCAGGTAAGCGTAGGCCCCCCAGGCCAGCGCCGAAATCATGGCGGTCCAGGCGATCGGACGTTTGCTCACAAAGAACTGGGAAATGTTCATTTGGCCTCCGGCAGCATGGCTGCTGAAGCTGGGGACTCAGGGATCACCTGGACGGGGAGGCCATCGGTCAGGCGCTCGGCAGTCGTGATCACGACCTTGGAGCCTGGCCCCACCTCGCTCGCGGGCAGAACCTCGACCTGGTTGTTGTAGACGCCGCCGAGCAACACCGTCCGGGCGCGGGCAACGTCGCGGCCGCTTTCGGTGACGGCCTCGTACACCATCAGCTCGTCCGCAGTTCGCCCACGGTGGACGGCGGCCATCGGCAGCAACATGACGGCGCGGTCGTTTTCCGATCCGACGTCAACCGTCACGATCATGCCCGCCCGCAGCAGGGGCTGACCATCTGCATACTGCGGGTTGCGCAGCGTCAACTCAGTCAGGAACGTTCGCGTCAGCGGGTCCGCCTGCGGCGCGATCTTGGTCACCTCGGCCTCGAACGCACGCCCCTCGAAGGCGTCGGCGGTGACCCGTAGCTTCTGGCCGAGGAAGACCCGGTCATCGGAGGTGCGGATCGCCGGATCGCCGATCATCGTATCGGGTACACCGAAGGTGATGTGGACCGTGGAGATGTCGATCAGGCGGAACGCAATCTCGTGGGCTGCCTTACGTTCGCCCGGCTCGATCTGCTTTTCGGCAACGGTGGCGTGGTCGAAGGGTACGACGAGCTGGCGATTGAGGTAGTCGTCGTTCGCCTGATCGAGTTGCACCTTCGCGTCCGCGAGGGCATGCGCCGCCGCTTCCAGCTCGCCTGCCGCCGTGACGCGTTTCGCTGCTGCGTCGTCGCGCGCAACCTCGGAAACCGAACCCGACGTTTGATTGAACCGCTCGAGAACGCGCGTCGCGATTTCGAGGTTATCCTCCGCCGTTGCCACCCGCGCTTCCAGCTGCGCGACGCGGGCTTCCGCGCTGGCCTTGGCGCGGCGAAGGTCGCCTTCGTCGAGCTCGGCGATCACCGTCCCCTTCGCCAGCACGTCGCCGACCTGCACGTCCCGGTCCAGCCCAGGTGGGCGGTAGAGGCGCTGCACAGTGCCGGGTAGCTTGAACGCCAGCGCCGTGCTCTGGAGAGGCTCAACGGAACCACTGAAGCGGCTGGAAACTGTGATCTCTTCTGGCGCGAGTACTCTCACCCGAACGGGCACCACCTGGGCCGCCTGCTCCGGACGCTTGTTGCACCCGAGCTCGCCGACGACAACTGCGCCGACGACGCAGGCAAACAGGCACATCCACCGCGTGCGCCGCGCTCGATATCTGGATTCACTTGCTTTCACGACTGATCTCCTCTGCCGTCAGGCATGGGCCGGATTCAGTGGCAGGTGCGGGCTCGGCGAATTCCCAACCGCCGCCCAGCGCCTTGTAGAGCGTGACGAGGTTCACCACGACCGATACTTC
>ERZ795053.4162-NODE-4162-length-15843-cov-10.910628_pt1 | contig 15843 bp, 12 predicted proteins | sample MGYA00375137_ERZ795053 | MGnify/ENA primary metagenome ERZ795053 (study PRJEB30182, sample SAMN05720284) | activated sludge metagenome | isolation source: Anaerobic digester | place: Hong Kong | collected 2014-12-17 ...
CCGGCCTGGAAGTCGAGCTTGGATCCGGCGTGGATGTCGGGCAGGACCTGGCGGTCGAGGCGGACATAGTTGGCGTTGGGCCAGGCGCAGGACTGCTCGGCGACGGCGGCGGCCAGGGCGGCGTCGGAGGTGGAATGGATGGTAATGTTGGGGAAGGCGCGCATGAGAGCGATGTCTTCGAGGAGGTGGTGGGTGGGGCCGGAGTCTTCGTAGGAGAAGCCGGCGCCGACGCCGACGATGGTGATGGGGATGTTCATGATGGCGTTGTTGACGCGCACCAGTTCGATCGGCCGCATGACGGCGAAGGGGGCGATGGCGTAGAAGAACGGGCGCTTGCCTTCGCGGGCGAGGCCGGAGGCGACGAGGATGCCGTTCTGCTCGGCGATGCCGACGTTGATGAATTGTCCGGGCAGGTCGCGCCGGATCTGGTCGAGGGCGGGGGCGCCCATGTCGGCGGAAACGATGACGACGCGGCGGTCGTTGCGGGCGATTTCGTAGATCTTGTTCCAGAAGGAATCGCGCTGGCTGATGGGATTAGGCATGGGGGGCATTCCTTTCGAGTTCGGCACGGGCCTGCTTGGCTTCATCCCCGGCCGGGGCGGCGCCGTGCCAGAGGGGGACGCAGGACATGAAGTCGATGCCGGCGCCCTTGGTGGTGTCGGCGATGATGATGGTGGGGTTGGGGCGGCGGCGGGAGCGCAGGCCCTGGAAGGCGTTCAGCAGCGCGGGCACGGACTGGCCTTCGACGCGGATGACGTTCCATCCGAAGGCCTCCCACTTCTTGTCGAGGGGTTCGAGGCTTAGGAAGTTCTCAGTGAAGTCGAGGACGCACTGGTAGTTGCGGTCGAGGATGGCGACGAGATTGTTGAGGCGGTTGTGGGCGGCGAACATGGCGGTTTCCCAGATGGAGCCTTCCTGGTTTTCGCCGTCGCCGAGGAGGGTGAAGACCATGTGGTGCTTGAGATCCATCTTGGCGGCGAGGGCGAGGCCGGCGGCGAAGCCGAAGCCCTGGCCGAGGGAGCCGCAGGTGATTTCGGCGCCGGGGACGCTCTTCTGGAGGTGGACGCCGAAGGGGCCGTCCTTCTGGGCGAAGGAGGCGAGATCCTTGGGGTCGAAGAAGCCGGCGTCGGCGAGGACGGCGTAGAGCATGGGGGAGGCCTGGCCCTTGGAGAGGATGAAGCGGTCGCGGTCGGGCCAGTCGGGGCGTTTGGGGTCGTAGCGCAGAATGCCGCCGTGGAACAGGACGCTCATGATTTCGGCGCAGGACATGGAGGAGGTGACGTGCCCGGTCTTGGCCTTGATGCAGGACTCGAGGACGAGCTTGCGGAGGCGGTGGGCTTTTTGCTCGAGGAATGGGATGTCGTTCATGGGCTACCTGTTTCTGTGAGTCGGCGTTTGAGGGGAATGGATATCATCTTATCGAGGTGCTCGCAAGTTTTCGGGCCGAAAAGAGTCCGGACGCGTTCGCGGTAGGCGGGGTGGTTGAAATAGGTCTGGAAGGCATTGTCGCGGAAGGTCTGGACCTGGGCGGGGGTGAGGTGGTCGGTGGGGAGGGGCTGGGTCCAGTAGGAATGCTGGGAGAAGGCCTCCCAGCGGTCGGGGACGAGGCCGGCGGCCTTGGCGCGGCGGTAGAGGTCGGAGCCGGGGTAGGCCATGACGGTGTAGAAGTTGGCGAATTCGCAGTTGAGTTCGAGGGCGAGATCGAGGGTCTGCTGCATGGTTTCGAGGGTGTCGTGGGGCAGGCCGAACATGTAGTTGCCGATGATGTAGATGCCGGCATTCTGGATGGCGCGGATGGTGGAGACGACATCGCGGCGGATGTTCTTGTTCACATCGGCGCGGACTTCGGCGTTGCCGGATTCGATGCCGGGGCAGATCCACTGGACGCCGACTTTTTTGAGGCGCGGGAGGAGGTCGTCGAAGATGGTGTCGATGCGGGCGTAGACCCAGATGTTGAGGTCGTAGCCGCGTTCTTCGAGGAGTTCGCAGAAGCGGGTGACGCGGGCACGGTTGAGCATGAAGAGCTCGTCGGCGAAGCGGAAGTTGCGGACGCCGTGCTGCCGGACGAGTTCATCGATCCAGCCGATGACGGTTTCCATGGACCAGTTCTTGATGCCGGGCTTGCCGAAGATGGTGTGGATGCAGCAGTAGTCGCAGTTGTGGGGACAGTTGAGGGAGGTGTAGAGCGAGACGTAGGGGCGGCGGACATCGAGGAAGGCGGGGTCGCGGCTCTGCTCGAAATACTGGAAGCACTGCCAGTTGTGGGCGCGGTAGTTGTCGAGGGGGGGGAGCAGGTCCCAGGCGTAGCCGGGCAGTTCGGTGTCGAGGTTCTCGATGGGGCGCGGGGGGGCGGAGCGGACGGCGCCCTCGGGGGTGCGGCGCCAGAGGCCGGGGATGGAGGCGAGGTTGTCCTGGCCGTCGAGATGATCGAGAAGGCCGAGGAGGGTGTAGAGGCCTTCGCCTTCGACAAGGAAATCGGCGGCTTCCTCGGCGAGGGTCTGCTCGGGCAGGGCGGAGGGGTGGGTGCCGCCGATGGCGACGGGGATGTCCGGGTAGGCGGCCTTGAGGTCCTGGAGGAGCGGCCGGACGACGGGCATGGTCTGGGTGGAGGCGGAGGGGTGATGTCCGTAGACCATGACGACAACGAGGCGGGGTTTTTCCGCCAGGAGGCGGTCGCGGGTGGCGTCGTCCCAGCCCTGGATGTTCATGTCGTGGATTTGAACGGAGCGGCCCTGGCGGCGGATGGATTCGGCGAGAAGGCAGGCCCAGACGGGGACATCGAGGGCGGTAAATTCAATGGCGAGATCCTGGTAGATGGCCTTCTGATTGCCGGGGTTGATGAACAGGATGTCGAGAGCCATGATCCGCCTTGGTATCGTTGTGAGTAATCGAACGCTGGAATCTACCCGATCAACAGGGTCGGGGCAAGTTCATTGACGGGAATGAAGGAACGCGGCGTAGGTTTGGCGCAGGCCGTCGGGGAAGGGGGTTTGAGGCTGCCAGCCGAGGGCGCGCAGGGGGGAGGCGTCGAGGCGCTTGAGGGGGGCGCCGTCGGGCCGGGAGGGGTCGAACAGCAGCTCGCCGTCGTAGCCGACGACAGCCTTGACGGCCTGTGCCACTTCGGCGATGGAGAGGTCGGCATCGGGTCCGATGTGGATGGGGCCGCGGGCGGGGTCGTAGCGTTCGGCGAGGAACAGGCAGGCGTCGGCGAGATCGCGGGAGAAGAGGAAATCGCGGCGGGGGGTTCCGGTACCCCAGACCGTGACGGAGGGGAGATGCTGTTTCTTGGCCTCGTGCATACGGAGCAGGAGGCCGGTGGCGACGTGGGCGCTGGAGGGGTCGAAGTGGTCTTCGGGGCCGTAGAGGGTGGCGGGGAGGGCGGCGAAAAAGCCGAGGCCGGATTCCTGCCGGATGGCTTCGCATGCGGCGATTCCGGCGAGCTTGGCGGCGGCGTAGGCGGCGTTGGTGGGTTCGAGGGGGCCGGTCATGAGGCTTTCGACGCGCAGGGGCTGGGCGGCGTCGCGGGGATGGCAGCAGGAGCTGGCGAGGTAGAGAAGGCGGGGAATGTGCAGGCGGGCGGCGGCACAGATCACGTTCAGCACGACGCGGAGGTTGGATTCGAGCAGGCGGGCGGGGTGGGCCTGGTTGAGGGCGATGCCGCCGGATTCGCCGGCGGCGACGAAGACGACGTCGGGGCGGGTCTGAGCGAGGGAGCGCTGGACGGCGGCGGCATCCGCCCAGTCGGCGGTGTCGGCTGCGGACAGGGGGGTGACCTCGAGGCCGCGGCGGGAGGCTTCGGCCAGCAGGGCGGCACCGGCGAGGGTTTCGGTGCCGGCAATCCAAATCCGGGCGCTGGTCAAGTTCATGGGGCATAGGGTAGCATGGGGGCCGAAATGAGCAAATCGAAACCCAGGGTGGTCTATCTGCACCGGTATCCGCCGGAGATCGAGGCGTTTCAATGGCCGGCGCTGCGGGAGCTGGCGAAGGCGCTGGCGCCGGCCTATGAGCTGGTCTATGTGAGCATGGGGCCGTCGGGGGGGCGGCGAAACGAAGAACTGCGCCGGGACATGCGGGTGATCGAACTGCCGTTCAGCGTGGATCAGACCGATGGCCGGGACAAGTGGTTCAAGACGCTGCGCTGGTATGCGCACACGGGCCGGACGCTGGCGTGCATCCAGGAGCTGGCGCCGGCGGTGGTGATCTGCAAGGAAGCGCTGCCGTTCCTTCCGGGGCGCGTGGCGGCGCTGGGATTCCCGACGATCATCGAGACGAGCGACTGGTGGTGGTCCATTTTGCTGGGGCATCGGGGATGGGGACGGAAGCTGGCGGAACGGCTGGAGCGGCGCGAAGTGCGGAGCTGGAACCGCCCGACCGTGAAGGCGACCGTCAGCACCCGGGCGGAAGGCCGGCTGCTGGAGGCCAAGGGGCTGGAGGCATCGCGCGTGGTGGTGATCAATGCGCCGCAGAATCCGGGGGTGTTCCGCCCGCTGGAGCCGCGGCCGTCCAAGGAAGAACTGGGACTTGATCCTGCTCAAAAGCATTTTGCCATTTTCGGGATCATTCGCGGCGGAAAGGGGTATGATCAGCTGCTGGACTGGTGGCGGACGGCGGTGGCCCGGCATCCGGACTGGCGGCTGGTGGTGATTGGCGGGGCGGGGGGCGAGGCCTGGTGCCGGCGGCAGATTGCGAAGCGCGGGCTGGGACAAGTCGTGCACATGACGGGATGGCTGCCGACCAAGCAGGAAGTCAACCGCTGGCTGAATGCGATGGATGCGGTGCTGGTGCACCGGCGCAATTCGCCGGACAACCAGGGCATCATTCCCAGCGCGCTTTACAACGGGCTTTCGACGGGGCGTCCGGTGGCGGCGTCGGGGCTGCCGGGCATTGCGGAAATCGTGAGAGACGGGACAGACGGTTTTCTTTTCACGCCTGATGACGGGGCGTCCTTTGTGGCGGCGCTGGAGCGGGTGGTGGCGGATCCGGATGCGGCGGCCTCTATCGGGCGGGCGGGAAACCTCCGCGCGGCGGAATGCTTCGATTCCGGCCGGGCGGCCCGGGCGCACCGGGATCTGGTGGAGGCCATGAGCGCGGATTCGGAGTCATGAGGTGGTCGACGGAGTGCCCGGGACCGGCGGGATGGGCTTGCGCAGACGGCGGAGGGCGGCTAGGGTTCGGGGCGTTTGCGTTGGACCGAACGGACGAAATGAAACCGGCAGGAAGCCGATAGACCGATCACATGCCTGACCTCGTACAAGCACTGGCCGCCGCTGTCATGGGGGTGGTGGAGGGATTCACGGAGTACCTGCCGGTTTCGTCCACCGGGCATCTGGAACTGGCGAAGGACTGGATGGGACGTTCCTTTCACGAGAGCTTCACGGTGGTGATCCAGGCGGGGGCGATGCTGGCGGTGGTGGTGGAATACGGACGCCGTTTTCTGCGGCTGGCGGATTTCAAGGCCCGGGAGGGGTTTGCCGGCCGGAACGGCTGGCTGTGGCTATTCCTGACCACGCTGCCGGCGGCAGTGCTGGGACTGCTGTTTCATTCGGCGATCAAGGAGCGGTTGTTTGCGCCGATGCCTATAGCCGTTGCGCTGTGCGCGGGGGGCGTCTTGATGATCGTGCTGGAGCGGTTGCTGCCGTCGCACGACGAAGGGGGCGTGGATGCGGTGGGCTGGAAACGGGCGCTGGGGATCGGCCTGTTCCAATGCGTGGCGATGGTGCCGGGCACGTCGCGTTCGATGGCCACGATCCTGGGCGGCCGGTTGATGGGGCTGGGGCGGAAGACGGCGGCAGAGTATTCGTTTTTCGCGGCGGTGCCGGTGCTGCTGCTGGCCGGGGGCTATGACCTGATGAAGGGCTGGGGTACGCTCCAGCGGTCGGACCTGGCGCCGTATGCGATCGGGCTGGCGGTTTCATTTTTCGTGGCGCGGGTGGCCATCCGGTTTCTGATGCGGGTGATTTCCCGCCACACGCTGGAAGGGTTCGGTTGGTACCGGATTGCCTTGAGCGCCGTTGTGTGGTGGACGCTGGTTCGGTAGGGGGTGGGGAAAGAGGGGGGGGGAGGGTTCGGGGTGCGGGGTTCAGGAGGGAAAGGGATCAGCGTTCAGGAAATGAGCTCATAGGGGCCAGGCCCCAGAGCAGGCCGCAGAGCAGGTCGGCGCCGGAGCTGTGGCCGAAGGCGCAGACGGCCCGGACGCGGGCTGGCGAGGGGGCTTGCAGAAGACGCTGAACAGCGATATGGACGCGGCCTTCCGCGGACAGATTCAAGAAGGCATTGGCAACGGGGTTGCTGCCGAGGGCGTGGGGCAGCATTGCGCGCGCCAGCGCCGGCCGGCGCAGCAGGCGGCCGGCCAGCATGAGGCCGCAGAGAAAATCATCGCCGGCCGGCGTGAGACCCTCGCCGCAGCCGCGGAGCAGGCGGACGCCGGCGGCAAGCTGTTCGCTGGAAATATGGAGCAGTCCGCGCCGGATGCGTTGATCGCGAGCAGTTTGCCGGGGAGGAAGCGTGCCGGGAGAGGTCATCAGGGACACGAGGCTGTCGGGGGGGGCGAAACGGGGGAGGGCGGCCTGGAGTGTTGTCATCAACCGGGCGCGGGCGGTGCGGTCCAGGCGCGGCAGGGAGGAGTTAAACCGCGGGGCCGTTGGCCAGGGGGGGAGGCGGAATGCATCGCCGGGCAGAAAGCGGTCGGGACGGCTCACGACGATGTTCAAGGGGCCGGGGCCGATGGAGCGGTCCACGATGAAGAGCAGGCGGCCGTCGCGACCGGCCAGCAGGAGACTGCGGCGGTAGCGCGTCAGAACCGAGTAGGCGCCCGCCCGGATGCGGTCGCCCATGGAAAGTGCCTTCATGGCGCCACTATAGCGGGATGCGGCCGCCGGCGGAACCGGAAATGGATTGCGCCCGGGGGGCAAACCTTCTACAACCCCCGCGAAATGGATCCAGTTTTTCCAGCGCAGGCGGCGGCCTGGTGTCGCGGCCAATGGCATCCCGCCCCGCCATCCCATCCGGTAGGCGGATTGTGCGTGGACAGCCGGGCGGCCGGACCGGGTTGCCTGTTCTTTGCCTTGAAAGGCGAGCGGACGGATGGCCACGATTTTCTGGGGGCCGTGGCCGCGGCGGGGGGCTGCGCGGTGGTGCGCGAATCGGTTCCCGTTGGCCGGCTGCCGTCGGCGGGGTGCTTTTTGCGGGTGGACGACCCGCGGGCGGCGCTGGGGCGGTTTGCGGCGGGCTACCGGGCGCAGATGCCGGCGCGCCTTGCGGGGGTGACCGGCAGCGTGGGCAAGACGACGGTCAAGGAACTGGCGGCGGACATGCTGTCGGGCGCGGGCAAAACCGCGCGGACGTCCGGCAACTTCAACAACGAGGTGGGCCTGCCGCTGAGCCTGGCGGCGCTGAATCGCGACTGCGCGTTCGGCGTGTTCGAGGCGGGTATCAGCCATCCGGGCGAGATGGCGCCGCTGCGGGACATCCTGATGCCGGACATGGCGGTGATGACCGGCCTGGCCGAAGTGCACATTGAATTCTTTGATTCGGTGCGTGCGATCGCCGAAGAAAAGGCGGCGCTGCTGGAGAAACTGCCGGCGGACGGGTTTGCCGTGCTGGACCGGGAGGATGAGTTTTTTCCGCTTCTGAAGGCGCACTGCTCCGCGCCGGTGGTGACGTGTTCGCTGAAGCGGCGCGAGGCGGACTATGCGGGGGATGCGCAGGCGCCGGGGCGGCTGTGGGTCTGCGAACGCGCCACGGGCGAGACGGCCGATCTGTCCCTGCCGCCGCCGGGCGGCTACATGGCCGAGAACGTCCTGCGCGCCGCGGCACTGGCGCGGAAATGCGGGGTGTCCTGGACGCAGATCGAGGCGGCGCTGCGGCGATTCCGTCCGGTGGGCATGCGCTGGGCCGTGGAGACCGTGCGCGGCTGGACGGCCATCAATGATGCGTACAACGCGAACCCCCGGAGCATGCAGGCGGCGCTGTCGGCTTTTGCGGGCTGGCCGGCGGCGGGCCGGAAATTTCTGGTGCTGGGGCCGATGCTGGAACTGGGGCTTCGCCGGGCGGAAGCCCACGAGGCGCTGGGGCGGCATGCCGCGGCCGGGCAATGGGAGGGAATTGTCGTGGTGCCGCAGAGCGGCGGGACGCCGGACGAGGCGGCCCTCGCGCTCCGGGACGGACTGCAGGCGGCCGGCTGGCCGGGGGCCCGCCGGCATGCCGCGGCGGATGCCGGCGACGCCGCGGCGTGGCTGAATGCGCGGCTGCGGCCGGGGGATGCCGTGTTGCTGAAGGCCTCCCGCGGGGTGCATATTGAAGATGTCCTGAGTGCCTTGAAGAAGGAGGGCTAGACCCATGCTGTATTACCTGTCGCTGTGGACCGATTGGATTTCCGCGCTGAACGTATTCCGCTACGTGACGTTTCGCGCCTTCATGGGGGCGGGCACGTCGTTTCTGCTGTCGCTGCTGCTGGGGCGCTGGATGATCGGGCGCCTGCGGGCGCTGAAGATCGGGCAGGTGGTGCGGCAGGAGCAGGATGTGGAGGACGCGCTCCAGCATCACGGGCGCAAGGCGGGCACGCCGACGATGGGCGGAGTGCTGATCCTGTTCACCACGCTGGTGTCGACGGTACTGTGGTGCCACACCACGAATCCGCAGGTCTGGATCGTGACGGCGACCATGCTGTTCATGGGCGCGGTGGGGTTCGCGGATGACTGGCTCAAGCTGAAACGGGGGAGTTCGGACGGCCTGAAGGAGCGGCACAAGCTGCTGCTGCAGGGCGCGTGGGTCGTGGCGGCGTTCATTGCGATCGAGGCGGTGCCGGGCACCCGGGCCTATGCGCGCCAGCTGATGGTGCCGTTCTTCAAGGCGCCGGTGGTGGCGGATCTGACGGTCCCCGGCGCGGCGGTGTTCATGTTCCTGGTACTGGTGGGTACGACCAACGCGGTCAACCTGACCGATGGACTGGACGGGCTGGCGGCGGGCTGCATGGGAACGGTTTCGGCGGCGTACCTGGCACTGGCCTACGTGGCGGGCAACGTCATCATGGCCAGCTACCTGCAGGTGCCGTCGGTCAGCGGTGCGCACGAACTGGCCGTGTTCTGCGGCTGCCTGATGGGGGCGGTTCTCGGATTCCTGTGGTGGAACGCCTATCCGGCCAAGGTGTTCATGGGCGACACGGGCAGCCTGGCCCTGGGGGGCACCATCGCCATGGTGGCTATCCTCATCAAGCAGGAGCTGACGCTGCTGATCGTGGGCCTGGTATTCGCCGGGGAGGCGGGCAGCGTCCTGATCCAGCGGGGGGCGTGCAAGTGGCACCGCTGGCGTACCGGTGAAGGCCTGCCCCCGCAACGCCGCCCGTTCCGCATGACGCCGATCCACCATCACTTCGAGATCATTTCCAAGGAACGGGCGCGGGCCGAAGGGCGGTCGCCGGATGCCGCGGAGAATTCGGTGGTGATCCGGTTCTGGATCGTATCCATTGTGTGCGCGCTGCTGGGGCTGGCGACGCTGAAGCTGCGCTGAAGCGGAATCCATGAGGCGGTATTCCCAGGCACTGGTTTGCGGTCTCGGGGCGAGCGGCGCGGCCGCCGCCCGCCTGTTGCGGGCGGAAGGGGTGCCGGTGCGGGCGGTGGATCAGCGCGACACGCCGGAAACGCGTGCCCAGGGGGATGAACTGGCCGCGCTGGGCTGCGAAGTGGAACGGGGTGCGGCGGAGGTCCCGCCGGGGAATTTCGATATGGCGGTGGTCAGTCCGGGGTGGCCCGCGGACGGGCCGTTTCTGGCCGGGCTGCGGGCGCGGGGCATTCCGCTGGTCTCCGAACTGGAACTGGGCTGGAGCCGGTTTCGCGGCCGCACACTGGCGGTGACGGGCAGCAACGGAAAAAGCAGCGTGGTGAAGGCGCTGGCGGATGCGTTCCGCCTGGCGGGTCTTGCCGCGGTGCCTTGCGGCAACTACGGTCTTCCTGTCTGCCGGGCGGTGATGGACCACCCGGCCGCCGACTGGCTGGTGATCGAAGTCAGTTCGTTCCAGCTGGAAACCTGCGCGGACTTCCGCCCCGATGTCGGGCTGCTGCTGAACGTCCTGCCGAATCATCTGGACCGGCATGGAACGATGGAGACCTATGCCCGCCTCAAGGCGCGTCTGTTTTCGTGCCAGCGGGCCGGGGATGCGGCCCTGGCACCTGTCGAATGGATTGAACGCTTCCGGGAGTGGTCGGGCGGGCAGGGGACGTGGCGGTCCTTTGGTTCCGAGCCGCAGGGGGATTGCGTATATGCGCCCGGTCGGATCACGTGCGGAGGGGAGAGCATTTCCCTTGCGGGCTCGCCATTCGACAATGCGGTGATGGGGCCCAACGCCTCCGGTCTGATCGGGGCGGGGCGAGCTGCGGGGCTGGCTCCGGAAATCCTTCGCCGGGCCCTGGCGGAATTCATGCCGCTTCCGCATCGCGCCTGTCCGGCGGGGGAATACGGGGGCGTGCTCTATGTGGACGATTCCAAGGCCACCAATCTGGCGGCCTTGATGGCGTCCATCCGGATGCAGCGCCGGCCGGTCTGGCTGATTGCCGGGGGGCGGCCCAAGGAGACGGATTTTGCGGCGGCCGATCCGGTTCTGCGCGAGCGCGTCCGGGGCGTTTTCCTGATCGGGGAAGCGGCGCCGGTCCTGGCGGCTGCCTGGGGCCGGGCCGTGTCCTGCCGGGATTGCGGCACGCTGGATCGCGCCGTGGCGGAGGCCCGCGCGGCCGCGAAGCCCGGCGACTGCATCCTGCTGGCGCCGGCCTGCACCAGCTACGACCAGTTCCGCTCCTATGCGGAACGGGGCGAGGCGTTCCGGCGCTGCGCCGCCGGGGAGAAATCCGCGGATGGAAAAACCTGAAGGAAAAGGATTGAATTCCGCCGCCCATCGGCCCCATAATAAATAGATAGTGGATTGAAAAGATTTTTGAGCCAAGAAGCGAAGGAGCCAAACATGAGGGTATCGATTGTAGCTGGGTTGATTGTGGCGGTGCACGTGGCGGTGATTGGATCGGTGGTCATGACGCAGGGCTGCACCACGACCCAGCGCGACGCCGGCCGGACCGAGCCCCTGCCGGTGGAGCCCGCCCCGGTTCCGGTTCTGCCGCCGTCCGCCGCCGTGGTCGTGCCGGAAGCCGTGCCGCCGGTGGCCTTCCCCGAGATCCAGCCTCCGGTCCGGCCCGAGCCGGTCAAGCCCGGCGTGGCCGCCGAAAATCTGTATGTGGTCAAGGCCGGCGATTCGCTCTCCAAAATCGCCGTCCGGCACGGCGTGAATTTCCGCGAGCTGGCCGAACTGAATCAGATCACCGATCCCAACAAGATCCGCATCGGCCAGAAGCTGATTCTGCCGGACTATGCCAAGCCTTCGCAGTCGCAGCCCGCCGCGAAGCCGGCGGCCTCCGCCAAGCCCAAGGCCGCCGCCGGCGAGGGCGGAACCTATGAAGTCAAGGCCGGCGACTCGCTGTCGAAGATCGCGGTGGCCCACAAGGTCGCCCTGAAGGATCTGGCCGCGGCGAACCAGATCACCGATTACAACAAGATCCGCATCGGCCAGAAGCTGGTGATTCCGGGTGCCGCGAAGGCGGAGGCCCCGAAGGCGGAGGCGCCGAAGCCCGAAGCCCCGAAGGCGGAAGCCGCGGAGCCGGAGGCTGCCGAAGCGGCAGCACCGGCCGCCGTTGAAGCTGCGCCGGTTCCGGCGCCCGCTCCTGAAGCGGCGGCTCCGGAAACGTCGGACGCCGACCAGGCGGACATGCTGGAATACACCGTGCAGGACGGCGACACGGTGGACAGCATCGCGCGCCTGTTCGTGGTGCGCCAGGACGAGATCCGCCGCGTCAACAACCTGGCCCCCGGCCAGGAAGTGTCGCCCGCCCAGCGCATCCGGATTCCGCCGGCTTCTTCGCTGTAACGTTGCGGCCCTCCGGGGCAGGTTGACGACGCGCCCGGCCCGAATGGACCGGGCGCGTGGCATGAAAGGGGCGACGCGATGCGGGCCAGTGCGGTGTTGATCTTGGTGGTGGGCATCCTGTGCCTGTTTGGCCTGGTCATGCTCTACAGCACCAGCGGGCCCCAGGGCGAAAAACTGTTCGGCGATCCCGATTATTTCACCCAGCGCCAGATTCTCTGGCTGCTGGCGGGGCTGGCGGCGGGGACGGTCGGGTCGAGGGTGGATTACCGGCGCTGGCTGAAGCTGTCCTGGCCCCTGCTGGGCGCGACGCTGGTTCTGCTGGCCCTGGTGTATGTGCCCGGCATCGGCCTGAACATCAAGGGCAGTCATCGCTGGATCCGGTTGCCCATGGGCCTGACGTTCCAGCCGTCCGAGATCGCGAAATTCGTGGCCATCGTCATGTTGTCGGCCTGGTACGGGACCAAGCGGCGCGAGCGGACGGGATTCAAGGGCGGGCTGCTGTATCCGGCGCTGCTCCTCGGGTTCATGCTGGGCCTGATCGTGATGGAGACCGATTTCGGCGCCACCATTCTGATCGGCGCCACCGGCGGGCTGATGATGTTCGTGGCGGGCGCGCCGGCCCTCTATCTGACGGGTGCGGCACTGGCGGGGGGGGCGGGACTGGCCTGGATGATTTCCCAGAACCGCCAGCGCATGAGCCGCATCATGGCCTTCCTGGATCCGGAAAAATACGCGCAGGACGAGGCCTTCCAGCTGCTGAATGCGCTGTATGCCTTCGTGGCGGGAGGCGCCTGGGGCGTGGGGCTCGGTCAAAGCCTCCAGAAACAGCACTACCTGCCCGAAGCCCACACGGATTTCATCTTCGCCATCATCGGCGAAGAACTGGGGATCCTGGCTTCGCTCGGGGTGGTCGGGCTGTTTGTGGTGTTTCTGCTCTGCGGGCTGCGCATCAGCGGGCGCGCGCCGGATGCGGGCGGACGGCTGATGGCGTTCGGCATCACGGTGCTGATCAGTCTTCAGGCCGCGCTGAACATCGGGGTGGTGACCGGTCGCCTGCCGACCAAGGGGCTGCCGCTGCCGTTCATCAGCTTCGGCGGAACCAGCCTGGTGGTGCTGCTGTTCATGGTGGGCGTGCTGCTGAATATTGCCCGCCAGGGATCCGGTCGTCCATCCGCGCGAAGGCGGACCTAGGCTATTCGTCTGTATCCGGTAGGCCTTCCGCCCAACTCCTTGTTTCTGCGCACGCTTTTACCGTTTATACATATTGCAATAACTATAGTATTCGCCATGCGGGCACAGGATCTGGCCCGGGCACATGAAGTCCGGTTGCCTGTCTGATGCAGACGGCCCGTCCGGGCCTGGGGGAATCGGGGCAAACGCGCCTTGCATCGGCCCGTTTCCGCCCGTATAGTCCAGCGATATTTCCAAAGAGGAGTTTGCAATGGCGACAGTACGCAGGAAGAAGATCGATGCCGTGGTGAAGGATTTGTCCCTGGCCCCCTACGGCCGCAAGGAGATCGAGCTGGCCGAGCATGAGATGCCCGGGCTGATGGCGGTCCGCGCGGAATACGCCAAGACCCAGCCGCTGAAAGGCGCGCGGATCGCCGGCTCCATCCATATGACCATCCAGACGGCGGTGCTGGTCGAGACCCTGCAGGCGCTGGGCGCGCGCGTCCGCTGGGCCAGCTGCAACATTTTCTCCACGCAGGACCACGCGGCGGCCGCGCTGGCCGTCAAGGGCACACCGGTCTTCGCCGTCAAGGGCGAGACCCTCAAGGAATACTGGGAATATACCGACCGCGTCCTTGACTGGGGCAAGGAGTCGCCGAACATGATCCTCGACGACGGCGGCGATGCCACGTTGTTCGTGCATCTCGGGGTCAAGGCGGCGCGGGAAGGGCTGAAGGTCCTGGACGGTCCCTACGGCAGCGAGGAAGAAGAAATCCTCAAGGCGCAGGTTCGCAAAGCGGTGAAGAAAAGCCCGGAGCGCTTCCTGAAGATGGCCAAGTCCATCCGGGGCGTGACCGAAGAGACGACGACGGGCGTGCACCGCCTCTACCAGATGGCTGCGCGCAAGGAACTGCTCTTCCCGGCGTTCAACGTCAACGATTCCGTGACGAAGTCCAAGTTCGACAATGTGTATGGCTGCCGCCACTCGCTGGTGGACGGCCTTATGCGGGCCACGGACGTGATGATCTCCGGCAAGGTGGCCGTGGTGGCGGGCTACGGCGACGTCGGCAAGGGGTCCTGCCAGTCCCTGCGCGGCCAGTGCGCGCGCGTGATTGTGACAGAGATCGATCCGATCTGTGCGCTGCAGGCGGCGATGGACGGCTACGAGGTCATGACAATGGACGAGGCCTGCACGCAGGGGGACATCTTCGTCACCACGACCGGCTGCTGCGATGTCATCACCGCCAGGCACATGGTGAAAATGAAGAACCTGGCGATCGTCTGCAACATCGGCCATTTCGACAGCGAGATCCAGACCGCGGCGATGCGCAAGTACCGCTGGGAAGAAGTCAAACCCCAGGTGCACCGCATCTGGACCGGCAAGAACAAGTCCATCCTGATGCTGGCCGAAGGCCGCCTGGTCAATCTGGGCTGCGCCACCGGCCACCCGAGCTTTGTGATGAGCAACAGCTTTTCCAACCAGACCCTGGCGCAGATCGAGTTGTTCACGAAGTCGGAGAAGTATCCCGTGGGCGTCTATACCCTGCCCAAGAAGCTTGATGAGAAGGTCGCCCGTCTCCATTTGGGGAATCTGGGGGTCAAACTCGACCGGCTCAGCCGCAAGCAGGCCGCCTATCTCGGCGTTCCGGTCGAAGGCCCCTACAAGCCCGAGCATTACCGGTATTGATTCGCGGGCGCCGGAAGGCCGAACGGATTCCCGGAGGGCCGACCTCCGTGTCGGCCGTGAATTGAATGAAAACCGCTCTCCAAGGCCTGTTTCCTGAAGAGCTGCAATTCCTCTGCAAGGAAATCGGCCAGCCCGCTTTCCGCGGACGCCAGCTCTGGCAGTGGCTGCAGGTGCGCCATGCGGACGACTGGGATCAGATGGGCAATCTGCCCCGGGCCCTGAAGCAGGCGCTGGCGGACACCCATACGCCCGGTCCGGCCCGGCTCCGGAAGGAATCCGGCGATCCGGGCGGCGCGCGCAAATGGCTGATCGGGCTCGATGACGGGGAGAGCATCGAGACCGTGCTGATTCCCGCAGGCGACCGCCGCACGGTATGCGTATCCACCCAGGTGGGCTGTCGCATGGGGTGCGCGTTTTGCGCCAGCGCCAAGGGGGGCTATGCCCGCAATCTCTCGGCGGGGGAGATTGTCGCGCAGGTTCAGGCCGTGGCCGCCGTGCTCGGCAGGCGGCCGGACAACGTCGTGTACATGGGCATGGGCGAGCCGTTCGACAACTACGACGCCGTGCTCAAGTCCATCCGCATCCTGAACCATCCCGACGGACTGAACATCGGCGCGCGGCGCATCACGATCAGCACCAGCGGCGTCATTCCCGGCATCCGGCGGCTGGCGGAGGAGGGATTGCAGGTCGAGCTGTCCGTGTCGCTGCACGCGGCGAATCCGGAGCTGCGCCGGCGGCTCATGCCGGTCGAAAACAAATATCCGATGGACGGACTCCTGGAAGCCTGCGCCGACTACACCGCGCGGACCAAGCGGCATATCACGTTTGAGTACACGCTGATCCGGGGCGTGAACGATGCCCGGGAGGATGCGGAGGAACTGGCCGGGCGCCTGCGTCGGTTTCCCTGCCGGGTCAATCTGATCCCGTTGAGTCCGGTGGAGGAGTTCGAAGGCGCGGCGCCTCCGCGATCGGCCATGGAGGCGTTTTTGCGCGTGCTGGAAACGCGCGGCGTGGAAGGCACCCTGCGCGATTCCAAGGGGAAGAACGTGGATGCCGCCTGCGGCCAGCTCCGCCGGCGGGC
>ERZ795053.4166-NODE-4166-length-15832-cov-22.485263_pt1 | contig 15832 bp, 12 predicted proteins | sample MGYA00375137_ERZ795053 | MGnify/ENA primary metagenome ERZ795053 (study PRJEB30182, sample SAMN05720284) | activated sludge metagenome | isolation source: Anaerobic digester | place: Hong Kong | collected 2014-12-17 ...
GCTCGAAGCGCAACTGGCCGACAGCCAGGCGCAACTGGAGCAGGCACGCGGCGAGCAGGCTGCGGCTACCGACGCCGAAGAACTGAACGCCCAGCTCGAGGCGCTCAGCGCCGACAAGGCCGCACTCGAGCAGCAACTGGCCGACAGCCAGGCGCAACTGGAGCAGGCGCGCAGCGAGTACGCGGAATCAACCGCCTGGCAGCAACGGGCGCCGGCCATCGTCGACCTCGGCCAGAGCCTGTCGCTCATGTCGGACACCAAGCTGGCTGCGGCCAATTCTTCGGCAGCGGCCGGTTCCATGCCGCACCTGGTTTCGGCGCCACAGGACCTGGCCGACGTCAAGGGCATCGGCAGAACCTACGAGCAGCGGCTCTACAACGCCGGAATCGGCAGCTTCTGGGAACTGGCCGTGTGCAGCGACGACGACTTGAAGAATATCCTCGAGATCAACGAACTGCAGATGCTGAGTATCGACCTGGACGCAATTCGCGCCGACGCGCGCAGGCTGGCCGAGGAGACTGGCACGGTCGGTATGTTGTGGGATGGCGAGGCGCCGGACGACTTCGAGCCCATCAACGGGATCGGCAAGACCTTCGAGCAGCGCCTCTATGACGGCGGCATCCGCACGTATAAGGCGCTGGCCGCGGCGACGCCCGAGCAGTTGGCCGACATCGTCAAGGCGAAGAAGCCATCGCAGCCAGACTACCAGAGCTGGATCGACCAGGCCCGAGCGCTGATGCAGCCAACCGGTGGCGAGTAGCAGATTCGTCTCGACGGCGCAGCGCCGTGTGAAATGATGAATGCCCTGAGAAACCGGGATCCCAAGCTGGGGCCCCGGTTTTCCAGTGGCGAAGCGGCACGCCCAGCGAACCAGATGCACCCCGTTTCCAAAGGAGCCCGAACATGAGAAAAGCAGTTGGACTTCTATTCTTTGGGATGGTCTCAAGTCTTGCCGCAACCCTGGCGGTTCTTTACAAACAGAAGAGTGGCGCGCTCGACGCGGCGCAAATGCGCATAACTTCCATGGAACGGCGTATGAGCACGCTGGCCGCCACGCCTGTACCCGCCGGCGAACAGTCCGGTGATGTCGACGCGCTGCGCGCTACCGTCGCTGCGCAGGCGGCCGAACTGGAGGAGCTAAGGCGCCAGTTGGCCGAGGCGACTGCCAGCGCCGCCGGCTTTGCGCAGCGCAGCGCATCAACGCTAGAGGACGCCGTGGCGGACGACCTGGCCGCCGGCCACGCTGCGCTGCAAGAGCGCCTCTCGGCAAGCAGCGCCGAACTGGATGATCTGCGCCGCCGCTTTCATGCCGAGACGGCCTGGCAGGCCAAAGCCCCGGCGCTCGCAACTGCCGCGCGCGGCCTGGAAAAACTGCCCGCCGCCAAAATCGATTTCGCCAACCGCGCCGCGACGGCGCGCGTCGTGCCGGCCATGCTCGATGAGCCGCAGGATCTGGCGGAGATCCCCGGCATCGGCACCGTCTTCGAGCAGCGGCTCTACAACGCCGGCATCGGCACCTTCTGGGAGGTGGCCGGGCTGGACGACGAGCAACTGCGCACGATCCTGAAATTCGAGAAGATGCAGGATATGACGGTCGATCTGGCCGGTATTCGCAAGGCTGCTGCGCAGCTTGCCGCCGAGAGCGGCACCGATGGCTACCTGTGGACCGGTTCCGGCGTCGACGATTTCGAACCGATCAAGGGGATCGGGAAGGTGTACGAGCAGCGCCTGTACGATGCCGGCATCCGCACCTACGCCGCCCTGGCCGCGGCAACGCCCGAGCAACTGGCCGAAATGTGCCAGGCGCGCTCCGCTGTCCAGCCGAACTACGAGAGTTGGATCGCCCAGGCGCGAAAGCTGGCCGGACTCGAGTCCTGATATCCAATCGTTGAACCCTATCGAACGACCCCCGGGCAACTGCCTGGGGGTCTTTTCTTTGTAGCAAAATTCAGCAGGATGCTGCGGTGAAGCCGCGACGAATGTCCGAGGTGTAGCACTATTTTCTGGACTAAGATGGTGGGAGGATCGATTATCTCCATGAAAGGATAGTGTCATGTCACCGAGGTACTGGCTTTACCACCGAAAGACGCGTGCTTTGCTCCTGGCGCTCATTGTGCTGGCGCTTGCGTTCTACTTGCCGTCACCGGTCGCCGCGCAGGAGGGTTCGGCCGCCGTGCCGAACGCCGCGCCGGAGCCCCCCACACTCGCATCGCCAACCGACGGCGCGGATGTGACTGCCACCAACTATCCGCCCCTGGGCATGCCCACTCTGCGCTGGCTGCCGGCCGCCGGCGCCACGATCTACCACATCCAAATCAGCGACTCGCCCGGTTTTGCCACCGTCATCAAGGAAACCGACACCTACGGCATGGACTATACGCCCACCGACGTCTACCAGGACGGCTCCTACTACTGGCGTGTGAAGGCTGGCGCCAAGAATAAGACTACCGAGTGGAGCGCCTATTCGGAAGCCTTTTCCTTCAACAAGAACTGGAGCAACGACGAGGATAATCGCCCGACGCCGATTTCGCCCGTCGGCGGTGTGACGCGTTCCGCCTTCCCTGCCGAGGATTTCTCGTGGACGCCTTCGACGGGAGCGGCCGGCTACAAGCTGGAGATCGCCACCGACCAGCAGTTTGGCAACGTCGTCTATAGCGCGGAGACGGTCAAGCCGCACCACACGCCGTCGGAACGCTTTGCGGCCAATACCTACTACTGGCGGGTGACGCCCTTTGCCTACTTCACCAACTCGGCCAATCGCGTCAACGGGACAGCCGGTGAGATTGCCACCTTCCAGTTCGCCTGGAACGCGCCGCCGCAGTTGATCGAGCCGCCGGCGCTGGTTGGTGGTTTGACGCCAGAATTGCGCTTCGTGCCGCGTTTTTCTTGGACAGCCGTGGAGGGCGCCAAGGACTATCAGATCGACATCAGCACCGATCAGAGCTTTGGCACTTCGGTGACATCCTACGTAACACGCAATACGGATTTTACCCCGATCAATGCGCTCAGCAACGACAACGAGTACTTCTGGCGCGTCAAGGCGCGCAACGCCGATGACTTCAGTACGTCCTACAGCGAAGTGCGACGCTTCCGCGCAAAGTGGAATATTGCTCCCAAGCTGCAGACTCCTGCAAACAATCGTATCAACGTTTCTTATCCATTCTTCTCCTGGGAGCCGGTGCCCGGTGCAGAGCGCTATCAGGTTCAGATTACGGACGGCGACAAGAAGATTGCGGAGGAGATGCTCTACAATGCCAATACATACACCTACCCTGGGCCCTGGGTGAACATCATCTATGGCCGAGACTACTTTTGGCAGGTGCGAGCGGTCGATGCGCGTGGCAATTACACGCCATGGAGTGAGAAGTGGTCGTTCCGTTTTTCGATGGAAACATCGCCCGAGCCCATTTATCCGCTTTTCTATCACACTCCCGACTCGTCAAACATGCCGGTGCACGAGGATAACACAATCGCGCACCCTCTCTTTATCTGGGATACGGCACATCTGCTCGAGGGAACGGCCGCGATGTTGGTTGAAGCGGAGCGCTATGTGCTGACCGTGGATGATGATCCGAACTTTGCGTCGCCGAACTTCTCGATGCAGACGACAGGTCTGGCAGCCGCCCCGACCCTGGAGCAACCCATGACGGGTCTTACTGACGGCATGCTGCTCTACTGGCGCATTCAGGCATACCGTGGGATTGTTCAATTGGGCGTGGACGTGATCTGGCGCATGCGGTACGATGGTTCACTCGAGCAGTTTCCGGCCACAGCGACTGTAACGCCCATGTTTCCGCGCGATGGCATGGAGAGTGTCATCGCCCCGCCGGTCTTGGGTTGGCAGCCGGTCAGCGGCGCGGATCACTACCGTGTGCAGGTCAGCCGTACACCCGACTTCTCGCAGATAGTCGACGAGAAGCGCCCGCAGTTTGTGTTCTATGTGCCGTGGCAAGGCCAGTCGACGAAGATGGCGTCCGGCACCTATTGGTGGCGCGCCCGTGCCGAAAGTGCAGCAAATGCTCCGATCGGTGACTGGTCATCTGCTCGCCGGTTCAATCTCTCCACGAATATCGTGTGGAGCAATCCCTACGAATTCGTCCCGCCAACCAATATCCTTTCGACTACAGCATCTTACTTGCCGGACGTGACGCTGGTTGGCGAAAGCGCCAGTGCAACGGGCGATGACTATGATTTGGACGAATTACACGTCATGGTGCACCAGACGGCGGTGGACTTTGGCTGGCTGATCGCCGTGTCCGTTCCTGGCGGAATCTCCGGCTCGCTGCAATATGGCATCTATGTCGATGCCGACCACGCCTATAACTCGGGTGCTGCCACTGATCCAGGTGGCAGGCCCATCACAACCGATCCGTATCATCGTCCAGAGTATGCCATCTTTGTTTCGCGCACCGGCGATTCGGTCTCGAGCGGTACGACGAGCTATCACCGCTGGAATGGCAGCGGCTGGCAGCCGGCGCAGACGCTGGCCAGTATCGGCGGCCAGGTCTGGTATGACTCGGATCCATCTGCCGTGCATGCGCTCATCCCGTACAGCGCCTTGGATGCAGCCAGCGACAACTCTGTCGGCAGCTTTGCCATCACCGTGTTCAGCACTGATGGTACGACCGGCGACGGCGCTCACGACACCATTCCGCCACAAGGACAGTATTACGGTGTACCTGCCCTCTTCGACAATCCAGTCTTTCTCTCAAACATGGTGACACCGCAATACCCATTCGATACGCCGCTCGACAATCCCATCACACTCCATCAGATGCCGCCGTTGCGCTGGCGGATGCCCTACTACGACACCGTCGACGGCTACCAGGTGCAGATCGCGCGCGACCCGCAATTCTCAGATGTCGTTGAGACGTGGGATACCTATGAATCACTCATAGCGCCGGTGTTTGGCTTGCTCTCGGCAACGGCACAGTCCGAATCCGCTTGGGAAAACAACGAATCCTATTACTGGCGTGTGAGGATACGGCACGAAAAGATCGACACCCAGGGCGCCTATACATACGGTCCCTGGTCCCCCGCAATGCGCTTCAAGCTCAGCAGCCGCCTGCCGGGCAACCCGCAACTCTCCACCGGCGCCGAGGTCTTCATGACGCCCACTTTTCTGTGGGATCGCGTCGAAGGCGCCTCGGGCTACACGCTGCAGATCGACAATGATGCCAACTTCAGCTCGCCGATCGTCAACCAGGCGCTCGACGGCACCAGCTATACGCCGCAGGAATTGTCGACCAGCCTTGCGCTCCTGCCCGGCACGCAGTACTACTGGCGGCTCGCCATGCGCCGATCGGCTTCGGTCTACGGCCAGTGGACGCCGACGATGTCTTTCCAGAAGGCGTCGGTCAGCCCTACGCCCATCAATCCCAGCCAGGGCATGACCGTCACCGGCCAGCCGACCTTCCAGTGGAGCGTCGTCCTCACACCGACGACCACGCCACGCCTGGCCACGCCGCGCTACCACCTGCAGGTCGACGACGACCCGACCTTCGGGAGCCCGTTCATCGACATCAAGACGCCGGCCAATACCTACACGCCGGTCAAGGGCAAGAGCCTCTCCGACGGTATCTGGTACTGGCGCGTCGCACTCTACGATGCCAACAGCACCGACGGTCCCTACAGCCCGACACAGTGGTTCGCCAAGCAGTATCTCGCGCCGAATCTCGTTTTTCCCAGCCAGGGCGGCACGGCGGGCACCGTGCCCACCTTCATGTGGGATCCACTGCCGGGCGCGGCCTACTACAGCGTGAGCTACGCCGACAACCCGGCCTTCACCAGCGCAACGACCGTGTCGACGATGAGCACCAGTTACACCACGGTCAAGAACATGACCACGGGCCGCTACTACTGGTACGTGCAGATGTTCGACCAGGACAAGAAGGGCGGCCCCATCATCCCGCGCTACTACGACTTCGGCTACTCGCTCTTCCTGCCCTCGGCCATGAAGTAACGTCCTCTTCACACCAATTGATCGGGCGGAAGCGACTCGCTTCCGCCCGATGTTTTCTGAACCCTGAATCGATGGCTCAGAAGTTGTTGACGCCAACCTGCCAACGCTCCAGTTCTCTTCGTGCCCCTTTGTGCCCTTCGAGCCTTTGTGGTAGAGACTCCTCAATAGCCCTGCTCAAAATCCACGACGTGACGCAGCGCCTCGCCCGCGATGAAGCGGCGGTAGTTGTCGGCAAAGATCGGGGCGATGTCCTCGGGATAGCTGAGTGCCGAGGTGTGGCTGGTGATAAGCACGTTGGGCAGCGACCACAGCGGACTCTCCTGTGGCAGCGGCTCGGTGGCGAAGACGTCGAGCACGGCCCCAGCCAGCCGGCCGCCTTGCAGCGCGGCGACCAGCGCACCCTCGTCCACCGTGCTGCCGCGGCCGACGTTGACCAGCACGGCGTGCGGCGGCAGCGCGGCCAGCACCGCCGCGTCGACCAGACCGCGGCTGGCATCGGTGTTGGGCAGGCTGCACACCAGGTAGTCGCACTGCGTCGCCATGGCCGCCAGGTCGCCGCCGTGAAAGTACCCGTCGATGGCCGCGCATCCTTCGCTGGCGCGCGTGTAGCCCAGCGTGCGCAGACCGAAGCACTTTGCCGCCCGCGCAATCTCGGCGCCGATGGAGCCGACGCCCACCAGACCCATGGTCTTGCCGCGCACGCGACCCGGCCACGTTGCGTCCCAGCGACCTTCGCGCTGCGCCAGGAAGCGCTGCCATCCCAGCCGCTCGTGCATGATCAGGTAGCCCATGACATACTCGGCCATGAGGTCGCCAAACGCGCCGCGTGCGTTGGTCAGCACGTAGTCGCGGCGCAACCCCGGCGCGGTGAGCGTCTCCACGCCGGCGTAGGTCGCCTGCAGCCAGCGCAGCGCCGCCAACTCCGGCAGCAGCGGGCGGATCAACGGCGGGTCGGCCAGCACGATGGGACAGCGCGCCGGCCAATACCCGGCTTCTGCGGCGTTCGTAGCGGCGTGCAATTCGCACTCCGGCAATTCGCTTTCAGCGAGCAGGCGTGCATAGTCGGCGGCGCGAGCGGAGAGGATGAGGACGTGGTTGGTCATGGCGCGGGCTGCTCCTCGCTGGCGCTGCGTACGGCGTCGATGGCGGCCGGCGTCACCAGCCCCAACTCGGCGGCGCTTGCGGCCATGACGGCGGAATCCGCGGCGCGGATCATGGGCACGCCCAGCACCGCCGCTTCGTCGGCCAGCGCATCGACGGTCGCGTCGCGTTTGTCGCCGCTCACGTCGCGGATGTAAATTGCCTTGATGCGATCCGGGTACGCCTGGAGCAACTGGCTGTACAACTCCGGGTCACGCTGGCCGCTGTCGCCCATGAGCACAAACGACAGATCCGGGTAGGTATCCAGCACCCAGCGCATGGGCTCGAGCTTGACCTGGTGGCTCAACGCGCTGGTGATCGTGCTCAGCCCGTAGTCGCGCAGAAAGATCGGCCCGGCCGGGATGCCGTTGATCTCCATGAACTCCACGAGGAAATCGTACAAATTCCACGGGCTGCTCGACACGTAGAAGATGGGATTGCGGCCATTGCCGTTGGCGCCGGCCTGCAACGCCTGATAGAGCGCGGCGACGCCGGGGAAGGGCGTGCGCGTGGCGGCGTTCTCCAGCAACGTGACCAGCGCCGAACGCAGCAGGCTGGTGGCGTGCGTCTCCAGGATCGTGTCGTCGATGTCGCTGATGACGCCGTAGCGGGCCGTGGGCGGCGGCACGAGCACCTGCGCCTCGGCAAAAGGCTGCGGCTGGCCCAGCGCCGGCTCCAGCAGGTGCAGGTGCACGGCATGCCAGGCATCGGTCTTTGCCACCGGTGCGGCAAGCGGCAGTTCGTGGGTGAAGTACCCTTCGCTGTCGGCCACGGTCTCCCACTCCTGGTCGTCGAAGTGGATGCCGACGCGCGCGCCGGGCACCTCATCCGAGTCGATGCGGCGCAATGCATCGCGCAGATTGCTCCACGCCGAGCGCTCGGCTTCGGCGGTGCTGACGGGCTTGTCGTGCAGCACGCGGCCCTTGACAAAGAGCGTGTCGGGCGTGCCAAAGCTGCGGTAGGGAACGATGACGATCGGTGCGTCACTCATGGCGAGGTCGTCTCCTCCAGGTCAAAGAGTTTGCCGGGGTTGAGTATGTTGTGCGGGTCGAGCGTGCGCTTGAGCAGCCGCATGGTGGCGATCTCCTCCGGCGTGCGGCTCAGCGCCAGATAGGCCTTCTTGTCGAGGCCAATGCCGTGCTCGGCGGAAATGCTGCCGCGCGCCAGGCGCAGCGGGCCGTAGACGATGGCGGCCACGCGGCCGGCGTCCCCCGGCTCTAGCTGCGGCGCCCACACGTTGATGTGCAGGTTGCCGTCGCCCAGGTGGCCGTACACCCAGCAGCGCGCGTCCGCGCCGAAGTGCAACCCGATGCCGGACAGGACATCGGCTACGTACTCCTCCATCTCACCGATTGGCAGGCTCACATCATAGCCAAAGGCCAGGTGATGCTGGTGTTCGATCTGCTCGGAGTCCTCGCGCACCCGCCAGAGTTCGGCGCGCTGGCGCTCGCTGCCGGCGACCACGGCGTCGTCGAAGAGACCGTTGTGCGCGGCGTGATCCAGCGCGCGCTCGAAGTGGCGCCGGTCGTTCTGCTCGTCGCCGCCGAGGGTCTCCACCAGCACGTAGTAGGCGTACTCCTGGCTCAGCGGCGGGCGCGCCGGCGCGGGCGGCGTCGTGGTCAGCCGATAGTAGTCGTTCCACATCACCTCGAAGGTGGCCAGCGCGCCGCCCAGGTCGCGTTGCAAAAGGTGCAGCAACTCCACAACCTGTGCAAACTCGTCCATGCCGAGCAGCGCCGTCGACGTCGTGCGCGGCGCCGGATAGAGGCGCAGCACCGCCTGCGTGACGATGCCCAGCGTGCCCTCGCTGCCGATGAAGAGCTGTTTGAGATCGTAGCCGGCGTTGTTCTTGAGCATGTGGTTGAGGCCGGCCAGGACGGTGCCCTCGGCGCGCACCGCTTCCAGCCCCAGCACCAGCTCGCGCATGACGCCATAGCGCAGCACGCGCACGCCGCCCGCGTTCATGGCGATGCAACCGCCGATGGTAGCCGAGCCGCGCGCCGCAAGGTCCAGCGGGAAGAAGAGATCGGCGGCGGCCGCAGCCTCCTGCACGCGCTGCAAGGGTGCGCCGGCCTGCACGGTCATGGTGCGGTTCGCCGCGTCAATGTCGATAATCCCGGCCATGCGTTCCAGCGAGAGCAGGATGTCGCCCGGCGTGCTCTCCGTGGCGCGCACCAGGTTCGTGCCGCCGCCGTAGACAATGACCGGCTGGTGCGCGGCGTGGCAGATCGCCAGCGCGGCGGCGACCTCGGCGGTCGTGCGCGGGCGCAGCAGGGTCAGTGCCTGCAACGGCGCCGGGTCGATCCAACTGCTCTGGCGCTGGGCGACTTCGCTGGCGGGTAGAACGCCGTCGCTGCCTAGCGTGCTGATCAGTGCGTCCAGCGTCGCTTGTTGCGTAGCGGTGACCGAGGTACTCATGGGTAGACGGACTCGATGAGCGCGCGCAGGCGGCGCGCGCCTTCGGCGAGGTCGGCGTCCTCGTAGTAGGCAAAGCTCAGCCGGATGTAGTTGCGCAATCCCTGCTGCCCGGAAAAACGCTGCCCAGGCCGGAAGCCGACTTTGAATGTCGGCGCGCGTGCGGCCAGCGTCTCGCCATCCATGTGCTCGGGCAGGCGCAGCCAGAAGAAATAGCCGCCGTCGGGCACGGCATAGTGCGCCAGCCCACCCAGGTGCTCCTCCAGCGCGGCGTGCAGCGCGGTGATGCGCCGGCGGTAGGTTGCGTGCAGCATGTCCAGGTAGCTGTCCTGCCAGCCCTCGCCTACCACCACGCGCACCAGCGCCGAGGTGAAGGGGTTGAGCCCGCCACCGCTATCGAGCAGGCCGGCGGTGTAAAGACGCTCCATGTGCTGCGGCGCGGCCTGCACCCAGCCCAGCCGCAGCCCCGGCGCCAGGACCTTGGAGAATGATCCCAGGCCGAGCACCGTGCCGCGCTCCGCAAAGGCCGCTAGCGGTGCGGGCGGCGCCTCGCCGTAGGAGAGCAGGTGATAGACTTCGTCGGCGATGATCAGGAATCCGTGTTGCATGCTCAGGTCTACCAGGCGCTGCCGGCGTTCCAGCGGCAGGGTGAAGCCGGCCGGATTCTGGTGCGTGGGGATGGTGTAGAGCAGGGCCGGCCGTTCTTCTGCCAGCGCCGTCTCCAGCGCGTCGATGCCCAGCCCGCTGCCATCGGTGGCGATGGGCCGCACGCGCAGACGGTGGTCGGCAAAGATGCGCAGCGCCAGGAAGTAGGTCGGCTCCTCCACGAAGACGACATCGCCCGGCTGCGTGTAGAGCGTGCAGATCAGGTCCAGCGCCTGCGACGCGCCGGAGGTGACAAACAGCCCATCCATGCTGACCGGAACGGCATAGCGGCGGCTGAGAAAGCCGGCCAGCACATGCCGGAAGTAGCCGTCGCCCTGTTCCAGCCCGTACTGGAGCAGCGACGCATCGTCCTCGCCCAGGCGCTGCGCCGCCGCGGCCTGCATGAGCGTGCGCGGCAGCAGCGCGGCGCCCGGATGGCCGGCGCCAAAGTCGATGACATCGGCCGGTGCGAACGATTGGGTGCTCTGGAATTGGGTGCTCATGGCTAGATTGTGCCGCAGCTTGGCCGGTTGCGCCAGATTGCACGAAACGCGCGGAACGTTTTTGCGTATCAGGCAACTTTGCCCGGTGTGCGGTATACTGTCTCGCAGAATCAAGCGCACCTCACTCAACCGCGGAGATGGTTCATGGGCAACGCAATCGACCTCCTGGCGCCGGTCTGGACACACATGACGCAGGTACAGCCGGCGCGCGCCGAGGGCATCTATCTCTATGACGCCGCCGGCGCCCGCTACACCGACTTCACGTCGGGCATTGGCGTCACCAACACCGGCCATTGCCACCCGCGCATCGTCAAGGCAATCCAGGATCAGGCGGCGAACCTGATCTTCGGCCAGATGAACATCGTCATCCCGCCCACCGCGCTGGCGCTGGCCGAACGGCTGAACGAAGTCACGCCCGCAGCCATCGACCAGTTCTTCTTTTCCAACAGCGGCGCCGAGGCGGTCGAGGCGTCGGTCAAGCTGGCGCGCATGGCGACGCAACGCAAGAACGTCATCGTCATGCAGGGCAGCTTTCACGGCCGCACGCACCAGGCCATGGCGATGACCACGTCGAAGTACATCTATCGCTACAACTACCAGCCGCTGCCGGGCGCGATTTTTGTGGCGCCCTTCCCCTACAGCTACTACTACGGCTGGAACGACGAGGAGACGACCGCCTTTTGCCTGCGCCAGCTCGACCAGTTGCTGCACAGCCAGAGCGCGCCCGACGAGACCGCCGCCATCATCATCGAGCCGGTACTGGGCGAGGGCGGTTACGTGCCGGCGCCGGCGGGCTACTTGCAGGCGCTGCGTGCGTTGTGCGACGAGCACGGCATTCTGCTCATCGCCGACGAAGTGCAGACCGGCTTTGGCCGCACGGGCAAGTTCTTCGCCATGGACCATGCCGGCGTCGTGCCCGATATCCTGGTCATGGCCAAGGGGCTGGGCAGCGGCATGCCCATCTCCGCGATTGGCGCTCGGGCTGAATTGATGGCGCACTGGAAGGCCGGCACGCACGGCGGCACCTACGGCGGCGGCAATGCCGTGGCTGCGGCGGCCGCCTGCGCGACGATCGACACGATCCGCGACGAGAAGCTGGTGGAGAATGCCGCGATGCAGGGCGAACGGCTCATGGCCGGGCTGCGCGAGATCCAGGCCGAGCACCCCGTCATCGGCGATGTGCGCGGGCTGGGGCTCATGGTCGGCGTGGAGTTCACCGGGCCGGACGGCGCTCCCGATGCTGCTAGCGCCAGCCGCGTGCAGAAGGCGTGCTTGCAGCGCAACCTGCTGCTGCTTACCTGCGGCACCTATGGCAACGTCATCCGCTGGATCCCGCCGCTGGTGGTGAGCGCGGAGCAGATCGACGCCGCGCTTGAGATTTTCAACGAGGCCGTGGCCGCGGGCTGAAAGAAGATAACGGTCAACGGTCAATGGTCAACGGTCAATTGTCAACCGACCACGTGCGCGGGGCATTTCATTGACAATTAACCATTGACCATTGACCATTGACCGTTAACAATTCTATTCGTTTTCTGTTTCACGTCTGAGGAGAACATACGCATGAAGAAACAAGCTATCTACCTGTTGCTCGTCGTGGCGCTGCTCGCATTGAGCGCGTGCACGGCTGTCGCCCCGGCCGGGCAGAGCGGCGCCGCCGCGCCCGCCGAGACCGGCAAGCTGGCCGAGATCAAGGCGGCCGGCAAGCTGGTCGTCGGCACCTCGGCCGATTACGCGCCCTACGAGTCGGTGGATGCCGACGGCAATTTCGTCGGGTTTGATATGGATCTCATCCGCGCCGTCGGCGAGAAGCTGGGCGTCGATGTCGAGATCCAGGACATGCCCTTTGACTCGCTCATTGCCGCCGTGCAGGAAGGCAAGATCGACGCCGTCATCGCCGCCATGCAGGCCACTGCCGAGCGCGACAAGCAGGTCGACTTCACCATTCCCTACCGCATGACCAAGGACGCCTTCATGGGCGCCGGCGATTCGGCCATCGTCATCGAGAAGCCGGAAGATGCCGCCGGTTACACCATTGGTGCCCAGACCGGCACCGTGCAGGAAGGCTGGATCCAGGACACGCTGGTTGCCGCCGGCCTCACCAACGCCGACCAGGTCTTCAGCTACGAGCGTGCCGACCAGGCGGCCCTCGACGTCGCCAACGGCCGCATCGAGTTGCTGTTGATGGATGCCGAGCCGTCTATCGCGCTGGCCGAACAGACCGGTCTGAAGATTCTGCTCATCACCGAGCTGACCGCCGAGGGTGGCAAGAGCATCGCCATTCCGGATGGCGCCAGCGACCTCAAGGCTGAACTCGATAGCATCATCCAGGGGTTGATCGACGACGGCACCGTACAGCAGATCCAGGAAGCGAACGGGCTGCCGTGATTGTGACAAGATGACAAGATGAGGGGATGACAAGGTGACAAGGTGAGGGGATGAGCACAATCACCCCCTCACCCCCTCATCTTGTCATTCCCTCATCCTACACGCCATCAACCATGGAATTCGTACAGGATCTTACCACCACCCTCAACTTCATCGTCCAGGGCCTGTGGGTCACCATCGGCGTGACGCTTGTCGCGCTGACGGTCGGCCTGGTTTTCGGCCTGGTGACGGCGATCCTGCGCGTCTACGGTAATGCATTTTTCCGGCAGGTGGCGACCGTCTACAGCGTCATCGTCCGTGCCGTGCCGGTCATCGTCATTATCTTCATTCTCTATTTCGTCATTGCCCGCATCGTCAATCTGTCGCCCTTCCTGGCCGGTTCGCTGGCGCTGGGCTTCGCCTCGGGCGCCTACCAGACGGAGATATTCCGCGGGGCGTTGCAGGCCGTGCCGCCCGGGCAGATGACCGCAGCGCGCGCGATCGGCATGAGCCGCATTCAGGCCATCCGCAGCATTATCCTGCCGCAGGCCGTGCGTCTGGCGCTGCCGGCGTGGGGCAATGAAGCTACCCTCGTACTCAAGGACTCGACGCTGGTCTTTGTCGTGGGCGTACCCGAGATCCTGCGGCGCGCGCAGCAGGTGAGCGCCCGCACGCTGGAGCCCTTTGTTGCTTTCGCGGCGGCCCTGCTGCTCTACCTGGTTCTCACGCTGCTCACGACGCAGGTTTTGCAGTGGATCGAGCGCCGTTATCGCCTGCAACTGTAAAGGTGGAACTTGACTTCATGACGACCGACCCAATCCTGCGCATCGAGGACGTGCACAAGTCCTTTGGCGCCACGCAAGTGCTCAAGGGCTTTTCACTCACCATCCAGCCGCAAGAGGTTCTCGTCCTGGTCGGGCCGAGCGGCTCCGGCAAGAGCACGCTCCTGCGCTGCATCAACCTGCTCAGCCCGCCCACCAGCGGCAAGATCTGGCTGGAGGCGGAGGAAATCACGGCGCCGGGCGTCAACCAGGACCGGGTGCGCCAGCGCATCGGCATGGTCTTCCAGGACTTCAACCTCTTCACACACCTGACTGCGCTGGGCAATGTCATGATCGGGTTGAGCAAGGTGCGCAAGATGAGTAAAAAAGAAGCGCACGACCTCGCCATGCTTGAGCTGGAGCGTGTCGGCCTGGTGGAGCGCGCCGACCACTACCCGGCGCAGCTATCCGGCGGGCAGAAGCAGCGCGTCGCCATTGCCAGGGCCTTGGGCATGGATCCGCACATCATGCTCTTCGACGAACCGACTTCGGCGCTCGACCCTGAGTTGACCGGCGAGGTGCTGGAGGTGATGCAGCAGCTCGCCGTCGAAGGGATGACGATGATCGTCGTCTCGCATGAGATGGGCTTTGCCCGCCAGGTTGCCAGCCGCATCGTCTTCATGGAAGGGGGCGTGGTAGTGGAGCAAGGCCCGCCGCAGCAGATGTTCGACAACCCGGTGCATGAACGGACGCGCGCCTTCCTGCGCAAGATCACCGACATGGACAGTGGCGACTAGCGCCGAACGCGTGGATTTGCACGATGCAAGAGTTTCTTGAACTGCTGAGGAATATCGTCCCCACGTTGCTGCAAGGCACGGTTGTGACCTTGCAGATCGCCGCGGTCTCGCTCCTGCTGGGCGTGGCGGTTGGGCTTCCTGTTGGTATCGGGCGTGTCTACGGGCCGCGCTGGCTGCAACGCCTGCTCGGTGCCTACGTCACCCTCTTCCAGGGCACGCCGCTGCTGATTCAGCTATTCCTGGTCTACTACGGTCTGCCGGATCTGGGGATCACCTTCGGGCGGTTGACGGCTGCCTACATCACGCTCGGGCTCAACAGCAGCGCCTACCAGGCGGAGTACCTGCGCGGCGCGCTGCAATCGGTCAGCGAGGGGCAGATGACCGCGGCGCGTGCCATCGGTATGAGCAAGGGCCAGGCGATCCGCAGCATCATCCTGCCGCAGGCGCTGCGCATCGTGCTGCCGGCCTGGTCGAACGAAGTCATCGCCATGCTCAAGAACACTGCGGTCGTCTATGTCATCGCCATCCTCGACCTCATGGGACAGGCCAAGGCGGTCAACAGCGATTACTTTGCGCCCATCCCCATCTATATGACAGTCGCCGTCTTCTACATCATCCTGGTCGGCGCGACCTACCTGGTGCTGCGCCAGGTCGAACGGCGCGCGGCCATCCCCGGCCTGCTGGGCGAAAGCACCGAGTAACTTCCCGTATCAGCCCTGCAATGCCATGAGCGCACGCACGGCGGCCTCAGTCGTCGCCACGCCGGAGGCCGGCCCCTTGAGCGCCTTGACGACATCGGCCGTCGCCTGCTGCACTTTCAGGCTGCGCGTGTTGCTGAAGACGTGATGCGCGCCCTCGCGCAGCCACGTGCTGTCCGGCTGGGAGACCAGCGCGTTCAGCAGTGGCGCCAGCGCCGTCTCGCCGCAGTCGATGAGCGCCGCTGCCGCTGCCCAGCGCACGCCGGACTCCTCATCTTCCAGCGCCGCCACCAGCCGCTCGACGCCCTCCGGCGCCGGCGTCTCGGCCAGCTTGTGCGCCGCCTGCTCGCGTTCCATGGCCGGCCGTGTCGCATCGTCCAGCACTGCCAGCGCCTCCTGAATCGACTCGCTACTCATCGCATAGCCACCTTTCTGTGGGGTTGGAGTAGGTTTGAAACGTCAAACGTAATGCGTAATACGTAATGCGTAGGATCGGCGCATTGGCAATCAGCAATCAGCAATTCATCCATCAGCAATCTGCGTGACT
>ERZ795053.4167-NODE-4167-length-15832-cov-8.865437_pt1 | contig 15832 bp, 12 predicted proteins | sample MGYA00375137_ERZ795053 | MGnify/ENA primary metagenome ERZ795053 (study PRJEB30182, sample SAMN05720284) | activated sludge metagenome | isolation source: Anaerobic digester | place: Hong Kong | collected 2014-12-17 ...
TGTGGAACACGCGCGCGCCGCCACGCAGCACCTCCACGTCCAGCATGAAGCGGTCCTCGGCGGTGAAGGCGCCGTCGAGGATCTCGGCGAGGCGCTCGGTGGCCGAGCTGCGCGCGATGTCGGTAAGGAAGCCGAGGCGACCGAGATTCACGCCGACCAGCGGCACGCCATGCTCGATCAGGCGGCGCGCGGTATGCAGCATGGTACCGTCGCCACCGATCACCACCGCGAGGTCCGCGCTGGCACCGATATGCTCGTAGCTTGCGACCGGGAAGTCGTGGGCGCCGCCGATGGAACTCGCCGTGCCCTGCTCGATCAACACCGCAAGGCCGCGATCGCGCAGGAAGCGGGCGATCGACAGCACCGACTCGGCCACGTCGGGGCTCTGGTATTTGCCGATGAGGGCAAGCGTGCGAAATGGCGTGCTCATGGGCATCGATTAAACCACAATCGCCCGCGCGCGCGGCAGCACCGGAGCCCGGCGCGGCGCCACCCAGTGGCCAGTACGTGCGCGCTTCAATAGAATCGGCCTCTCGACCCCAGGCAGCCATGAATCCGCTCGACGCCCGCTCCCAGATCCTCCTCAAGACCCTGATCGAACGCCACATCGCGGACGGCCAGCCGGTCGGCTCGCGCGCACTGTCGCGCTACTCCGGCCTCGAGCTGTCGCCCGCCACGGTGCGCAACGTGATGAGCGACCTCGAGGAGATGGGCTTCATCGCCAGCCCGCACACCTCGGCGGGGCGCATTCCCACCGCGCTCGGCTATCGCTTCTTCGTCGACTCGCTGCTCACCGTGCAGCCGCTCGAGAACGCCCGCGTGCGCGCCCTCGAGGGCCAGCTGCTGCCCGACCAGCCACAGCGCCTGATCAGCTCGGCCTCGCACCTGCTCTCCGAGCTCACCCAGTTCGCCGGCGTGGTGGTCGCGCCGCGCAAGGACGCGGTACGCATCCGCCAGTTCGAGTTCATCAGCCTGGCCGAGAACCGCATCCTGCTGATCATCGTCACCACCGGCGGCGACGTGCAGAACCGCCTGCTGCTTACCCGGCGCGCCTACACCTCGGCCGAGCTCCACGGCGCCGCCACCTATCTCAACGAACACTTCGCCGGTCTGTCCTTCGAGGAGATCCGCCGCCGCGTCGGCGACGAGCTTCGCCAGCTGCGCAGCGACATGAGCGAGCTGATGGCCGCCACCGTCGACGCCGGCTCGGACGCCGCCGAGGACAGCGCCACGAGCTACGTGCTGTCCGGCGAAACCAAGCTGCTCGACATCGAGGACCTGTCGAGCAACATGTCGCGCCTGCGCGAGCTCTTCAAGCTCTTCGAGCAGCGCACCGGCCTGCTCCAGCTGCTCGACCTGTCCAACCGCGCCGAGGGCGTGCAGATCTTCATCGGCGGCGAGTCCGGGCTCGCTCCGCTCGACGGCTGCTCGGTCATCACCGCACCGTACGAGGTCGACGGTCAGGTGGTGGGCTCGCTCGGCGTCATCGGCCCCACCCGCATGGCCTACGACCGCGTGATCCCGATCGTCGACATCACCGCCCGGCTGCTCTCCAACGCCCTGTCTTCCAGGCACTGACTCCGACGCCCGCGCCTCACTGCGCGTACGAACCCCACCCAAGGACCACGATGCCCCGCTCCCGGCCCGAACCGATCTACCGCCACGACAGCACCCCGCGCACCGGCGTGCTGCTGGTCAACCTCGGCACCCCCGCCGCCCCCACCGCTGCCGCGCTGCGCCCCTACCTCAAGCAGTTCCTCTCCGACCCGCGCGTGGTCGAGATCCCGCGCCTGGTATGGTGGCCGATCCTCAACGGCATCATCCTCAACACCCGGCCCAAGGCCTCGGCGCAGAAATACGCCAGCATCTGGACCGACGAGGGCTCGCCGCTGCTGGTGCACACGGTACGCCAGACCAAGCTGCTCGCCGGCTACCTCGCCAAGGACGGCCACGACGGGCTCGACGTCGACTACGCGATGCGCTACGGCTCGCCCTCGATCGGCGATACCCTGGACGCGATGCGCGCGCGCGGCTGCACCCGCATCCTGGTGGTGCCGATGTACCCGCAGTATTCCGCGAGCACCACCGCCACCGTGGTCGACGAAGTCGGCCGCAGCCTGGCGCAGTGGCGCAACCAGCCCGAGATGCGCTTCGTGCGCAACTTCCACGACGACCCCGGCTACATCGACGCCCTGGTGAAGAGCGTGCGCGAGCACTGGGCGGCCAATGGCGAGCCCGAGCGCCTGCTGCTGAGCTTTCACGGCGTGCCGCGGCGCTCGCTCGATCTCGGCGATCCCTATCACTGCGAGTGCCACAAGACCGGCCGTCTGGTGGCCGAAGGCCTCGGCGTGGCGCGCGAGCGCGTGCTCGTCACCTTCCAGTCGCGCTTCGGCAAGGCGGAGTGGCTCAAGCCCTACACCCAGCCCACCCTGGAGCAGCTCGCCGCCCAGGGCGTGCGGCGGGTGGACGTGATGTGCCCGGGCTTCGTCGCCGACTGTCTGGAGACGCTGGAAGAGATCGCGCTCGAGTGCAAGGAGGCTTTCGTGGAAAAGGGCGGCCAGACCTTCCACTACATCCCCTGCCTGAACGAGCGCGACGCCTGGATCAGGGCGCTGGCGGCGCTGGTGCGCAGCCACCTGGGCAACTGGCTCGAGATCGCGCCGCCCGACGAAGCCGCGCGCAAGGCCGCGCTGGAACGCGCGCGCACACTCGGCGCCGCTCAATAGGGGCGGGGCGGCACCCGCCGGCGGTCGGCCCGGTCCGCGACCGGGCCGACCGCCGTTTCAGTAATCGACGATCTGCAGGTCGTGCACGACCGGCGCCGCACGGACCGCACGCACCGCCGCGGGGGCATGCGCCGCCATCTGGCGCGACACCGCCGCGAGCCTGCGCGCGGCGACGGTGCCGAGCTGGCGCCGGAAGCGCTCCAGCACTTCCTCGCTGGCGAGCGCGAGCGCGGCCGGGTTGACCTCGAGATAGCTCAGCTCGTCGAGCGACACCGCGCTCAGCAGCTGCCTGTGCTCGAGCTGGTCGAGCCAGGCCTGCTCGCCGAAGACCTCGCCCGGCCCCACCTCCAGCACCCGGCGGCCCTCGATCGAAAGCTCCACCTTGCCCTCGAGCACGATGCCGAAGCGCTGGTCGATGTCGCCCTCGCGCATCAACCCGAGATCGCTGCCGACCTTGCGCCAGGCGCAGATCCGCATCACCTCCCACAGGTCGACGTCCTCGAACTCGGTGAAGAAGGCGAGCTTGCGCAGGCGCGCGAAGCGCTCGGCGTCATGGTGCACGTGGCCTTCGTCGAGGATCTGGTAGCGCACCGCGGCGAGGTCCTTGGCGAACTCGGCGCCATTGCGGTAGCGCGAGTACAGATCCTTCTCGAGCGCCTTGCGGATTACCGCGTCCATCTGCTCGGGCACGTCCGGGTTGAGCTGCGAGACCGAGGGCGGATCGGCATTGATGATCTTGTAGACGAGTTGGGCCGGATTGTTCGCGCGGAAAGGCAGCCGACCGGTCAACATGTGGAAGAGCAGCACGCCGAGCGAATACAGGTCGGTCTTCTGGTTGAGCGGATAGCCCTTGATCTGCTCCGGGCTCATGTAGGCCGGCGAGCCCACGCCCATGATGAAGGTCGAGTCGGTGTCGAGCTTCTTGTTGATGTTGAGCGCGAGGCCGAAGTCGGTGATCTTCACGTTGTCCTGCTCGTCGACCAGGATGTTCGCCGGCTTGATGTCGCGGTGCACGATGCCCTGGCGGTAGGCGTGGTCGAGCGCCATGCAGCACTTGAAAATGATCCCGATCGTGCGGTGGATCGGCAGCAGGTTCTGGAAGCTGCAGTAGCGCTCGAGCGAGCCGCCGGGGAAGTACTCCATCACCACATAGGCCTGGTCGGGCTCGATCGAGGCGTCGTGGATACGGATGATGTTGGGGTGGTCGAGGCGGCCGGACACCACGCGCTCGGCCTTCAGCAGCTTGATCAGGCGGCGGTTCCACTTCGCCTCGTCGCGCGCCTTGTCGTCGAAGCGCACGTGCTTGAGCGCCACCGGCTCGGGGTAGTCCGGGGACTCGGCGAGATAGACCACCGCGGTCGCGCCGCGACCGATCTCCTTGATGATCCTGTACTTGCCGATGCGTTCGGGAATCCGGTTCATGCTGTCTTGCGAGGCTCGGGCGCCCGCGCGGGCGGCAGGCATCGGCGCGATTGTTGCACGATCCGGCGCCGGCGTGCGCTCCCCGGCCCCCGGCCACGCGGGATTGTCCGCCGCGGCCCGTGCATGCTTGAATGAGGCCCGTCCCGCAACCGCCCCCCGAGGAGCCCGCCTTGAGCGAAGCCGTCGACCTGCTGATCAACGCCCGCTGGATCGTCCCCGTCGATCCGCACGAAGCCGTGCTCGCCGACCACGCGGTCGCGGTCCGCGGCGGACGCATCGTCGACCTGCTCGGCCAGGACGCGGCGCGCACGCGCTACGCCGCGGACAAGGTGGTCGAGCTGCCCCAGCACGTGCTGATCCCGGGCCTGGTCAACCTCCACACCCATGCCGCGATGAGCCTGCTGCGCGGCATCGCCGACGACCTGCCGCTGATGCGCTGGCTGCAGGAGGCGATCTGGCCGGCGGAGAGCCGCCACGTCAGCGCGGCTTTCGTGCGCGACGGCACCCTGCTCGCAGCGGCCGAGATGATCCGGGGTGGCATCACCACCTGCAGCGACATGTACTTCCATCCCGAGGCCGCGGCGGAAGCCTTCGCCGCGGCGGGCATGCGCGCGGTCGTGGGCGCGGTCGCGCTGGAGTTCCCCACCTCGTACGCGAGCGACCCCGATGACTACCTGCGCAAGGGACTGGCCGCACGCGACCGCTGGCAGGGCCACCCGCTGCTCGGCTTCTCGATCGCCCCGCACGCCCCCTACACCGTCTCGGACGAGAGCTTCCGCCACGTGCAGACGCTCGCCGACGAGCTCGAGCTGCCGATCCATGTGCACATCCACGAGACCGCGCAGGAGATCGCCGACTCGCTCGCCGCCCACGGCTGCCGGCCTCTCGCGCGCCTCGCCCGCCTCGGCGTGCTCGGCAGCAACCTCATCGGCGTCCATGCGGTGCACGTCGACGAACCCGACATCGAGCTCCTCGCCCGCCACGGCTGCAGCGTCGCCCACTGCCCCACCTCGAACATGAAGCTCGCCAGTGGCATCGCGCCGGTGCCGCGCCTGCTCGCCGCCGGCATCCCGGTCGGCCTCGGCACGGACGGCGCGGCGAGCAACAATCGCCTCGACCTGCTCCAGGAGATGCGCCACGCCGCGCTGCTCGCCAAGGTAGGCAGCCTCGACGCCACCGCCTTGCCGGCACACGCGGCCCTGCGCATGGCCACGCTCGACGGTGCACGCGCATTGGGCATGGACGATCGCATCGGCTCGATCGAAATAGGCAAATGCGCCGATCTTTGCGCCCTCGAGCTTTCCGCACCGCAATGCCGACCCTGTTTCGATCCGGTGTCGCATCTGGTCTACGTCTGCGGTCGCGAAAATGTCTCTCATGTCTGGATCGGGGGTGAAACCCGCGTGGACAAAGGCATCTCGCTGTTGCATATTAACGACACCGAATTGCTCCGGCTCGTGTCGATGTGGCAAACTAGGCTCGGTAATTGAACTGGATATACTGGTACAAACCGACACGAAGACGGCAGATTCGCCAGTCTTCATTTCGTTCAGTGGCAATTCCGGCGACTCGCCCTTCAAAGAGGAAACCATGATCAAACAATCCAAGAAGCAGATGCTCATGCTGGCCGCCATCGCCTCGATCGGCCTGTCCGCCCCGAGCGCTTTCGCTCAGGTCAACGACGTCGTCGTCGCCGGCAAGGGTGAAATCCCCTACGTGATCGACGCGCGCAACGTCGTCGCTCGCAGCGGTACCGGCCTGTGCTGGCGCACCGGCTACTGGAGCCCCGCCGCTGCCTCGACCGCGATGGCCGGCGAGTTCCCGGTCGGCTGCGCTTGCGACAAGGACATCGTCCCCGCCGACAAGTGCACCGTGAAGGCTGCCGCTGCCGTGCCCGCGCCGAAGCCCACCGCCGACAAGGTCAAGCTGTCGGCCGACGCCCTGTTCGACTTCGACAAGGCCGTCCTCAAGGCTGAAGGCAAGGCCAAGCTCGACCAGCTCGCCGCCCAGGCCAAGTCGCTCAAGCTGGAAGTGATCCTCGCCGTCGGCCACACCGACCGCCTGGGTTCGAACGCCTACAACCAGCGCCTGTCCGAGCGTCGCGCCGCCGCCGTCAAGACCTACCTGGTCTCGAAGGGCGTCGATGCCAACCGCGTCTACACCGAAGGCAAGGGCGAAACCCAGCCCGTGACCGGCAACAAGTGCGACAAGGTCGGTGGTCGCGCCGCGCAGATCTCCTGCCTGCAGCCGGATCGTCGCGTCGAAGTGGAAGTCATCGGCTCCAAGTAATCCTCGAGCCGGTAACCCGAAAGCCCTGCCTCGGCGGGGCTTTTTCGTTTGTGCCGGGTGCGCGTGCACCCGGCGCGCGCTAGCAAGGACTTTCGAAGCCATGAACACCGTCAACGCCGACCCCGCCGAACTGCAGAAATTCAGCGACCTCGCCCACCGCTGGTGGGACCCCGCCTCCGAGTTCCGCCCGCTGCACGAGATCAACCCGCTGCGCCTGGGCTGGATCGACGGCAAGGCCGCGCTCGCCGGCAAGAAGGTGCTCGACATCGGCTGCGGCGGCGGCATCCTCGCCGAAGGCATGGCCTCGCTCGGCGCCGAGGTCACCGGCATCGACCTGTCCGAGAAGGCGCTCAGCGTCGCCCGCCTGCATCTGTTCGAGAGCGGCCACAAGGTCGACTACCGCCACATGAGCGCCGAGGCGCTCGCCGACGAACTGCCCGGGCACTTCGACGTCGTCACCTGCATGGAGATGCTCGAGCACGTCCCCGACCCGGCCAGCATCGTCGCCGCCTGCGCGCGGCTGGTGAAACCCGGCGGCCACGTCTTCCTGTCCACACTCAACCGCAACCCGAAGTCCTACCTGTTCGCGATCATCGGCGCGGAGTACCTGCTCAAGCTCCTCCCCGCCGGCACGCACGAATACGCGCGCTTCATCAAGCCCTCCGAGCTCAGCCGTCACTGCCGCAATGCGCGCCTGGACGTGCAGGAGATCATCGGCCTGTCCTACAACCCGCTCACCAAGACCTACTCGCTCGGCCGCGACACCGACGTGAACTACCTCATCCATACCGTCGCCGCGGGCTGAACCGCGCACGCACCGGCATCGACGCCGAATGCCGCGCCGGGGCGTGCTCACCGAAGAGGCCGCAATTCAGTTCATGCATGCAGCTTGAGCGTGCATTAAACTGCAGGCGAGCGATTCCTCCACGGGGAGCAAGGCGATGAGCTTCCGCCACCTGAAAAGCCTGTTCAATCCGCGCTCGATCGCCGTGATCGGCGCGAGCGCGCGCGAGCGTCGCATGGGCAACGTCCTCATGCGCAACCTGCTGTCGGGCCAGTTCGCCGGGCCGATCATGCCGGTCAATCCTCGGCGCCCCTCGGTCGCCGGCGTACTCACCTATCCGAGCGTCGCCGCCCTGCCGCAGACGCCCGACCTGGCAATCGTCTGTACCCCTGCCCCGCTCGTACCGCGCATCGTCGAGGAACTCGGCGAACGCGGCACGCGCGCGGTGATGGTGATGGCCAACCAGCTCGACACCACACTCGGCGCCGACGGCCGCCCGCTCGAGCGCAGCATCCTCGAGATCACCCGCCGCCACGAGATGCGCCTGCTCGGCGGCAGCACGCTCGGCATCCTGGTGCCCGGGCTCGGCCTCAACGCCACCTTCTCGCAGATCGCCGCGCGCCCGGGCAAGCTCGGCTTCGTCTCCCAGCGCGACACGGTCGGCACCATGGTGCTCGACTGGGCGCTGCGCAAGAAGGTCGGCTTCTCGCACTTCGTCTCGCTCGGCGACAGCCTGGACATCGGCTTCGGCGAGGTACTCGACTTCCTCGCCGCGGACTCGGGCACACGCGCGATCCTGCTCTACATCGAGTCCATCCAGGACCGCCGCGCCTTTATGTCGGCCGCGCGCGCCGCCGCGCGCAACAAGCCGGTGATCGCGATCAAGGCCGGGCGCTCGCCCAACAACCCGCTGATGGGCGTCTCCGACCCGCTCTTCCTCGAGATGCCCAACCTGGTCAGCCACGACGACGTGCACGACGCCGCGCTGCGCCGCGCCGGCATCCTGCGGGTGGACCAGCTCGAGGAGATGTTCGGCGCCGCCGAGACCGTGCTGCGCGCCCGCCCGCTGCGCGGCAACCGCCTCGTCGTGCTGAGCAACGGCGGCGGTGCCGGCCTGATGGTGGAGGACAGCCTCTACCTCGCCGGCTACAGCCTGCCGTCGCTCAAGGAGCAGACCATCGAGCGCCTGCGCCGCTTCATGTCGCCGGGCTGGAACGGGCGCAATCCGCTCGAGATCCGCGTCGACTCCGAGCCGGCCTGCTACGAGCGCCTGCTCAAGATCCTGCAGGAAGAGCGCGACGGCGACGCCGTGCTGCTCATCCACACTCCAAACGCGCTCTCGAGCAGCATGGACACCGCGCAGCAGGTGATCGCCACCGCGCGCGAGACCGGCATCAACCTGATGACCTGCTGGGTCGGCGACGAGAGCGTGGAGAAGGAGCGCAACCTCTTCATCAACGCAGGCATCGCCACCTTCGACTCACCCGAGCATGCGGCCAGCGCCTTCCTGCACATGCACCGCCACCGCATCGCCTCCGAGGTGCTTATGGAGGTCCCGACCTCCGAACCCGAGGCGTTCAAGCCCGACGTCGCGCGCGCCCGCGCGGTGATCCAGGGCGCGCTCGCCGAATCGCGCGCCAGCCTGACCGAATCCGAATCCAAGGACGTGCTCGCGGCCTACGGCGTGCCGGTCATCCAGACCCACCTCGCCGCCAGCCCGGAAGAGGCCGCGCAGATCGCCGGCCGCATCGGCCTGCCGGTAGCGCTGACCCTGATGTCGCGCGACATCCGCCGCAAGTGGGACGTCGGCGGCGTCGCGCTCAACCTCGAGAGCACCGAGGCGGTCGAGGTCGCCGCGCGCGGCATGATCGAGCGCGCCGGGCGCGCCGAGCCGCCGGTGTCGGTGAGCGGCTTCACCGTGCAGCGCATGGTGATGCGCGGCCATGCGCGCCAGCTGCTGATCGGCGTCAGCACCGACCGCCTGTTCGGACCGGTGATCGTGTTCGGCGAGGGCGGCCGCGCGCTGGAGATCTTCCGCGGCCTCGCAGTCGGCCTGCCGCCGCTCAACAAGCCGCTCGCCGACGATCTCATCGCCCGCAGCAAGGCGGCGGCGCTGCTCGAGGCGCGCGGCCACCTGCCCGCGGCCGACCGCGACGCGCTCGCGCTCACCCTCACCAAGGTCTCGCAGATCGTCGTCGACCATCCCGAGATCCACGAGATGGACATCAACCCGGTGTTTGTCGACGAGCACGGCGTGCAGGCCCTCGACGCCCACATGCGCCTGCGCCCGGCCACCGCCCACGAGCACCGGCTGGCCATCCAGCCCTATCCGAAGGCGCTCGAGGAGCCCTCGCAGCTGCGCGACGGCCGCCCGATCCTGCTGCGCCCGATCCGCCCCGAGGACGAGCCGGCGCACTACGCCTTCCTTTCGCGCCTCACCCGCGAGGACTTCATCTACCGCTTCTTCAACTACATCCCCGAGTTTCCGCGCCGCGAGATGGCGCGCCTGACGCAGATCGACTACGACCGCGAGATGGCCTTCATCGCCACCGCCACCGGCCCCGACGGCAAGCCCGAGACCCTGGGCGTGTCGCGCGCGGTGGCCGACCCGGACAACCACACCGCCGAGTTCGCCCTCGTCATCCGCTCCGACCTCAAGCGCCAGCGCCTGGGCTCGATCCTGATGGACAAGCTGGTGCGCTACGCGCGCGAGATCGGCATCCAGCGCCTCGTCGGCGAGGTGATGGGCGAAAACGAGCCGATGCTCGGGCTATTGAAGCACCTCGGCTTCAAGCTCAAGGCCTCGGAGGAGCCTGGGGTGGTGCGGGCGATCTTCGAGCTGCGCCCGCCGTCGGAGGCGTGAGGGGCGGACACCGGGGCTGCGCGCCAAAGATCTACGCCCAGGGTGGATCAAGCCGCCGCATTCGCGCCTGCCGGCGCTCCTACAGGAACCACCGCGCGTCCCCGCGCTCCCACACCCCCCACCGCGCGTCCCCGCGCTTCCGCATGAACCGCCGCGCGTCCGGGCCGCGCCCGTAGGAGCTGCGGCAGCTGCGAACCCGACGGTCCGGCGATGGACGCGCGTGCAGGGCTTCACCGCCGCATTCGCGCCTGCCGGCGCTCCTACAGAAACCACCGCGCGTCCCGGCGCTCCCACACACACCACCGCGCGTCCCCGCCGCCGCGCGTCCCGGCCCCGCCTGTAGGAGCTGCGGCAGCTGCGAAATCGGCGCTCGAGCAAGCGCGGTGGCGCCTCGAAAGCGCGGCGGCACGCGACGCTCAGGCGTCCTCGATCACCAGCACCAGCAGCTCTTTCGGCCCATGCGCGCCATACGCGAGCGTCTGCTGGATGTCGGCGGTCTTCGACGGCCCCGACACCAGCAAGGCGTTGGTCGGCAGGCCGTCCGTCCAACGCTGCGCATGCATGAGCTCGAAGAGGTTGTCGCGCACCTCGCTCGCGTTCAGCAGCGCGATGTGCAGCGGCGGCACCAAGCTCATCAGGCGCGGCTCCTGCGGGCTCGGCCACAGCACCAGGCTGCCGGTGGCGGCGATGCCGCCGAGCGTGCCGGTGAGGCTGGCGGGCGTGTGGAAGAAGAGCTCGTCCTTCCACGCCTCCACCGCGCGCTCGTAGCCCTTCAGCCGCAGCGCGGCCCCCTGTTCGCGCACGTGCTCGGCCAGGCGGCGGCCGTGGGCGGTGGCGGGCGACACCAGCAGCTCGTCGATGCCGCGCGCGGCGAGCGCCTCCAGCACGCGCTGCGGCCACTCCGCCGCGGTGGTCAGCAAGGTCTCGCCATGCACCGCCTCGAGCATGCGGCGCAGGCGCGCGATGCGCTCGTCCGCCGCATAGCGCCAGGGATCGGTGACCAGGCCGATGTCGTAGTCGTCGGCGACCGCGGTCGTGCCCGCGAGGCTGGCGCGCAGCTTGCCGAGGATCCGTTCTTTCGCATTCATTCGGGTTTCGCTCCTGGCGTCGTTCATTGCGCGCCCAGATGCTCGCGGGCGAGCTCGTGCAGGCTGCGGGCGGCCGGCTTCGGTGCGCTGCGGTAGCGCGTCCACGGCCCGATGTCGGCCGGCATCAGCCCGCGCAGGCGGGTGCCGGCGTACATCGCCACGCGGTACAGGCCCGGCGAGGTGTTGAGCGTGCGCCACGCCTTCCACACCAGGGTCTCCTTCTTCGAGTGCTTGGCGCCCTGCCCTCGCATGTGCTGCGGCTCGGCGGCAGGCGCGCGCACCGCCTCCTCGCGCAGGCGGCGCAGCAGCGAGGGGATGGGGATCTTCACCGGGCACACCTCGCCGCAGGCGCCGCACATCGACGAGGCCGTGGGCAGGTCGCGGGTGGTCTCCAGGCCGAGCATGTGCGGGGTGACGATCTTGCCGATCGGCCCCGGATACACCGTGCCGTAGGCGTGGCCGCCGATCCGCGTATACACCGGGCAGTGGTTCATGCACGCGCCGCAGCGGATGCAGTTGAGCGTCTGGCGCAGCTCCCCGTCGGCGAAGGCCTGGCTGCGGCCGTTGTCGAGCAGCACCAGGTGGACCTCCTGCGGGCCGTCGAGCTCGTCGGCCTTGCGCGGGCCGGAGATCATGTTGACGTAGGTGGTGATCGGCTGGCCGGTGGCCGAGCGCGTCAGCAGCGACAGCAGCGGGATCACGTCGCGCAGGTTCTCGACCACCTTCTCGATGCCGGTGACGGCAATGTGCACCGGTGGCACCGTGGTCGACATGCGGCCGTTGCCCTCGTTTTCCACCAGCAGCAGCGTGCCGGTCTCGGCGATCGCGAAGTTCACCCCCGAGACGCCGATGTCGGCCTCGAAGAAGTTGCGCCGCAGCGTCTCGCGCCCGATCTGGATCAGGCGGTCGACGTCCTCGGTGTAGTCGACGTCGAGCTTGTCGTGGAACAGCCTGGCGACCTGGCCGGCGTTGAGGTGGATCGCCGGCATGATGATGTGCGAGGGCTTCTCCTCGCGCAGCTGCACGATGAACTCGCCCATGTCCGACTCGAGGCAGTCGACGCCGCGCGCGCCGAGGTAATGGTTCATCTCCATCTCCTCGGACACCATGGACTTGCCCTTGATCACCTTCTTCGCCGCATGGCGTTCGGCGATGCCGTGCACGATGGCGTTGGCCTCCTCCACCGTCTCCGCCCAGTGCACCTGCACGCCATTGCGGGCGAGATTGGCCTCGAGGCGCTCGAGCAGGTCGGGCAGCTTCGACAGCGCGCGTGCGCGCACGCGGTTGCCGAAGGCGCGCAGGCGCTCGAGCTCGTCGCCGTCGGGAAACTGGTTGCGGCGCTTGTCCATCAGCGAATCCATCGCGCCGCGGAAGTTGCGCCGCAGCTGCGCGTCGGCGAGCGCCTCGCGCGCGTTGCGGGTGAAGGCGATCGGCTGCGCGGGGGTGTCGGCGAGCGTGCTCATCGTGCACCTCCCGTGCCCGCCGAGGCCGTGCGGCGCAGCAGGAAGCTCGCCAGGTGCTCGCCGCGCAGGGCGTCGCCCTGCTTCTCGAAGCAGCCGTTGATGTTGAGCAGGCAGCCACAGTCGGCACTCACCACCTCGGCCGCGCCCGAGCCCTTCAGCGCCGCGGTCTTGTCCTGCACCATCGCGCCCGAGATGTCGGGCATGCGCACGCTGAAGCTGCCGCCGAAGCCGCAGCACTCGCTCTCGTGGTCGTGCTCCACGCGCTCGACCCCCGCCAGCTGCGCGAGCAGCGCACGCCCATGCAGGTGGGTGTTCATCTCGCGCCGCGCCGAACAGGAGGTGTGCAGCGCGAGCTTGACCGGCGCGCCGGTGTGCTCGAAGCGCACCTTGCACACCTCGAGCAGGAACTCGGCGAGCTCGAAGGTGCGCGCGGACAGCGACTCGACCTGCTTCAGCGTCTGCGGCTCGTCCTTGAACAGCTCGAAGTAGTGATGACGGAACATGCCCGCGCACGAGCCCGACGGGATCACCACCGGCCAGTCGCCGGCGAAGAGCGCGAGCTGCGCGCGCGCCACCTCGCGCGCCTCGTCGGTGTAGCCCGAGGTATAGGCCGGCTGGCCGCAACAGCTCTGCGCCTGCGGGAAATGCACCCGGATGCCCTCGCGCTCGAGGAGGTGGATCGCGTCCATCCCCGCACCGGGAAAGAACACGTCGATCACGCAGGTGCCGAACAGGTAGACATCGGCCGGCTTGGGCGGGTAGCGGCGCGCGGCCTCGAGCGGCGGCGCAACGCGCGTGGCATTGGCGGGTGCAGGGGACAGGGGGCTCATGTGCCTGGGCTCCGGGGTTGCTGGGTTCTGGATTGCAGGGATCTGGAATGCACTGCAGCCGCGGCCAGGCCTCGACTGCAGGAGGGACGGCCGCGCGGGGGATGCCGGAGCCCCCCCCGCTGCGGCGCTCAGCCGGCGAGCAGCGGGTCGGACACGCCGAGGACGTAGATCGCGACCATCGCCACCGCGCCGGTCATCAGCACGTAATAGACCGTCGGCCAGAAGGTCTTGCGCAGGATCGCGCCCTCGCGGCCGAGCAGGCCCACGGTCGCCGAGGCCGCCACCACGTTGTGGATCGCCACCATGTTGCCGGCGGCCGCGCCGATCGCCTGCACCGCCACGATCATCGCCGTGGACACCCCGAGCGAGGTCGCCACGCCGAACTGGAACTGACTCAGCATCATGTTGCTGACCGTGTTCGAGCCCGCGATGAAGGCTCCGAGCGCGCCCACCGAGGGCGCCAGCAGCGGATACACGTTGCCCACGCTGTCGGCCACCCAGCGCGCCATCGCGATCGGCATGCTCGGCAGGTCGGCGGCGTTCACCCCCGAGTTGATCAGGATGCGCACCATCGGCACGGTGAACAGCAGCACGAAGCCGGCGCCGAGCAGCACGCGCGAGGACTCGCCCACCGCCTTCACCAGCGAGCGCGCGTGCATGCCGTGCAGGAACACGGTGATCAGCACCACCGCCACCAGGATGCCGCCGGGCAGGTAGAGCGGCTGGAAGTCGGCCTTGATGCCCTTCTCGCCCAGGATGTCGGCGAACACGATCACCACCGACTTCATCGCCCCGCCGATCTCGGGGAACACCCGGCTCAGCACCAGCAGCGCCCCCACCAGCACGTAGGGCAGCCAGGCGCGGAAGATGCTGATCGGCTGGTGATGCGGCAGCTGGTCGAGCTTCATCTCGATGCTGCCCATCCACTCGCTCGGCCACTCCTTCGGGTCGGCGAAGTCCCAGGTCTTCTTCGGCACCAGGAAGCCGAAGCGCGCCGCGCTGGTGACGATGGCCAGGCCCACCAGGCCGCCCAGCAGCGAGGGGAACTCCGGCCCCAGGAAGACGCCGGTGAAGGCGTACGGCACGGTGAAGGCGACCCCCGCGAAGAGCGCGAAGGGCAGCACCTCGAGGCCGGCCTTCCAGCTCTTCTCGCGGCCGAAGAAGCGGGTGAGCATGATCACCATGATCAGCGGGATCACCGTGCCGACCATGGCATGGATGATCGCCACGTTGCCGGTGATCACCTGCAGGAAGACGTCCCAGCTCGAGCCCTTGGCGGCGAGCTGCGCCCCGATCGTCGCGCTGTCGAGGCCGCTATTGACGCCGATGATGATCGGCGTACCCACCGCACCGAAGGACACCGGCGTGCTCTGCACCAGCATGCCGAGCAGCACCGCCGCCAGCGCCGGGAAGCCGATCGCCACCAGCAGCGGCGCGGCGATCGCCGCCGGCGTGCCGAAGCCCGACGCGCCCTCGATGAAGCAGCCGAACAGCCACGCGATGATGATCGCCTGGATGCGGCGGTCGGGGCTGATCGTTGCGAAGCCCGCGCGGATCGCGGTGATGCCGCCCGAGTACTTCAGCGTGTTGAGCAGCAGGATGGCGCCGAAGATGATCCACAGCACCCCGACCGTGATCACCAGCCCCTGCAGGGTCGAGGCGAGCACGCGGTTGAGGCTCATCTCCCACACGTACAGGCCGATGCCCGCGGTGAGGAAATAGACGACCGGCATCGCGCGCTTGGCGGGCCAGCGCAGGCCCACCAGCAACACCGCGGCGAGCAGGATCGGAGAAAAGGCGAGGAATGCGAGCGTACCCGGCTGCATGGGAGCCCCCGCCTCAGACCGGCGCGCGCATCGTGCGCGCCGCCATGAACATCGATCGAACCATCATTGCCCCTTCCCCCTTCGGATGGATTTCATGAAATCTGGATGAGTGTGCCTTCGTCTTTCCGGTAAATTGGTAATACCACTTTACCGGAAGTTGCACCAGCCTAAGGGAGCCCGCGAGGCATGTCAATGCAAATCATCAGATTTATCGATGGGAACATGAGGGGCGGGTTCGGCGGGCGCCGGGAGGGGGGCGGGCGGTGGTTCTGTTCCACACAGTCGCTGCTCCGATGATGCGCCGCATCGCGCGCGGGGAACTGCCGGACTCGGTGCCGCCCACCGGCCAGCTCGCGCGAGTCGGAGGCAGGTCGGCAGCGCCATGCATATATACTTTTCCGGCAATGCCATTTGCTTCACCCGGAGACCGATCTGCGATGCACGAAATCTCGCCATCCGACCTCAAGACCATCCTGCACTCCAAGCGCGGCAATGTTCCATGTAGTAAAGGTTGGCGCGCTTGGAGTGCAGGATGGTCTTG
>ERZ795053.4168-NODE-4168-length-15831-cov-3.730287_pt1 | contig 15831 bp, 11 predicted proteins | sample MGYA00375137_ERZ795053 | MGnify/ENA primary metagenome ERZ795053 (study PRJEB30182, sample SAMN05720284) | activated sludge metagenome | isolation source: Anaerobic digester | place: Hong Kong | collected 2014-12-17 ...
GTAGTCAGGCCCCATTTGTTACCAAAAAGCTCGCCCAATATATCGACTGTCGCACTTGCCCTCCCTATCGGCTGAGACATTAAAATATAATTAAATGTTACATCCAGATTCGGTAATGTATTAATATTGATAGTGTGAAAAGTACTATCCTGGCCATATTTGGACGATTATGAGAATTAGGGGGTTCATTTTTTTGATTTTTATTACATCAGGAGCCTTTGGCCAGCGGTATTGGGTGGCTACAGGAACGGGTAATTGGAACAATACTGCCAATTGGTCGACCACCTCTGGAGGCGCAGGTGGCGCATCGGTCCCCGGTGCGGCCGATCAGGTATTTTTTAATGGCGCTGGTGGTTCAAACGGAAACTGTAATCTTGATGTGGCTCCAACGGTTGCCGGAATCTCAATTAGCGGCTATAGCGGCACTATCGATCTCCTTGGCTTTACCCTCACCACCACAGGCACAAATACTTTTTCCTCGGGTTCTGTCACAAACACCGGAGGGGCGGCATCGCTTGCTCTCAACACTACGGGCACTTCTACTTTCAGCGGGACCACCTTTGGTGCCAACATCACCGGAACCACGGGTCGACTTTTTTTTAACGGTTCCACTTTCAATGGCACCGTATCGGTAACTAAGACTGACGGCAACAATGACAACAGCTCTGGCGGCAATATTTTTAATGGCACTACGACAATTACCAATAACGGTTCAGGTCAAGTTCTTTTAGGAAATGGGAACCCAGATCAATTCAATGCGTCCACAACATTTAACAATAACGGAAGCTATCGATTTTATTTCGCGCAAAGTCATAACGGCTTCACAACAACCTTCACTAACCTTACCCTGAATACCAATAAATCAGGTGGCACCGACCAATGGTCATTCTTTGCGGCAGAAGGAACAAACACCGGTTTCACAGTATCGGGAAACCTGACCATTAACTGTGCAGGCACACTTCAAAGCAATCATCGATTTTTGAATGGTGCGGGAAGCACAGCAACTTACGGAGGGACCGTGACCGTTAACAACACCAACACAAATACGGCAACCGACATTACTCTTGGTAGCAATGGCACGTCCACCTACAACGGAAATATTGTATTGTCAAACTCAGCAGGGACTGGAGAAATTTATTTTAATGCAAATGCTTCTGCAAGCTCTACCCAGGCGGCAACAAGATCGATTTCCATTGGTGGCGGTGGTTTCACTGGAGGACGAATCGCTCTCAGGAGATTTGCACAAGCCGGTGCAACACAAACTTTGACCTTAACCGGAACCAGTCGGATAGATATTGGACCAAACTCCTCCTTTGTAGGAAATCTAACAGTCACTTCGCCAAGAATTTTCCTAGATGGAGTCTCCGTCACCGGCAATGCATACTTCGAAAAAACAGGAACGACCAATGACAACAGCACTGGAGGCAACACTATCTCAGGCACCACAACCATTGTAAACAGCGGTGACTCAGAATTCAACCTTGCTGACACTAATCCAGATACTTATCAAGGGCTTGTTACCATCAATAATTCAGGGACCTCCCGCGTTCAAATTGGAATCAACTCAGCAGGCAATCTCTTCAATGGTGGCCTAACGATCAATCACAACGGAAACGCAAGTGGAAGTATTAACACAATCATAGCGAGGAGCGGAGCGAGCACAGCCACTATAAATGGTACGGTAACCCTGACCAGCAACAATTCAAATTCCAATTCGGGTATCATCATAGCCAATGATGGCACTGTAGCGATCAACGGGAACATCATAGTCAACTCCACCAACGGTCGTGGGGTATATTTTGGAAACGCATCCGGTGTGGTTACTCAAAGCGCAGGATTTGGCGTTACCTCCGGTACGTTCAATAGCGGGGGACTCTCTTTTAGCAGATTTACACAATCAGGCACACAACCCTCAACACTTACCCTCACTGGATCTTCCATCTTGACCGTGGGAACCAACTCAGAATTTGGCGGAAACGTATCGTTTACCGCGCCACAGGTACTCCTGAATGGGTGCACATATCAGGGTACTGCTTCTATTGAAAAGACGGGGGCCGGCAATAATTCAGGGGCAGGTGGAAACACTTTCAATGGCACTACAACTTTAATAAATTCAGGATCAGGGCATTTGCTTTCAGCCAATGCAAGCCCTGACATTTTCAATGGCGACCTTACCGTTACCAACTCCGGATCAAATCTGATTTATCTGGCTCATGCCAGTGCAGGAAATCAGTTCAATGGCAATATCATCCTCAACTCGACTGGTAGTAGCAGTGGAATTTATTTCTCAAATAACTCGGGGGGAAGTTCAACCCAGGCTGCAACAAAAACTATCTCGCTTGGGGGCTCTGGGTTCACGTCAGGTGAGCTGAGAATAGCTCGATTAACGCAACTCGGAACAGAAAACACTACGCTAATTCTCGGAGGGACGAGTGCTGTTTTGCGTGTAGGACCAAATACTACCTTCGGAGGCAATATCGATTTTCGTTCTCCACAACTTTATCTTGATGGAATCACCGTTGCAGGAACATCAAATCTGGAAAAGACCGGTGCAACCAATGATGCAAGTCTCGGAGGCAATGTGTTCACTGGCGCTGCAACGATCACCAATAGCGGGAGCGGATACCTGCTTTTTGGCAACGGCTCTCGAGACCAGTTCCTCAGCACTGCCGTCTTTGACAACACGGGTAGCTACCGGATTTATTTTGCGCACAACCACCCCGGAGAGACAACAACATTCGCATCAAGTCTGACACTAAACTCCAATAAGTCAGGAGGCAGTGATCAATACTCTTATCTGATTGCCGAAAACGGAACTTCATCATTTTCTGTGGGTGGTCCTTTTGCCATTAACTGTTTTGGAGGAATAAGAAGCGACTTCCGCCTCCTTAATGGGACCGGATCGTCTGCCACGTATAGCAGCACTGTTGCTATCAACAATGCCAATTCTCACCCCTCTACGGTAATTCGAATGGGAGAGAACGGAACATCAACGTATGCTAACAATGTTTCGGTTGCCAACAGTGGCGGTTCTTCGGGCATTATTTTCAATTCCAATGCTGCCGCCAATTCAACAATGAACGGTGTAATTTCAGGTGGCATCTTCTCAGGTGGAACATTAAACCTAAATCGGTTTACGCAAACCGGAACCTCCCTGCAAACCCTTACACTCACTGGAAGTGCAACGCTTAATATCGGACCCAGTTCCAGTTTTCAAGGTGACGTAATGTTTATCGCGCCATCATTGTTGCTCAACGGAGCAACCTATATGGGAACAACCCATCTTGAAAAAACCGGAACAACGAATGATACTGGTTCGGGAAATAATGTTTTTTCTACCCAAGTGGTAATCGTAAATAACGGTTCCGGAAATCTAAGGACTAACGGAAATAATACTTTCAACGGCTCGACAACAATTTTGAACAACTCGTCTTCCGATATCTTGCTGGAGCTTTCAGCAGGCAGCGCTTATAATGGAAATGTCACATTTACAAACAACGGCAGCTCTTCAATCCGAGTTGGCTTTCAAGGTGCTACCACATTTGCTGGAAATATTACCGTGAGCAACAGTGGAACAGGAATCCTCTTTTGCGAGAGCACCGGTACGGCAACCATGGCAAGCCCTGGTGTTATCACCATAGGAACCGGCTTTAGCACAGGTGAGCTCCGTCTTCGAAGTTTCACCCAAACTGGCGCTACCGCACAAACGTTGACTTTAACGGGATCAGCTTTGCTTACTCTTGGACCCTCATCCAGTTTTGATGGAAATGTTACTTTCACTTCACCACGACTACTCCTTCATGGCACAACATACAACGGAGCCGCACACTTGGAGAAGACGAGCGTGGGTAATGATGATGGCAACGGTGGAAATACATTTAATCAAATTGCCACCATTGTTAACTCAGGAGACTCGTACCTGAGAACCGGAATATCCAGTCCAGATGTTTTCCAAAGCACACTCACTGTTGTAAACTCCGGTGCATCTACCATTAGACTGGCGGATAACTCGGCTGGCAACCAATTCAACGGCAACATTGAATTGAACTCCACATTTGGTGGTGGGATTTACTTCTGCAACAATACAAACGGAACTGCAACACTCGCTGCCACCAGAACTATCGCAGTTGGAGGATTTGGTGTCATCAGTGGTGATGTGAGACTTATTCGTTTCACGCAAGTAGGAGCTACAACACAGAATCTTAGTCTTAGTGGAATTGCAACATTGACTTTAGGTCCTAGTTCGAGCTTCGGTGGCGATGTAAATTTTTCCGCGCCAGGACTCTTGCTCAATGGAACCACCTTCACCGGAGTTGCTTCCTTGTCAAAGACTGGCGCAAGCAACGATGGTGGTACCGGAGGAAATAATTTCATCACCCATGCATCCATTACCAATTCTGGTGCTGGCCAATTGATCACTGCCAACAACTCACCGGATACTTTTGGTGGTAATTTAACGGTGACAAATTCCGGCTCAAACATTATCTACCTTGCCAATAACACCGCAGGAAATCAGTTCAATGGCAACATAACATTCAATTCCACATTGGGGAGCGGTGGTATTTATTTTTGCAACAATAGTGTGGCTGCGACAGCAACCCTCAATGCAGGTGGCTCTCTTCTTGTAGGCGGTTCCGGTTTTGTTGATGGCAGACTGAGGATGCGAAGATTTACCCAACTTGGAGGCACCGCACAAACGCTGACGCTAACTGGTACTGCCCTTCTTGAACTGGGCCCATCTTCTGTATTTAATGGCAATGTTGATTTCAGGTCGCCACAAATTGAAATGGACGGTACGACCTTCAATGGGGTTACCAGGTTAGAAAAAACAGGAGCAACTAATAACGATAGTCAGGGTAATAACATATTCAACGGTGTAACCACGATAGCTAACTCAGGTAGCGGTTATTTCAGATTTGCGGTAAGCGCCTTGGATCAGTTTAACAACAACCTCATTCTGGAAAACACAGGAACCTCCACCATCAGAATGGCCGATGTGATTGCCGGGACAGTGTTTGATGGAAATATTCAGGTGAACTCTACCAATGGTGGCGGAATATACTTTGGTAACAGTGCATCAGCCTCTGCTACTCTCACATCAGGTCATACGATAACTGTAGGAGGGCTCGGGTTTAATTTGGGAGAACTAAGGCTACAACGGTTTGACCAACAAGGTGCCACAGCGCAAAGCATGACTTTGACAGGTACTGCGTTACTCACGATAGGACCAAGCACTACATTTAATGGCAACGTAAACTTCAGTGCACCTCAGCTAGCACTTTCGGGTGGCACCTTTAATGGCACTGCGGCACTTGCCAAGACCGGAGCTACGGGAAATACAGGAAGCGGTAATAATGTTTTCACTTCAACAACAACCATCACGAATAGTGGTTCCGGAGTACTCCGTACAAACGGAAACAACACCTTTGGCGGGCCAACCACCATTGTTAATACCAACTCAGGAGATATCCTTCTCGAACTCAACACAGGAAGCACATATAATAATACCGTCACTTTCACCAACACAGGTACGTCCAACATCCGAGTGGCTTACAATGGCACAACCCTCTTTAATCAAAACATAATTGTGAATAGCACTGGTGGGTCGGGCATTTATTTCTCAGAAGGCCCGGGTAGCTCTACCTTAGCAGCCTCCAGAACCATAACTATTGGCGGAACCGGATTCAGTGCCGGAGACCTTCGCCTCGATCGATTCACACAGGTAGGCGCAACTGCGCAGAGCTTGACATTCACTGGAAACGCCATTTTCAGAACCCGAAATTCAAGTGTTTGGAATGGCAACCTCACGGTGTCTGCACCTCGGGTTTTCGTTGAAGGCTCAACATTCAATGGAAGTGCTTCATTTACCAAGACAGATTCCAATACAGACACCAATGCCGGTGGAAACACATTTAATGGCGTCACTACATTTGTAAACAGTGGCGCTGGCACGTTTCGTCTCGCCAACAGTGCCGGAGATAGCTTTAATAACAACGTCACATTTAATCAAGCGGCAGGAACATTACAACCTGCCTATAATGTCTCATCCAATTTTGCCGGCAACGTTACAGTGAATGGCAGCAGCTCAATTACTTTCGCGGCAGCTGGTGGAACTGCCAATTTCACCGGCAGTGCTATTCAGACTATTAATCGGAGCGGTAGCGCGTCACCAATCTTCAGAAGATTGTCACTAAATAAGGCTGGTGGCAGTGTGAACTTGAACACTGATATTACTATTTCCATTAGTGGAACTTTTACTACAGGAGTAATGAATAGCACGAGCAGTAATCCTTTGATTTTCGCTAATGGGTCCTCTGCATCGGGTGCAAGTAATGCGAGTTATGTTGATGGTCCGGTCAGAAAAGTTGGAAATGCCGCTTTTACTTTTCCAACAGGCGATGGTGGAATCTATAGAGGGATTAGCATCTCCGCGCCCACCGCTGGCACGGATGCATTCACAGCGGAGTACTTCAAGGCGACTCAGGCATTTGGAGGGCCTTCAACATATTCGAGCGGATTACTTACCGTAAGCTCATGTGAATACTGGGTGCTTGACCGGACAACGGGGACCTCAAACGTAAACGTCACACTCAGCTGGGTCGCTGCTGATTGCACCGGCCCCTATATTGACCCGACAGGCCTGTCGTCTCTAAGGGTGGCCCGTTGGAATGGCTCCAATTGGGTAAGCCATGGCAATGGTGGAACAACAGGCACTTCAGCAAGTGGAACTGTTACCACTTCGGCTGCAGTAACAAGTTTTAGTCCATTTACTTTGGCATCCGTATCATTAATAAATCCTCTCCCAATCGAGTTGGTGGAATTTATAGCGATCCCGGGTGTAAGCTCTGTAGGATTACGCTGGAGTACGCTTTCTGAATTGAATAACGATTTCTTTACAATTGAAAGATCAGTGTCTGGTGTTGAGTTTGAAGAGCTGGCAATGATTAAAGGAGCAGGCACAACGGATCAGAAGCTAACCTACACCTACGAAGACAATAAGCCGCTATCTGGCGTATCGTACTATCGCCTCAAACAAACCGACTTCGATAAATCTGTTTCTTATTCAGCGATTGTAAAGGTAAATCTTGAATCACCAGAGGTCATGGTGCTATATCCAAATCCGGTAAATCAATCTGAAATAGTGACTGCAAATTCAACAGATGTATTTGCCCTTTTTAATAGCCTCGGGCAATTGGTCACAAGAACTGAACGTACAAATGAGATTGATATTAAAGGTCTACCTGCCGGGGTTTATACCGTGCGAAGTGCATCTGGTCGCGTAACCAGACTGGTGATCAAGTAGGCTGGCCGATGTTCCAGGTAAATGCCTTGGTGCTGAATTCAAAAGTCTCAAGGTTATACACACGCTCAACATAGTTGACATTGTCGTCCATGTCGATAAGAATGACAGTCGAACACCTTGAACCGTAGTTAGGCGTCTTGATAAACATTGCGGACAGTGCTCGCTCTCTCTCAAGTTCTAATCCGGTTTTTGGAAGCTGATGATCAGGGGCAATTTTTTCATCTCTTAATATTTCAAAAAGTAAATCCGGCCTCACTTGTTGATGTTGAAGAAATGGAATCATCATATGCTTACCTCTTTCCACTTTGGGCCAGGGTGTGTTTAAGAGATGATTGCTTAACCCATGAAAACCGGCCTCCAGTTTGATTATTTTTGATTGGTAATTAGAGTAATAGGATAGCCCTTCCTGATTGCCGAGAATCAGATTGAACCCGTTGTATTCAGCAGCCGATTCATGAATGTCCTTTAAGTATTCATCCGCTGGTGCATCTGAAAGGAGAAAATCAGACACCAATTTTCCACGAGAAGGAGCATTTGGATTGATGTTACTCAAATCACGATAGTTTGTCACCATTCCTATCCTACCTGTTTTGGTCATTGCCATCCAGGTTCCCTGTGCCTCCAGGTCCCTACCCCCTACTATATTTGGATGATCTTCCCAATAGTGAGCAGGTGCCGTCTTCCTTTTGTAGAATTCGTCACGGTTAGCAGCAACAATAAGTTTATACTTTGGATGATGATTGACACTGAGAAATATCAGACACATATTGAACTAACTAAAGAGCTCCAACTGAGAGGGCAACAACTGGAATGATCGTCTGTGAAGAGGCGTAATCCCAAGATTTCTAATTCCATCGCGATGTTCTTCGGTGGGATAGCCCACATTGGTTTCCCACCCGTAACCGGGAAATTGTTCAGAAAGTTTCATCATCAGTTCATCGCGGTAAGTCTTCGCCAAAACAGATGCAGCTGCTATACTTAAATACGTGGCATCCCCTTTCACGACACACTCAAAATTCAGTTCCCTGTATGGCTGGAACCGATTTCCATCGATCAACAGAAGGTCTGGCTGTAGCTTCAGCTTATCTAATGCCAGATGCATGGCTTTAAATGAAGCCTTGAGAATATTGATTTTATCAATCTCATTATTGTCAACTTCAGCCACCGCCCATGCGAGTGCATCTCTTTGAATCTCATCCCGCAACAACAGTCGTTCTTCGCGTCCAAGTTGCTTTGAGTCGTTCAATGTTTCATGAAAATAATTCTTTGGGAGAATGACAGCAGCTGCCACTACAGGGCCAGCCAGGCAACCACGACCCACTTCATCGCAACCGGCTTCGACTAAATCTGGTGTGTGATGTGGCAACAGCATTGCGTCAAAGATAAAGGTTAGTGTTGAAATCTACTCTAAATCAAATTGTATGGCAATGGAGCGATTTCTTATTTTGCTATATTTCAATTCAGTAAAAGCGATGTTTTCAATTTATGAGTGAACAAGAAGACAATAAAGACGGTGTCGGTTGCTTCCTTGTTATCGTCATTGTGGTGGGCTGTTTGTTGTTTCTTTACTTCCAAAATCCAAACGCGGTGGATGGAGAAAGAGTAAAGCTCAAACCCGGATCGACATGGAACCTGAACCTTGAGACTGACGCTGCAAGCCCAAACGGAGTCTATAGGTTGAATAAATTGGATGCCTATCTGGTTGATGGTAACGATTCTATTAAAATAGGAGTGGTTGATCGAGATACGTTGTCAAAAGATTTCAACAACATCGAGGTTGAAATTGTAACGTTAAAAGGTGTACCGGTAATTTCAGGGAAAAAAGACATTGTGGTTAAGCTTAAGTTCGAAATCCCTGAAAATGAAAACTGGATACAGCGAGAGTCAACCATAAATGTCTGGGCAGAGGTAAGTTATCCTTATTACGACATCGTTGACGCTACTGTCGGCTCTATGACTGGTAATGTGGATATGAAGACATTCACTACTCCATTTAGAAGCCAGCAAGACATACTTATCACAAATGAAATTGACGAAAATTATGACCTCCAGATCAGACGAGGAGTAGTAATCTTCATGTGTGTAGCCATTCTGATAGGAATAATTCTCTTCTTTAGAATGAAAGTATAAGCAGAATGGACAACCCCCTCAACCCTTGGAAAAAAATTTCTTCACGTCCGATTTACGACAACCCATGGATTAACGTGGAAGAACATCAGGTGCTCAACCCGGCAGGCAAACCTGGGATCTACGGTAAAGTCCATTTCAAAAACAAGGCCATTGGGGTAATACCCATAAACGAAAATGATGAAACCTGGCTCGTAGGCCAATACCGTTATACGCTCGATATATGGTCGTGGGAGATACCAGAGGGAGGTGGCGCATTAGACACTGAACCAGTGATTTCTGCACAACGAGAGCTCAAGGAAGAGACAGGACTGGAAGCAGAAAAATGGACAATGATAGGACGTGTACACCTTTCCAATTCTGTATCTGATGAGGAAGGTGTCCTTTTTGTTGCTGAAAAGTTGACACAAGGGAAATTTGAACGGGAAGACACTGAGGCGGACATGAAAATCAAAAAAATACACCTGAAAGATGCTGTTGACATGGTTGTAAATGGAGAAATCACGGACAGCTTGAGTGTGATTGGACTATTAATGGTTGCCAGAATCAAGGGTTACTAGAGGTCCATGCAGCTTCAGCAATACACCAAACACTTAAAACCCAATTTTCTTTTGGCATATCCTGTTATGCTCGCAATGCTTGGACAAGTGATGACAGGCGTAGCAGACAGCGTTATGGTCGGTTGGACTGGCGCCACTCCATTGGCTGCTTCCTCGTTTGCAAACATCTTTTTCTCCATCCCACTTTTCTTTGGAGTAGGAGTTTCCTATGCAATTACACCTTTAGTGGCACAAGCCGATGGCGCAAAAGATGTCAAAAAGATCATTGATGTCCTTAAGAATGGATCACTAATTAACCTAGTAACAGGATTCGTTTTGGTAGCATTGATTTTTTCATGTGAGCCCTTCATGCATTTTATGGGACAGCCCACAGAAGTGGTGACGCTCGCAATTCCGTATCTGAGTATCGTTGCGGTGGCCATCATACCAACCATGATTTTTCAGACCTATCGTCAGTTCGCAGAAGGGTTACAAAGTACTCGAGTTGCGATGGGTATCGTTATTGGCAGCAACCTTATCAATATCGGACTCAATTACATTTTGATCTTTGGGAAGCTTGGCGCACCCGCTTTAGGCTTGAATGGCGCAGGATGGGCAACGCTTATTTCTCGAACGATAATGGCGATTGCCATGATGAGCTACATCTATTTTGCAAAAAAGTACAAAACGTACCAAGGTGGTTTTAATGCAGGTGGCTATTCGATGCACTTAATCAAGCGCATGCTACACATCGGGTTACCCGCTGGATCACAATTTATTTTTGAAGCATCAGCGTTTGGCTTTTCTGCTATCATGATGGGATGGTTGGGTACGACTGCATTAGCGGCTCACCAGATCGCGATCAATCTCGCTACGATTAGTTACATGACTACATCTGGGTTGGGTGCAGCGGCTACAATCCGAGTTGGCAATTTTCTTGGTCAACGAGATACCGTTAACATGAGAGCTGCTGCCTTCGCGATGATATGGATGGCCGTAGCGATCATGGCAGCCTGGGCATTGCTCTTCATCTTCGGTCGATATGCACTACCTTCGCTTTACATCGACAATCTAAGTGTAATAGACATGACGGCATCACTTTTAATCTTTGCTGCATTCTTCCAACTTTCAGATGGAATACAAGTGGTAACTGCCGGAGCATTGCGTGGACTTCAGGATGTAAAGATTCCTTCGCTGTTGATTCTTATAGCCTATTGGGTCATTGCGTTACCTCTCGGATATACACTTGCCTTTCCCCTTGCCTTTGGCGCAAACGGAATATGGTTGGGGTTGTTTATCGGCTTGACATTGACAGCCACAGCGATGGTGGTCAGATTCAGGCGGCTATCAAGAAACCCGCACCCTATCTAGGTTACAGTTTGATAATCTTTTTAAATTACTAGCTAAATATCACGCTATGAACGTTGAGGCGCGCGCTGTGAGAGAATCACAGACGACAATCACTGAACTTATGGTTCCGTCCTATGCCAATTTTGGCGGAAAAATTCATGGCGGCACACTGCTATCCCTTATGGACAAAGTGGCGTATGCAACTGCCAGCAAACATGCGGGCACATATTGCGTAACTGTTACTGTTGACAAGGTGGAGTTTCTCCAGCCGGTGGAAGTAGGCGAACTTGTGTCAATGCATGCCTCGGTCAACTACGTTGGGCGGACTTCACTTGTAGTCGGCATCCGAGTAGAATCACAAAACATCAAAACCGGAGTTGTAAAACACACGAATTCGTCTTTCTTTACCATGGTTGCAAAAGGTGATGATGACAATCCCACTCAGGTACCCGCGCTGATCCTGGAAACCAAGGAAGATGTGAAACGCTTTATCGAAGCCATGCAAATGAAAGACATAAAAAATTCTGTGCGGGAAAAGATGGATGACGCCAAGTCTAACATCGAAGTGGAGCGGGCTGGCGAAGTACTGAAAAATCAACGTTGTATTCTAAAGTATAAAATTTAAAAATTCATGACCAGGTCAATTTTGTTTATTATTCTATTTTCTGTCTGTTCAATCGCTTCCGCGCAATACCCAGCTATCCTGTCGCAGCGCGAGCAGTCCAAGGTTATTGATGAACTGCTGAACGATCGACTTGAGAATTTACTGCCAGCATTAATGAAACGCGAAGGTATCGACATGTGGGTTGTCATTTCCCGTGAATACAATGAAGATCCGGTAATAAAAACTTTCTTACCATCCACTTGGATGGCCGCAAGGCGAACTACCATGTTAGTAGCGTTTGATAAGGGTAACTCGATGGAGTACCTGGCTGTAGCCCGATATGATGTAGGCAAAGTGTTTAAGCGCGCCTGGAACCCGGAGGAGCAACCAGATCAATGGGTACGTCTCGGAAAAATAATCGAGGAACGTAATCCTAAAAAAATTGCTGTGAACAAAGCAGCCAACTGGGGGCATACCGATGGACTTACATCCAACGACTATGACAACCTGATCAGGGTACTTCCTAAGAAACTTCAAGGTAATGTCACCTCAGCAGAAAAACTGGCAGTAGCATGGTTGGAGACGCGTACAGAAAAGGAAATGGCAATTTATCCCCACATCTGCCGGATAGCTCACGAAATTATTGCTGAGGGGTTTTCGGACAAAGTCATTCAGCCGGGTGTAACCACTTCTGATGATTTGGTGTGGTGGTATCGCGAAAAAATTAAAGAATTAAAACTTGACACCTGGTTTCATCCCAGTGTAGATATTCAACGCGAAGGGCAGCAAGACAACGTCATTCGTCCGGGCGATTTTCTACACGTAGATTTTGGCATCACTTATTTACGATTGAATACAGACACTCAAGAACATGCCTATGTTCTTAAGGCTGGAGAGACCGATGCTCCATCATATCTGAAAGAAGCCTTCAAAAAAGGAAATCGGCTTCAGGATATATTCACCAACAACTTCAAGGAAGGCAAAACCGGAAATCAGGTATTGGCGGAATCCAGAAAGCAGGCACTCGCAGAGGGCATTACACCATCTATATACACGCATCCTATCGGATATCATGGGCACGCTGCTGGGACTACGCTGGGAATGTGGGATATGCAAGATGGGGTTCCTGTCACTGGTGATTATCCACTTCACCTCAATACAGCATACTCAATCGAACTCAACTGCACAGTTAACATCCCCGAATGGAAAAAGGATATCAGAGTAATGTTGGAAGAGGACGCTTATTTTGACGTGCGTGGCGTCAATTACATTGATGGCAGGCAAACGGAAATCATTCTAATTCCAAAGCCGATGCCGAACGTAAAATAACAACAATCCTGACTTGAACTTAGCCAACGCCCAGGTGATTGACTGTTAACATGAATTTTTTAAGGAAGGTATATACAGTCTATGGGATGCTAATTTTCGGACTGTTGTTCCTCGTTTTCTTTTTTCCTCTGCTCATTCCCATCATTTTTAAAAGTCAATTTCGGCTAATTGGCGTTTTCAACCGGTGGTGGGCCAAGTCGTTGTTTTTCCTCATTGGCATCCCCACGAAAGTGGAGTACAGGCAGCCGCTCGATCCAAAGAAGCAATACGTTTTCGCTCCTAATCATTTTTCCTTCATAGATATCCCCACAATGGGTCTTAATACCCATAACACCATCTTCGTAGGCAAAAGCGAAATGGAGACTGTGCCGCTTTTCGGCTGGATGTATAAGAACCTTCATATCACTGTTGACAGAACAAAGTTGAAAAGCATGTATTCAACTTTAGTAAAATCATTACAAGCCCTTGACGAGGGTAAAAGCCTCACCATTTTTATCGAAGGTGGAATCTACACCGATAAGCCACCTAAGATGGTCAGATTGAAAGACGGTGCATTCAGGGCGTCTATCGAGAAACAAATCCCCATCGTACCCGTCACCATTCCTCACAATTGGATACTTTTGCCGGTGGAGCCTATGCTATTGCACTGGACTCCCACCAAAGTTATCTTTCACGAGCCCATAGATGTGACTGGAATGACTTTGAGTGATATGAATAGCCTAAAGGAGAAAGTGTATAAGGTCATTGATGACGAATTAAGGAAACAAAATCCGAACGTGAGTTTCTAAAATGAAAATCGACAGAGCTACATTAGAGAAAATTGCACACCTGGCGCGCCTTGAGCTTGATGAAAAGGAGGTTCCTAAGTTGCTGGAAGACATGTCGAGAATGATTTCATTTGTTGAAAAACTAAAAGAAGTGGACACAGCCGGAGTGGAGCCCCTTACCACTATGTCACATGAAATCAATGCAGTTCGCGAAGACAAAATAAAAAATCAACTCAGTACAGATGACGTGCTGAAAAATGCGCCAGACCAAGAAGGCAGCTATTTCCGCGTACCCAAGGTGATTGAATAATCACTACAACTCCTGGTACATTATATAAGCGTTCGTTGGTCCAAGCTTTGGATGTTGAAAAGCATTTGGCACTTCACCGATGATTTTAAATCCGATTTTCTGCCAAAGTTTGACAGCAGGCAAATTGGATTTGATCACAATATTGAATTGCATCGCTTTGTATCCAAGTCGTTTCGCTTCTTCAAGAGAATATCTCCCCATAAACTCACCAATTCCCTTTCCAGCATGACGTGGGCTAACCATGTATGAGCCGTTTGCTACATGCGAACCCCGATCTGGCATGTTAGGTTTGATCGTGAAGGTCCCCACCATCTCTCCATTTTCTTCCACGATGTAAACATGCTTGTCAGGCGCTAGCCAGTACGCCATCATTTTTTCCCTGCTTGAATCAGGATGAAACACATAGGTTTCACCGCCAGCGATCACCTCCTTTATAATGGCCCAGAGTTGGTCATGGTCCTTTGCTAACACTTTTCTAACCGATAAAGTATCATTCATGGTTATCAAAAAGTCAAAACTAGTAAAAGACAAATCTCCTTCATGCTATTCCCCGACTTTCATTTTATCGGCTACCTACGTAGTTTGCGCCCCAAATCGAGCTAGCCAATGCATGCATTACAGTTCTGGAAATCATGGGCAAAAATTTATCAGCAAATTGGGCTAGCTGTTGCGTTGGTATTTGCTTTCAGCCTCTGCTATCTGTGGTATTCCTGGATGATTGCGCCTGCCCCTGCGCTTAATTGGCTCCACATTCAAGAGCAGGAAGAAGTCGCTGTTCCAGCCCACACTTTTCAACATGGTTTGCTTGACTTAACCGTTCCTGGCGACAATTATCTGATTTTCGAACGGCTGCTAGGAGACACGTTAAGACCAAATGTGACTGCCGGATACATCTTCCTTTGCGCGCTGGTCATCGGCATGATCTCCTCACTTACCATCATCACTGTGCTCTCCCGGTTTTGGTACTTATTGGGGATGGGCTTGTTTATTCTGTTCATTGTTAGCTTTCGTCTGGAGATCATCAATATGTTTGGAATGCCTAACAAGGTATTTACTATCATCACCCTGGCATGTTATGTCATTCCCAGTTTCTTTTTTCAATTCTTCCGTCCATCAACGTCCTTTGCTACTCGACTGTTGACGTTCTCCATTATTACAGTACTATTAGCTATAGTAGTTTATTCTTTTAGTGGTGTAGACTACCCGTTCCTTCATCTTTCAGTGACCGGTGTGACTGCCGGTATAGTGTTAAGTGTTGTTTTTATTTTGATGGTGGCCCATGAGATCCTGGCTTCCTTTGTGTTTGTGGCCAGTCAAGCCACAACACAGAGTAAGAGCTTGAACCATTTTCTGATCATCAGCGTGATTTACATGGTCAATCTGGCGCTAGCTTATTTACACAAAATCGGAACGATTGAGTGGAATTTCCTTTATGTCAATCTCTATTTGCTACTTAGCATCTCCGGCATACTTGGGGCTTGGGGGTTCCGGCAAAGACAGCC
>ERZ795053.4169-NODE-4169-length-15830-cov-8.812552_pt1 | contig 15830 bp, 14 predicted proteins | sample MGYA00375137_ERZ795053 | MGnify/ENA primary metagenome ERZ795053 (study PRJEB30182, sample SAMN05720284) | activated sludge metagenome | isolation source: Anaerobic digester | place: Hong Kong | collected 2014-12-17 ...
CCAGAAACCAAACGACCCCGCTTGCGCGGGGCCGTTGGTTTCCAGCTTGTCCTGCGACCAGCTAGCTGCAGCTGATCACGGAACCATGGTGGTGCTGGCCGCGAGGCCGTCGCCGGCCGCGGTCACACCGACCGCCATGATGACATCGCCCGCCGCCACGGCCACCTGCGCCGTGGTGCCGTTCCAGGCATTCACGAACGTGCCCGGAGCGTTGTAGACCCACGACCGGTAGGTGCCCTGGTCGGAGTTGATCGGCGACGTCGAGCTACCGAGGTAGCTCCACCACGAGTCAGGACCCACGGTGGTCAGGCGGTAGAAATCAACCCGCGCGAACGGAGCGTTCGGCGTGTTGGTCGGCGAGACAGCCTGCGCACGGAGCGGGGCGGTCGAACCGAACTGGTTGGCAGTCGACACCGTCGAGATGATCCGGAAGTGGGTCACCGAGTTGGTGGTGTTGCCAGTGTTGAACGTGTTGAACGTGGTGCCGTCCTGGACGAGGAGCGGCGGGATCGCGATGATCGCCGACCGACCCGGGAGCGGGCCACCGGACAGGATGCTGCCCGGGTTCCAGCTCCAGGCCACCACGTTGACCGGCTTGGTGTTGACCGGCGCCGCCTGGATGTTGCTGCCAGGGAAGGCACCCGCGTTGACGGCCTCGAGGTGACGGACGTACGGGGCACCGGTGTTCGGCGAGATCGACGAGAGGTACGGCGACGTGATGGCGTCGTCGAACACGGTGCCGATCGCACCGCGGCTGTAGCGGAGCGAGTCAGAGGTCGAACCCGGGAGCGTGAGCGCCTCGGGGTAGGTGACCTGCAGCGACTGGCGCACGACCTCGGTCGAGTCCGCGAACGTCGGCCCGAAGGCGAACGCCGAGGCGCTCAGCGTCGCCGGGACCGTGAGGCCCGTGGCGAACGGCGAGATGGTGCTGACGAACGACTTGCGGAACAGGGTCGAGGAGTTGTTGCCGGCCGCGTCCGTCACGAACGAGGCATAGCCCCAGTACCCTTCGCCGTCCCAGATGCCCGGGGCGGGAACCGACATGCCGCCCTGCCAGCCGTCGACGCGGAGCGTGCCGCCGGCGGTGATGTAGGCGGTGGTGCAGGCCGGCGCGGTCACGAAGGCCGCACCGATCGAACCCGAGCCCACGACGCACGCGCCGAGGTTGGCCACGTGGCCGGCGGTCGAGAGCGCGTGACGCTGCGCCGCGATGCCGCCCGACGGGGCGCCGGCATTGAAGAAGCCGGCCCGGTCGTCGAGGTACTCGACCCGGTACTCATCGGCCGCGACCGGCTTGGCCGCGCGGAACTGCGAGTCCGCCGCCACGACGACCTGGGCCGCGTAGACGCCGGTGTTCAGGCCCCAGCGGATCGACGGGTTGGTCTTGTCGACGCCGAAGGTCTGGGTCAGGCCCGAGGTGCCGACGTTGCCGAGGCGGTCCGACTCGGTGCCGCTGACGCGGTACGGAGCGGTGCCCGGCGAGCCGAGGCCCGGGGTGCCACCGATGAAGTTGGTCGCGCACTCCGGGATGTCGGCGCCCGTGCCGTTCGGCATGGCGACCGCGGCCCCGCCGCCGCAATTCGTCGCGACGTAGGAGACGGCCCGGTCACGCGTCGCGCGGATGCCGACACCGGCGTCCGTCGAGGCGAAGTTGATGAAGTTGAACGACGCGTTCACCCAGCCCGTGACGGCCGGAGCCGAACGGGTGATCGACGGGGTCGAGACCACCGGCGAGGCCCAGTCAAAGCGGGCCGAGTCCGGGGTCGAGCCCAGGACGACGGTGTTCGCGATGAGCGGGGTGAGCGGGAACGGGTTGTTCGCGTTGTCGATCGCCGCGAGGACGCGGACGTTGTCACGCGCGCCACCCGGGGCGACGGTGTGCTGGAAGCCACCCGCGCCACCGCAGCCACCGGCCGAGGCGGTCGCGCCGCCCGCGGTGTAGCCGAACGTCGCCCGGAACGGCAGCGAGGTGTCGGTGTGCGTCGAGCAGGTGCCGTCAACGGCGTTGCCCGGCGCGAAGGTGACGGTCGCGATCGACCGGCCCGGGGTGTAGATGACCGGGTACACGGTGGCCTCGGCGAGGCCGGTCGCGCCCGGGCCGCCCCAGAACGTCAGGCCGGCCGCGCTGTTCGCGCTGGTGGTCGGCTTGGTCAGGTCGGCCGCCCAGCCGTCCGCGTTGTTCAGGACGATCTGGATGGTGTTGGTGGCGGTCGCCGACGAGCCGCGCGGGTAGACCGCGGCGGAGATCGTGGTGGCGCCGTTCTGGTAGTCAACCGTGGCCGTGCCCGCCGCGACGTTCTTGACGTAGTTCGCGGTGTTGATCGAGAGCACGATGTCGCCGGCCGCCGGCGAGGTGGCGAAGCTCTGCTTGGCCGCCCGCTTGTTGCCGATGAACACGTTGACCGAGTCAACGAGCTGCTCACCCGGGTTGAAATTCAGGGTGACCTCGATCTGGCCGAACACGTTGTTCAGCGCGACCGGGAGGTTCGTCAGGCCGGTGGTGACCGACTTGATCGAGACCTGCGCCGGGAGGATCGGACGGACGGTGACGCCAACCGCAGCCGTCGCCGTCTGGCCGCCGGCAGTCGCCGTGGCGGTCACGACCGTGGTGCCCTCGGCGAGCGCGTCGATGCGACCCGACGCGTCAACCGTGGCGACCGCGGCATTGCTCGACGCCCAGGTCACCGCGCCGGTGACGCCCGGCTTGGTGATCAGCGTCGCGGAGGCCTGCACGAACGTCCCCGGGGCGATCGTCGCCGAGGTCGGCGAGACGCTGAACGAGGTGATGTTCGGGGTCTCCGGCGCCGGAGGCGTCGGAGGCGGTTCCGTGACGGTGATGTCATCGCCGCAGGCCGCGAGGCCCAGGCTGACGACACCAGCCATCAGGAAATTGCGGTAGAGCTTCAGCATTCACTCCCCCAGTGGGTGGTGGTCTGGACCCGAGGTGCCGGGTCCCAGGTCTGTCCTGCGTCCTACACTTCACAACGTGCGGCCCGTGACCAACTGCAGTCGTACGGGCGAGGCCGGGGCTGCGAGAACCAGGTTCGACAGCGTACCCCGAGATCCGCGTCGATCCGACACCCGCATCCTCCCGTCACGACTCGCGCGACCGGTGGGAAGCCGGGGCCAGCACCAGAAGCTATCGGATCGCCCAAACCTTTTCAAGTACCCGTACCGCAACGACTTGGGCGTCCTCCAGCCGGCTCGGTACCTGTCGTGGCGGTCCTCGACCACGGTCACGGGCACACTGAGCCGCCCCTCCGTCAGGCAAGTCCCGTGCACAAACTGTCTTGAGAGCCCGCTCAGGCGGGTCAGGGGGTCCGGCTGGACCCCCGCCGGAAGGTCATCGTGGCCTCGCCGCCGGCCTGCAAGGCCGCCACGGCGCGGATCGGCGAGGACTTGAGCGCCCTGGCCAACCCTCCCCGCCCCTCAACCCGAAGCGAACCGACCTGTTCCTGCTCGGTCCCCGGGGAGGTCTGGAGGTCGATCCGCCAGACCGAATTCCGGCGGCCAACGTATCCAAATGACATCATTCGTGTCGATCCGACACGACTCTCGCCGGTCCGATGCCCTGACCAGATCAATTCGGCCCCATCCAGCCGGAGCGACCACTGGTCATCCTCCCCTTCGACCCCCTGGCGGACCGGGAGGGAGCGGTCCTGGGAGGAGATTTCGAGGTCGTTGCCGATCCGGTCGAGCGGACCGGCGTCGAGCCCGAGCTCGAGGAGCTGCCACTCCAGGTCATCGCCCCCTCCCCCGCCCCGGGCCGCGAGGGCCGAGAGGACGTAGAGGACCGGGTGCCCCTCCTGCTCGATGTTGGCGACCGGCTCGCCGTTCGCGGCCACGACCGCGAAGCGTCCGACGCAGACGAGCCCCGGGACCCACGCCGCGAAGCGCGGCTCATCCTGCACGATCCGGCGGAGAATGCCCGGCAGCTCGGCGATCTCGGTGGCGGGCCGGGGAGTGACCCCGGCGGGGAGGAGTCCGGGCGCTTCGGACGGGTCGGCGAGGTACCAGATGCAGAAGCCATCGCGGGCGTCCACCCAGCGCCAGAACGGGGGGTTGTCCTGTGCCGCGAGGGGACGCGCCAGGAGGGCCACCGCCGCGAGGAGGGCGAGGGAGGGGATGGACCGACCGGCCGAACGCGCCATCGTCACTCCTTTCGGGCGGCCTCCACGGCGGCGCCGAGATGAACGTAGCTCTCGGGATCGAGCGCCGCGAATGCGCGATCGACGTAGCGGACCAGGCCATCGCGCCCGATCACCACCACCATCCGGCGGGCCCGGCGGCCATCGACCGCGTCGTAGCGTCGCGCGATGGTGAGCGCGGGATCGCTCAGCAGCTTGAACGGCAGGTCGTACTCGCGCGCGAAGCGCACGTGAGTCTCGAGCGAATCGGTGGAGATGCCGGCGACGATGACCTCGGGGCCGAACAGCGTCGCCGCGCGATCGCGGAAGGCCTGCCACTGGGCGGTGCAGCCGGCGGTGAAGTCGCCGGGATAGAACGCGAGCACGACCACCCGACCGAGTTCCTTCCGCAAGGCGAACGGCTGGTCGGCGGGGCCGGGACCGTTGCGCGTGGCGTACGGCAGCACGACGTCCGGCGCCTGGCGACCGACGCGCACCTCATCGGCGACGCGGAGGCGGATCGAGACGGGGGAGGAGCTGTTCTGCGCCGCGAGCGGCGCGACGAGCACCATCAGGAGCACCATCGAACGCATCATCGTGCCACCACCTTGCTCAGTTGAGCCTGCAGGTCCTGATCCTCGCCGATGCCGGTGTAGCGGATCACCCCCCCGGCATCGATGATCACCACGTACGACGTCGCCGGTGCCTCGAAGGCCCGCACCGCGACGCCCCGCGCATCATACATCACCCGGTAGGGCGGCTTCTCCCGCTCGACCCAGCGGGCGACGCGCGCCTTCGATTCATTGACCGTGACGTTGATGCCGACGAAGTCCACCTGCTGGCCGAACCGCGCGTGCGCGGCGCGCACCGTCGGCATCAGCGCCTCGCAGACCTCGCACCAGGTGGCCCAGAACTCCAGCAGCATCGGCTTCCCCGCGGCACGCGCGTCGAGGCGCACCTCGGCCCCGCTCAGGTCGGTCACCGTGATCGGGGTCGCCGTCGACCCCACCTGCTGGCCCGCGAGCGGCGCCGTGGCCAGCGCGAGGACGGCAGCCACCGCGCGGATCCTGCCTAGAACCATGTCGTCCCCATCTTCACGAAGTAGTACTCGGCCATCGCCAGCATGATGATCGCACCGAGCCGCTTGATCCAGAGGGTCCAGGTCCCGGCCCGTGGCAACGCGGCCAGCGAGCCCGAGGCCAACCCGACGACCACGAGGAGCGCGGTCATCCCGAGCGAGAAGACGAACAGGTAGGTGAACCCCCACACGGCGGACCGGGTACTCGCGACCCAGGTGAGCACCGCGGCGAACGCTGGGGCACCGCACGGTGCCGCAACCAGGCCGGAGGTCGCCCCGAGCAGGAACGCGCCGCCCACCGAATCGCCGCCCAGCCGCCCCGCCCAGGCGAGCACCCGCTGCGGCGCGCGCAGCGGGATCACGTCGAGCATCGCCAGCGCAGCCAGGAGCAGCAGGTTGCCGAAGGTGAAGTACGCCCACGGGTTGCTGGAGATCGTGCCGAAGAGGGTCCCGGTCATCCCGGCCACGAGCCCCAGCGTCGCGTACACGAGGGCGAGGCCGAGGACGTACATCGCCGTGAGGGCGGCGGTGCGTCGCCGGCTCCGCGTGGCGGCGCCAGCCCCGCCGAGGACTCCGGCGGTGATCGGGATCATCGGATAGATGCATGGGGTCAGCGAGGTCGCCACCCCTGCGGCGAAGAGGAGCCCGAGAGCCACCAATGGGCGGTCGGCGAGGGCAGCGTCGAGGGCGGGATCAAGCACGCGCGGAATCTACACGACCCCGATGCCCGGAACGCCGACGCGCCCCGATCCGCAGGGGACCGGGGCGCGCCGGGATCTCGCAGGCAACCCGAGCGTCAGTCGGTGACGCCAGCGGCCTTCTGGCGCAGGATCTCGGCGAACTCTGCCGGGACCGGCGCCTCGGCGCGGAGGGACGACACTGCCGAGAAGGCCGAGACCTTGAAGGTCCCCGTCGCACCCGCACCGAACGTCGTCGCACGGATCCGCACCACCTTGCCGGGGCCGTTGTTGACGATGGTCATGCGGGAGTCCAGGCAGCCGTTGCCATCGTCATTCGAGGCGATGAACGTGTTGTCCAGCTCGAAGGCATAGAGGTACGGATCGCTGAGCGTGCCGTTCCCGGAGCAGGAGCCCTCGTTCGTCACCGTGACCGTCGAGTTCGCGGGGATCGGAAGGAGGTAGTCGGTGTAGTAGTACGGTCCGGCATTGTTGAACGTCGACGAGCGGTTCCACGATGGGCTCGCGCCGGTGACGCCGCCCGACTGCGACGACCCCACCACGAGGCACGCCGCGGTCCCCTTGCAGAGGGCCACCCCGAGCACCTGCGGCGAGTTCCGCGCGGCGGTGACGATCACGGGCACCGTGGCGGTGTAGATCCCGTTGGGGAGCGCCGCGTAGGCCGCCGCGTTGATCGAAACGGTGTGCAACCAGGCCAGCGGATCGCGCCGGAAGGTCGGCGTCGGATCCACCTGAAGCCAGGGCTGCACCGACTCCCCATACGACACTGCTCCGAACTGCGCCGCGGAGCCGATCGCGACCAGGCCCGAGACGGCGAGCGTCTGGGGGGCCGGGACGGTGGAGGTGAGGGAGGAGAATCCCATCCCGCCCGGCGTGATCATGATCCGCAGCGGGTCCTCACCGACGTCGCCCGTGGTGGGCACCTGAGATTCGGTCGGCGCGCTCTCGCTGGAGCAGGCACCCAGCACGAAGGCGAACGCGGCAAGCACCGCCGCGGAATTCCGTCGAAGCAGGTACATCGGGGGTTCCTCGCTTGGGAGACTGGGGGAGATATCGGGTGAAGTATCGGACCGGACGCAACCCGGCGCAAGAGGCGGAGTTAGACCCCGGCCGGGGCCCCGCCGTACCGGCGGGCGACGTAGGCATCGAGGATCTCGAGGAATTCGGCCACGATCCCGTCTCCCCGGAGGGTGGTAACGAGAGCCCCATCGACGTACACCGGGGCCTTCGGCTCCTCGAAGGTGCCGGGGAGCGAGATGCCGAGATCGGCGTGCTTCGACTCCCCCGGACCGTTGACGACACACCCCATCACCGCCACGCGAAGCTCTTCGACACCGGGGTGCGTCTCCCGCCAGACGGCCATCCGCTCGGCGAGGTGCCGCTGGATCGTCTCGGCCATCTGCTGGAAGAAGGTCGAAGTGGTCCGGCCGCACCCCGGGCAGGCGGTGACCTGGGGGGTGAAGTGGCGGATCTCGAGCGACTGGAGGATCTGCTGGGCGGTGCGGACCTCCTCGGTCCGGTCGCCGCCGGGCCGTGGGGTGAGCGAGACCCGGATCGTGTCGCCGATCCCCTGCTGGAGCAGGATGCCGAGGCCGAGGGCGCTGGCGACCTGCCCCTTCATCCCCATCCCCGCCTCGGTGAGGCCGAGGTGGAGCGGATAGTCGCAGCGCCCGGCGAGACGACCGTAGACGTCCACCAGGTCCTGCACCGCCGAGACCTTGGCGGAGAGGATGATCCGATCGTGCGGCAACCCGATCGCCTCGGCGGTGCGCGCCGAGCGCAGCGCCGACTCGACCATCGCCTCGAGCATTACCTCGCGGGCATCGGCCGGCGCCTCGAGCGCGGCGTTGGCGTCCATCATCTCGGTCAGCAGTGCCTGGTCGAGGGAGCCCCAGTTGACCCCGATGCGCACCGGCTTCCCGTTCGCGATCGCGACCTCGACGATGGCCCGGAAGTGCTCGTCGTGGCGCTTGCCGCCGACATTGCCCGGATTGATCCGGTACTTGGCGAGCGCGCGCGCACAGTCGGGGTGGCGGGTCAGCAGCAGGTGGCCGTTGTAGTGGAAATCGCCGACGATCGGGACGGTCACGCCGACCGCGGCGAGCCCCTCGACGATCGCGGGGACGGCGGCGGCGGCCTCGTCGTTGTTGACCGTGACGCGCACGATCTCGCTGCCCGCGCGGGCGAGCGCGGCGACCTGATGGATGGTCGCCGGGACGTCGGCGGTGTCGGTGTTGGTCATCGACTGCACCACCACCGGATGCGACGAACCGACCGCCACGGACCCGATCGTGACGGTCGGCGTGGACCGACGCGGACTCAGCGCCACCGGCGTGGGCTCAGCCGAGCCCGAGCTGGCTGACGAAGCGATCCCACTCCGCCGGCGTGACCGCGCCCTCGAGCCGCAGCGGCTCCAGTGCCGCCATGATCTCGGCCCGCGTCCCGGCGATCCGCCGGTCGCGGAGCTCCTGGATGGTGCGCGAGAAGCGGTGCTCGTACTCATCCTTCTTGAGCTCGCCGGCCTTGTAGGCGGCCGACAGCTTGCGCAGCTCCTCGGCGGCGCGCGCGGGGGCGATCGGGGTCAGTTCGGCGTCGGCCATGCGGATTCCTGGGCTGAGGGACGGGGTAAGATAACCCGACTATTCGACCCGGTGGCGTCCCTCGGTTTCGCACCCCTCCCCACGGCGGGTGTCGACCAGCGCCGAGATCTTCCACCCCTCGGCCGTCCGGATCATCCAGAAGGCGTCGACGCCGCAGTGGGAGAACTTCTCGCCCAGGGAAAAGGTGTAGAAGACATAGAGAGTCGCGAGCCCACCGTCGATCCGCACCTCGGGGTCGTAGATCTGCTCGTCCCACGGCTCCCCCGGGGCGCTCGCCTGGGCCACGAACCCGGTTGCCGGCCGGAAGGTGACCGGCTGCCCCGCGCGAGGGACCCCGGTGAGCATGGCCCCCTCGGCGAAGACCGACCCGAGCAGGGCGCCGTCATGGGCGCGCATCCCGTCGAAGAGCCGCTTCGCGACGGCGACCACCGAATCCTCGGCGGGGGTGAGGCCGTCGTGTCCGGCGGGGTGCTGGGCGGCCAGGGGGAGGGCGATCAGGGCGGTCAGCAGCAGGGCAGCGCGCATCGAGGACTCCGGGCCGGGGTTGGGGGGCAGCGTTGCCGGGACTACGCTCCGTCGGCGGCGGGGGTTTCCGCTGCGCGACCTGACGGTCGCGCCAAACGGGCGGGGTTCGTCGCTCGGCATGGGGTTCCGCTGCGCGACCTGACGGTCGCGCCAAACGGAATCTGGTTTCTCTCTTCTCTCTTCTCTCTTCTCTCTGCAAAGGATCGTGCCATGGCCACCGAGGAACAGAAGGTCCCGGGCGAAAAGCTGGTCGAGCGGGTCAAGGAACTGATCCGCGAGGGGAACGCGCGGCGGATCATCGTCAAGAGCGAGGGCGGCGACACCCTGATGGAGATCCCGCTGACGATGGGTGTCCTCGGCGCGGTGATGCTGCCGGCGCTGGTGGCGCTCGGCGCGATCGCCGCCCTCGCGACCCACTACACGCTCGTGATCGAGCGGCGCGACGAGCGGGTCGACCCGAAGGGCGAATTGACCTGAGGCGTCTCAGCGCGCCTCGACGCGCCGCAGGAAGTCGCGCACCGTCCGGAACAGGACATCCGGATTGTCGTTCTCGGTGGAGTGCCCGGCGCCGGGGATCACCTCGAACTCGGCCCCGGGCACCATCGCGCTGAAGGCCCGGGTGGAGGCGGGGGTCGCCTCGTCGAACTCGCCCGTGACGAAGAGCGCGGGAACCCGGATGTGGTTCCGGAGCGCATCGGTGGCATCGAAGGTCTTGAGGGTGCCGGTCGCCGTGAACTCGCTCGGCCCCCACATGTAGCCATACACGAACGACCCGCTCATCGCCCGCGCACTGTCGCGATCGGCAGGGGAGCGCGGCGGTGTCCGGCGCAGGTGTCGGTCGTAGTACGCCTCCATCGCCGCCTGATACGCCGGGTGGTCGGTGGTCCCCGCCGCCTCGTGCGTCGCGATCGCCTGCTGCATCGAGTCCGGCAGCAACCGGATCAGCGAATCGGCATCGGCCTCCCACTGCGCGGTGGTGACCAGCGGACTCGACAGCACCACGCTGCGCACCCCGGTCGGATCGGTCGCCATGTAGGCCTCGAGGAGCATCGCGCCCCACGACCGACCGTAGAGGTGCACCTCGTCGAGGCCGAGCGTGTCGCGCAACGCCTGGAGCTCGCGGACATACCGCGCGACGGTGTACAGCGTGGTGTCGGTCGGATGATCGGCCTTCCCCGCCCCGAGCTGGTCGTAGCGGATGACGGGTCGCTCGTCGCCGAGCACGGCCCATCCCTTGAGCCCGAAGCTCGATGACCCGGGTCCGCCGTGGATCACGATCAGCGGCGTCCCGGGTCCATCGCCCATCCGCTCGTACCAGATGCGACCGCCCTCGACGTCGACGTACCCCTCGCGGGCGATCGGTGGGGCGGCGGTGGTGCAGCCGAGGAGGACGAGGACGAGCAGCGGTGACGCGCGCATGTGGGGCACCCTGGTGCGGAGTGGAGTTCCCCAATCTATCCGGCGGTCACCGGATGTCGCGCAGCTCGTCCAGTCGCTCCCGGATCTGTTCGCGGAGCCACCTGGCCGCCTCGCGCTGCAACTCGCGGAGGTCGCCGCGATCCAGCTCGAGGTCGAGGTGCCAGTCGTCGGGATCGAACCGGAGGCAGCTTCCCCCCGGTTCGGTCCCCTCGAGGAAGAGCTCCCGGCGCGCGCAGGTGAGCCCCCAACCGTTGCCGTCCGGCACCCACGCCTCCACGATCCCGTCCGGCACCCGGAAGTCCTCGCGATCGCCCCCGGCCTCGGCAAGGAACCGCGCCGCGATCGGGAGCGCCGCCTCGGCGCCGGTGCGGCGGAGCGACGTCCCGTCGTCGTGCCCGACCCAGACCGCGACCACCAGCGTCGGCGAGTAGGCCACGAACCAGGCGTCGCGCCAATCATTCGAGGTGCCGGTCTTGCCGGCGAGCGCGCCGCGCCAGCGCACCTGCTGCATCGCGGCACCGGTGCCATGGTCGAGCACGCCCTCGAGCGCCGAGGTGACCAGGTAGGCGGCCGCCGGGTCGGCCACCTGCGTCTGTCCCGCCGGGTCGACATCGCTGAGCTCGCCACGTCCGACGCGACTCGCGGTGACCAGCCGGGTCTCCGCGAGGGTGCCGCCCGTCGCGAGCACGCCATAGGCACGCGCCAGCTCCAGCAGCGTCACCTCACCGCTGCCGAGGGCGATCGCCGGGACCGGCGCGAGCGGTGTCGTGATGCCGAGGTGACGCGCCGTCTCGACGATCCGCTCCGGGCCGACGGCGAGCCCGATCCGCGCGAACGGGACGTTGAGCGACGCCTCGAGCGCCTCGCGCAGCGTCACGTCGCCGCGATAGCCGCCGTCGTAGTTCGCCGGCCGCCAGGGACCCTCGGGGGTCGCCACGTCGAGGGGCACATCCTCCACGACCGAGGCAAGGGTGAAGGCCGGGTCGCGCCGACCGTCGCGCGAGAGTGCGGCGAGCGCGACGATCGGCTTGAACGCGCTCCCGGGCTGCCGACGCGCCGTCACCGCGCGGTTGAACTGCGACCGGCCGTAGTCGGTCCCCCCCACCATCGCGAGCACCTCGCCCGAGCGCGGGTCGAGCGCCACGAGGGCGGCCTCCGGCCGGCCGGGCAGGCGGGCCACCCCGCGCTGCACGGCATCCTCCGCCGCTTCCTGCAACCGGGCATCGAGGGTGGTGTACACCGCGGCTCCGCGCGTCGGGAGTCGACCGGGGATGCGCTCGGCCGCCGCATCGCGGAACCAGCGCGCCTCGACGCTGCGGGACGGATGCGCGCGGCGGGGCATCGCCTCGCGTCGCGCCCGCTCGGCCGCACCCTCGCCCAGCCGGCCCTGTGCCGTCATCAGGGCGAGCACCAGGTCGCGGCGCTGCCGGGCCGCCTCCGGATGACGGGTCGGGGCGAGGCGGTTCGGGGCATGGATCATCGCGGCGAGTGTCGCGGCCTGGCCGACCGTGATCCGATCGAGGTCACGCCCGAAGTAGTACGACGAGGCCGCGGCCACGCCGTGGATCGCCATGCCGCGATCCTGGCCGAGATAGATCTCGTTGAGGTAGGCCTCGAGGATCTGCTCCTTGGAGTGCCGCGCCTCGAGTGCGAGCGCGAGGGCGACCTCGCGCAGCTTCCGGAGCGGCGTGCGACGCGCCGAGAGGAAGAGGTTCTTCGCGAGCTGCTGGGTGATCGTGCTGCCGCCCTCCGCGATGCCGCCCGCGCGCAGGTTGGCGACGAACGCGCCCGCGATGCGGCGGGGGTCGAGGCCGACGTGTTCGAGGAAGCGCTGGTCCTCGATGGCGAGGACCGCCTGGACCAGCGATTCGGGGATCTCGTCGAGCGCGACCGGCTGCCGCCACTCGTTCCGGGCGCCGGGCATCGTGGCGAGCCGAACCGCGCTGCGTTCCGTCCCGTCCCAGGCGACGGTCCGGCTGTAGAGGCCTGTCGGCACCCGGGTGTCCGGCGGGGCCAGGTGCCCGCGCACCAGCGCCTCCGTCACGATCGCCCCACCCCCGAGCCCGAGGACGAGGAGGGCGCCCACCACGACGCGACGCCGCGTGCAGCGTGTCCGCAGCCAGAGCCATCCGGCCCGGCAGCGACCCGTGGCGCTGGCGAGCGCGCCCTGGAGTCGGTCCCTCGTCATCGGCAGTCCTCCGTGCGGGGTCGATTCCCCTGACGCCTGGAGCGTCGCAGGAGTTTCATCATGAAACAGATGAAACGTCCAGCACCGGATCGGGCCCCCTCGCTGCGGGCACCCCTTATCGTCCGAGGGAGCGGGCAGCCGCTCTCATCGCTCGTCTCTCGTCCCTCGTTTCCCGGAGTCCCGATGCTCGACCTCACCGGCAGGACCGCGCTCGTCACCGGCAGCACCCAGGGGATCGGCCGCGCCGTCGCGGAGCGCCTGGTGGCGGCCGGCGCATCGGTCGTGGTGAGTGCGCGCACCGCGCGGGACGTCGAGTCCACCGCGGCCACGCTGGCTGCCGACGCCCGGGGCACGGTCGTCGGGATCCCGGCCGATGTCGGCGCCTACATGGACTGCGAACGGCTGGTCGCGGAGAGCGTCGCGGCCCTCGGCGGGCTCGACATCCTGGTGAACAACGCCGGCCTCGGCATCATGAAGCCGATCACCGAGATGCAGTGGGAGGAGTGGCGCGCCCAGATCGACGTCAACATGGGCGGCGTCTGGGCCTGCACGCGCGCCGCGATTCCGCACCTCCGGGAGGCGGGGGCGCGGGAGGCGGGGGCCTGGGTGATCAACATCGGCTCGCTCGCGGGTCGCAATGCGTTCGCCGGCGGGACCGGCTACAACGCGAGCAAGTTCGGGCTGCTCGGGATGACCGAGGCGATGATGCTCGACCTGCGCCAGCTCGGGATCCGGGTGAGCCTGGTGATGCCGGGCTCGGTGAACACCGACTTCGGTCGTCATCCGGCGACGCCGGGCCGGGGCTGGAAGCTGGAGGCGGCGGACTGTGCCGAGGCGGTGATGCAGCTGCTGGCGTACCCGAAGGGAGCGCACGTGAGCCGGATCGAGATGCGGCCGGCGATGCCACCACAGAAGTGAGGCGTGAGTCCTGAGTCGTGAGGGGAACGTCCCCGGACGGCTCAGGACTCAGGACTCCCATCTCACTTCACGCGCACCTCGATCTCGCGCCACTTCCCCTGCCCGAAGCGCAGCATGCTGAGGGTGGAGCGGGCCATGTGGCCGACCAGGATCGCGATCCAGATGTGGATCGACTCGAGGGTCCCGAGCTGCTGGATGGTGAAGCAGATCCCGAGCGGCAGCACGATCTGGGAGATGATCGAGATGTAGAGCGGGCCGCGGGTGTCGCCGGTGCCCTGCAGGCCCCCCGTGTAGGCGAGCGCGGTGGCGATGAAGATCCCCGAGACGCTCAGCACCCGGAGCAGCTGGACGCCGATGTCGACGGCGACGGGATCATCCATGCCGAAGACGCCGAGGAGGGTCCTCGGGATGAAGAGGAAGGTCAGCCCGATCACGCCGGCGCCCATGCCGGCGTAGCGCGCGGCGATGCGCACCCCTTCCCTGACCCGCTCCGGGTGTCCGGCCCCGAGGTTCTGGCCGGCGACGGCGGCGGCGGCACCCATCAGCCCGACGGCGGTCCAGGTGATGAACGCGAAGAGCTGGGTGTAGCTGACCGCGTACGCCGCCTGGGCCGCGGCACTCGCGGCGAGCGACCCGATGAACTTCAGCATCAGCACCCCGCCGACGTTCATCGCGATGCCCTGGATCCCGGTGGGGAGCCCGAACCGGAACAGCTCACGTATGATCGCCCAGTCGGGCCGGTAGCCCATCTCGCGCGGGAACGAGACCACCCAGCCGCCATGCCACAGCCGCCAGACGCCGTAGGCCCCGACCAGCCCGCAGGCGATCACGGTGCCGATCGCGGCGCCCATCGTGCCGTACCCCGGGATCGGGCCGAGCCCGCGGATGAAGATCACGTTGAGCACGATGTTGCCGAGCGTCATCGCGACGCCGAGGACCATCGGGGTGCGGGCATCGCCGGCGGAGCGCAGGGCGCCGCCGAGCATGTAGAAGAGGAGCATGCCCAGGCTGTACACGAACATGATCCGCAGGTACGGCAGCGCCTCGGCCTGTACGCCAGGTGCGGCGTTCACGAAGTCGAGCAGCGCTGGCGAGAGGAAGTAGCCGAGCGGGGCCATGATGCCGAGGGAGAGCGCGATCGCGGTCAGGAACGCCTGGTAGACGGCGCGATCGGCATTGAGCGGATCGTTGGCGCCGACGAAGCGGGCGACGAGGACGCTCATCCCGGTGAAGAGGGACATGATGAAGGCGACGACGACGATGAAGACCTGGGTCGAGACGCCGATCGCGGCATTGCCGCGGAAGCCGACGTAGTGGCCGACCATGACGTGATCGACCATCCCCTGCAGCCCACCGAGGATGTTCGTGAACATCGTCGGCCAGGCGAGCTTCCAGATCGCGGCGGGGAGCGGCCCCTCGACGATCGAGCGGTCGTAGCTCCGCCCCGGCCTCGCGGGGGGAACCCGCACGGCGGGCGGCGCCTCGGCAGCGGAATCGGGGGTGGGCTCGGACACGGCGCCGGAATGTAGCGGAAGCGGGTCGCAACCGGGTCAGGAGCCCGTCAGCCGGTCAGGGACCGGTGCCGAGGGTCCAGGTGGCGAGCAGGCGGGTGTGAGGGTCGATCATGACGGCGGTCGCCGGCGACGGGACCGGGACGGGAACCGTCACCGGGACCCCGGAGGTGAGGGTGACCTCCCCCGACTTCGTGGTGCCGTCGGCCAGTGTCAGTCGGTACTCGACCGGCACCGTGAATCGATGCGCGGTCGCCTCCGGGAGGAAGGTCAGCATCGCCATCGTCCCGGTGGAATCCGCGCCCAGCACGACGCGGAACGACGGGATGCCGCCCTGGCGCAGCCACTGGTCAAAGAAGGCCCTGAGTGACTCCCCCGAGGCGTCCTCCATGGCGCGCTGGAAGTCGGCGGTGGTGGCATTGGCGTCCCGGTGGGCGCGGTAGTAGGCGCGGATCCCCCGCCAGAACGCGTCGTCCCCGATCCGGTTCCGCAGCATGTGGAGGGTCCAGGCCCCCTTCTGGTAGGTCATCCCGGTCGTGACCTGGGCCATGTCGGTGAGCCCGTCGTGGATCACCCGGTAGTCGGGCCGCTCGGCGTAGAACTTCCGGATCGTCTCCCGGCTCTGCTGCAGCCCGGCCACGAAGTCATCGCGTCCGCGGGCGTGCTCGCGATAGAGCAGCGTGAAGTAGGTGGCGAACCCCTCGCTCAGCCAGACATCGTCCCAGTCGGCCTCGGTGACGGCGTTCCCGAACCACTGGTGGGCGAG
>ERZ795053.4171-NODE-4171-length-15828-cov-4.404552_pt1 | contig 15828 bp, 15 predicted proteins | sample MGYA00375137_ERZ795053 | MGnify/ENA primary metagenome ERZ795053 (study PRJEB30182, sample SAMN05720284) | activated sludge metagenome | isolation source: Anaerobic digester | place: Hong Kong | collected 2014-12-17 ...
GATGATGGCTTGAACCTAGGTCTCACGAGTGTTGTTTACGCCCCATCAAAAACAACATATACGGATTATGAAGGAAATAGTATTTACTACGCATTTGATCATTATGGACATACAGTAAACGTGATGGATGATTATGGAAACAGCACATATTACAGATATAGTGGTCTTTTTACAAACATAGATGATTTATGGGACCCGATCAATGGATATGATTTTGTTAATCTCGTTCCAAATTACTTGAACAATCATAAATTAATGGAAAGTTCTGATATCATTAAACAGCAACAAAATCCATTACTTAACCATGGATTTGAGGAGACTAGTTATCAATGGACATTGAATAAAGGTACCGGTAATATTGTTTTTTCATATGATGAGTCTGTGCTAGGAAGCAAATCATTGATGATTTCAAGACTAACATCAAGTGTTTACGCCAATCAATACGTTTATTTGGCACAAGGTAACTATAAGGTTCAGGGGTGGATTAAGAACAACGGTGCTGCACCAGGCGCATATATCGATGTTGACAATGTTCATGGTAAAGGGACGTTAAATAAAATTTATGAAGAAGATGAGTGGACTTATTATGAACTTGATTTTTATATTGCATATCCAAATACAGTAAATATCAAACTCATCAATGATAGCAATAATTCTGATGCTTATTTTGATAATATTCAAATTAGTGAAGGGTTTGTAGATGCTAGGTATAATCCAATTGCTAATAATTCATTTGAGTCCGGAATATCGAATTGGACAGCAACTTCGGCATCGGTTGTGAACATTAATGAAAGCGGTGTTATGAAGGATATTTTAGGAAACAAAGCTCTGAAAATAATTGGCGATGGGGGGACGAATAAACAAGCCTATCAAACGATAGATGGACTCTATACGCGAGGTGAAAACTATATTATTGGCGGATGGGCTAAAGCGACTGCAGTTCCCAATAAGGGTTACGTGAATGGTTTAGAACAATCTGATGGTAGATTTTTTGGATATGTCGTCGAGATTTACTGTGTTCCATCTCAATTTGGTGATCCAAGCGTGCCATACACCTTACATCGATATATGCCATTTAATCCAGCAATAGAGGATTGGCAGTATCAAATGCATTCATTCTTTGTTCCGCAGTTCGCTGTTAATATTAAAATATATGCTAGATACAACGGAGAAGGAACAGCTTATTTTGACAATATACAACTTTATCATGATGACTTAAGTACTAAATATGGATATGATGCAAGTACCGGGAACCTTTCAACTGTAGCTAAACCTGATGGTACAACAACAGAGTATAAATATGATAATGAGAATAATGTCAGCGAACTGACACAAGGTAACAAAGTAGTTGAATTCGATAGAAATTCAACATATCAAATCGAAGAAGTTTCCCAAAACAATGTTAGAACAACCTTTGTTTATGACTCAATAACAAAGCAGTTGACTGAAACTTATGTAGGTTATGATAAAGATTCTATAACTCAGGATAAGTGGTTTAAAACTTCAACAACTCACACCGGTGATGGACAGTATATTAACTCTGTAACCGATGAGTTTGGTAACACAACTACATCTACAGTCGATGAAACAATTGGAACAATCACTGAACTGGTGGATGCGATTGGTAATATGCAAAGTTTTACTTATGATGCTTATGGTAATTTAGTCAGTACAACTATAGATAGTAGCACTTCCTTGGATGTTCTCACTGGAAGTTATGAATACGATTCATATGGTAGAATTTTGAAGATAAATCGTAATGGTTACTCTTATGAATTTGTATACGACTTAAACGGTTTAAATCAAATCGTTGGTGTGAAGATTGCGGATGTAACAGTGATGTCTTATGAGTATTGGCTAGATGAATCAGGTGTCTATCACACAGGAATGCTGAAAACACAAACATATGGAAATACTGATTATGTTGGATTTATTTATACAGATGAAAACCAGGTCGAATCCATAAGTTTTAATGGGACAATCAGATATGAATATACCTATGATTCATCTGGTAATTTATCCATTTTCAAAGATATTCACAATGACAACATCTATTTTTATTCATATGATTTGGCAGGCAGATTAGAAATTATAACGGATAAAGATGGTAACGAAATCACTTATCAATATGATGAGAGCGGAAATATTGATCGTTACTATTACAACATCTCAGGTATCTCAAGAGGAATTACTTATTATTATAATCTTACAACAGGTATATATGATTATTCCCTATATACTGTGAGCAGTACTACAATCAAAAAGGATTTCAATTACGATACAGATTCACTGAGAAGACTAAATAGTATTGATTTGATTATTGGAACAAACACATTTAAGAAGATATTCAATTATGATGATGCGAAAGTGGATTCATCAATGGGAAATGCAACCAATCGTATATATCAAATCACTTATCAAAAAAATGGTATAACACTACAATTGCATCAATATACCTATGATGCAAATCACAATATTACAAGAATTGCTGTCAAAGCATCCGGAACCACAATTGAACAATATGATTATTATTATGATGGCTTTAATCAGTTGATTAGAGAAGACATTTATCTTATCGGACGATTATCAAAAACATTGGTGTACAGCTATGATTTGCAAAATAACATCACGTCCATCAAGACATTTGCCTATCAAGTAACAACAGGAACAGCTCAAAATGAAAAGAAGATGTTTTATCCTACCACATCTGACGCATGGAAAGACCAACTCACAAAGATTGAGTATTATGTCAGTGGATCTCTGAGTTACTTCCAAACATTCACATATGATTCAAGTGGGAATGTAACAAATCTTGTTGATTCGAGAACTTCATATGCTAACAAGAGTTATGAGTGGGAAGGCAGACAGTTAGTAGAATATTTAGCTTATTCAAATTCTTTATCCTTTAAATATAATGACCAAGGGATTAGAACTCAAAAAATACAAGTTACGCCAAGTGGTACTACCACAATCAATTTCATCTTAGATGGAGACAAAGTACTGGTTGAAAGTAGAAGTAATGGTATCACGTTATATTTCACTTATGATGTGGATGGTACACTACTTAGTATGAACTACAATGGCAATGAATACTTCTATATCACGAATATGCAAGGAGATATCATAGAATTAGTTGATATCAATGGCAATTCTGTAGTAAAATACAATTACGATGCTTGGGGAAACATTATTTATAAGTCTGGTGGATCATTAGCTGATATCAACCCATATCTTTATCGAGGATATAGATACGATATCGAGACTGGATGGTATTACTTGCAGTCTAGATATTATGATCCTTCAATAGGGAGATTCATAAGTGCTGATGGTCTATTTGGGCAAGACGGACATTTACTCTCGAATAACACTTATGCATACGCATTAAATAATCCTGTGATTTTCGTCGATAACGATGGTAAATTTGCTTGGGCAATTCCAGGTGCTATTATAGGTGCAATTGCAGGAGGAATTGCTGGAGCGATTATATCCTATAACAAAACAGGTGAAGTTGACTGGCGCTATGTTGCAATTGGAGCTGCAGGTGGCGCATTGATTGGTGCAGGGGCAGGTTACTTAGCACAGGCTGCTTTTACAGCATCATCAGCTGCAGTAGGAACATCAGCAGTAACAGGTAGTGGTACTATTGGAACTACAGTGAAATTGATATGTCAAGATGGAGACTGTACAAATGAGCTAGACGGAATTGATGATCAAGTAATAATAGCCTCTACTAAAATACAATCCTATTTTAACTCAATTGTAAAAATAGCAAAAAATGGGAAAGGACTGGTTCATAATTTCACCTATAATGCTAATAACTATGTTCTTCGCATCATGAATTCAGGGTCTAAAAGTCATCCAGATGCATATTTCAGATTAAGTTTATCGGACAAAGGTCCTTTTGGAGTATACGGTGGTTTAACCAATGACCCGTCCATGAGCCACATTGATCTAGTTGATGATATAGTTGAAGCAGTAAAAGCGCTTATAGCAAGCATTTCATAAGAGAGGTGGAGAACAATGAATGTAGATAACAGTTCGATCGAAATATATTTACAGAATTATGAAGACTCAGTAGTAATTGGCCAGTCAAACAATGTAATTGAATTAGAATTGAAGAGCGGTCAAAAGAAATACTTGTTGTACTATGAGTTTCGTCTATTCTGTGATAAAACCTTAGTGTCGTGTTCAATGGATAAAAGATTTATCAATAATAATTTGATAGAGTTAATAAAATTAAAGAAAATTAAAAAAATAACTATAAACGATAATGGTGATCTTGTTATTCTTTTTCACGATTGGTGTGTGCTAGAGTGTTTAAACATTTCAATTGTTTATGATAACTGGGAGTTAAATTATGAACTTATCTGTGGTCCATCTGGTGAAATATCCTATTTTTACAAAACAATTGTGTTGTGATATGTCATCTTACATTATATAAAGCAATTCCACTTAATAGCTTTGTAGAAGTAAAGTTATAATATGTATTCAATTTTTAATTGATAACCCCATATCTGAGTTTACTAGTAGTGGAAATTTTATACTAGAATACTAGAACTTCCAATACAAAAATAGAAAAAATATTAATGAGCATTTGACCATACCTTATTTTCATCGGGTATGGTCATTTTTAATTTATATTCTATTAAGTGTGATGTTATAATTAAACTATATAAATTTCGAGGTTGACATGAATAATTTTGAAGTAGCAATCAATGGCGTTAAGATAGTGGCTAAGATTTTAAACATACCAGTACCACACACAAGTTTTCTTGATCCTTCAGAGATATCCAGTAAAGAAACAATAGGGATGTATTTATTTGAATCAGATGAAATAGTCTTTAATGAAGATTGGGTTGCTAAATCACCTTGGATTGAAGTGATTGTGACAGCTTTTCACGAAACAAGGAATGCCTATCAAGGTTATTGCATAAAGAATAAGATGTATGAATCACCTGAGACATTGGATATTTGGCATCAGGAATTCACTAATTACTTTAAACCTAGTGGCAAAAATAATGAAAGTGATGATGCAGAGTATTTAAATCAAACTATAGAGATTGATGCAATTATATTTACACATCACAAAATTTATGAATTTTTTGGAGTAAGAACGATTATTCCTAAGATCATTGAAGCAATGATATGGCATAACTATTTTAGGGGGTAAGATTATGTACTATAGAATTGAAAATGAGTTCAAGAAAAACTCATGGTACAAGAGAGATTTGAACTTTATTTTAATTTTATCAGTGAGTTATACTGTACTATCCATATTTATATCAGCAATTTTAGGTAGTATCTGGTATAGCTATGGACTAGCTCTTTTAATCGTACCTTCGCAGTACACTTACATTTTTTTCATTGTGAGAAAATTCAGTAACCATGAAGCAAAATATTTTGAAGTAAAAAGCAACGTACAATCTTATATTGATGAACGAAAGTCTCGAGATGCAAAAATGCTCGCAGAAATATGTAAGAAAAATAGCATTAATACACGTCCTAAGGTACTAAAAGCAATTAAACACTATCAAACACTACTTCCACGAAACATAATCGGTTCTGGTGTTTTTCTAAGTTTAGTTGCTATTATTATTTCAATTACTGCTTTTTCTTTTACTGAAAACAATACTATATCATCTGAAAGATTTCAATTTATGATGTCATTGTTTTTATTAGTAGGAATTCTCTATGCATTTTTTAAATTTACAGTAAATCAATTTGCATCTTCATTTGGTACTAAAGCATGCTTTTATGTCAATAAAGTGGACACGATAAGTGAGAATTTCTATTTTTTTCGATATACGTTCTCTATGCATCCTCTGTAAATCTTAGACTTGGAATCAATCTACTTTTTGAAGACGAGACCGCGATAGTAGAGCAAACCGGTAGAATTGAAAACATTGAAGAAATGAAATCCATATATGTTCAATACAATGAAGATGGAAAAATAACATGTCAACTCGTAACGATAGACGGTAAGAATTATCTTTTTATTTCATCAGGGGATTTAGAGATTGGAGATTATGTTAGAGTAGGTTATTTACCAAAAAGTAGAATTGTTCTTGAATGGGAACATTTAACTGGATAAAAATGAGTTTTACGATGGGTATCAATTTAAATTTATATTATTATAATAACAGTTGAAAATGAAAATAGGTTAGTGTCAAGAAGTTTGTGTAAATAAAATAGATTAAAGTAATAGAACTCTCTCTAGTGCTTTTAAGATTTTTGAGTACGGCGTTTAACTAAACATTTCATTCAATTCAGCAGTGATACGCTTAGAACCCTTATGGATTTTCATTTGAAAACTGTTCTTTACGCTTCGTATAACGCTTCAAATGCTTATTGAAGCCTTCAATGAGATTCGTCAATAGATACTCTGATCTGTTTTCGGAAAGAAAAAAGGTAAATAATGAAGGATTATTCTTCAATATGTTAGTGAACTTAGCATATCTTTTATCCCAAGTATTGATAAAGGTAGCTAAAGCAGTTTCAATAATGTAAGGCACGAAAATGATATATATGCTACAAAATTTTTTATATTTTGTATTTTATGTTTCGCTTGACAATTAGGATTATGATGATATTTCATCACTGAATGCAGGATTGACATTTGGTACTTCTTATGGACCACCATACACCGGAAGTGGATCTACTTCGCTTGATATTGATTTTTCAGGTTTAATTCGAGATCTATTTCGCAAAGGAGACTGAGTATGACAGATAATTCAAGATTTACCGATAAGCAAATCATTAAAAAATATAAAAGAAGTATACTTGTCGACCAGTTTATAGTATTTGTACCAATGATTGTTTTGGTTATTACTATAAAGACAACAACTCAATTTTTCGGTAGCTTCACAAACGTGTTCATTTCATTATTGTTTATACTTATATTTGGATTTTACTTAACATCCGATTATTTTATGAATAATAGTAGCATTGGGAAAAAGATATATCAAATTGAGATTTTAAAGAATGATCATACGCGTAAGTTGTTGTTTATGTCTGTGATAATGAGAAGGGTTATGGAACTTACCTATCACCCTTTTTTCAATCGTGACTTCATCTCACATTCAAGGAAAATTAATAGTTTTACATCTACATGTGTTGTTCAAAAAGCAGAATCACATGAAAATAATGCCAATATAAAATAGCTGACTGACTTTAGAGAATCGTTTAATTGATATTGGATTGATATGGAAATTAAACAGAGGGTTGTTATACGATATGCATAGAAAACTGATGAGTCTAATCACAAAGCCAAACAATATCAGCAAGTACTTAGAAAAAATGAGAGAAAGAACACCAAAGTGTATTGTTGGAGGATTTGTAAAATGTTACATATGGAACGGTTTAAGAAGTAAGTTTGGTGATAAACTAGTTGGTTTTATACATACACACCCTCATCCACATGGAATTAGGGATAATACATCGAATGCAGATGATTTTCTAGTGTATCTACCAGGAATTTCAAGAGGATCTGTTTATGACACCAATGGAGTTGGAATAGAATATAATAGACTAGGTAGTTATGATCCAGCTGGAAACTTCTATTCAAGTGGTAGCAGTAATTTCTGGGGAGCTTTATGGTTGATGATAAACAATGGTCATGGATAGGAGTTGATAACATATGAAAAAATCTTTATTATTTGTAGTCGCTTTAATGTTAACGCTGTCATTATTGGGATGTGAAAGTATTGAGTACTATGAAACCAATCAATTTAATTTGCTTGTATTTAATGAAAATATTTCAATTGTTGGTTACAAAGAGGGATACTATTCAGAGGATCTTGTTATCGATGAAATAGTAACCTATTATAACACTAGAACTAACAAAGAAGAAAATGGTTATATTGGAAGTGTAGAAGAAGGTGCATTCCAAAATATAAACTTAAAAACTATTACCATTAATATATCTGATAATTCAATATTAAACGATATATATGATTATGCTTTTGCAGATAATGAAAATTTGATTTCTGTTATTTTGTATAGTACCATATATTCTATTGGCAATTTTGTGTTTGCAAATGATACGAGTTTAGAAGTGATAGATCTTAAGAATATAGTATATTTAGGAAACTCTGTTTTCTATAATTGCTTGAAGCTAAGTGAGATTTATCTTGGTACAGAGATAAAAAAGATTGGAGACAATGCATTTGAGAATTGTGATGATGATTTAGTCATTTACATTGATAATCCAATTCCACCTAAGATTGGCGAAAATGCACTCAAAGGGGTAGATTCATTTAGGATTATGGTTCCCCAAGCATATCTAGAGATATATCAATCTTCTGATGGATGGTCCTCATATGCATCAAACATATATCCGCAAGTATAATTAAAAAAGAACATGTGATGCTAATATATATAATATATGGGTTAAAAATCAGTAAAATTGATAAGGGAAAAATGAAAACAACTATCGTTTCAGGTAGGAAATTTTCCTATAGTTGAAAAAGTCTATACAGATTTAGAACTGATAGAGCCAATTAGTTTCAACTGAAGTATCCCATACGAATATGTATATGATTCATCGGGGAATCTTTCAATCTATAAGGCTATTCACAATAACAATTATCAGATGTACTGGGGGAATCAGAATGAAGAAAAAGCATTTATCTGTTGATGATAAGTATTCACTTGATGACATAGTAATACATGGAGACAATCAATCAAGATTAGAAGATGATCCACCTATTAATACAAAACGATTGATAAGAACAATTTTTTCGTATATATGTTTTCTTGGTAAATTAGGATGGTGAAAATAGTGGGAACATGGGGTTATGGATTATTTGATAATGATTATGCAATGGATCTAAAAGAAGAAGTTGAATCCTACTTGGATTCAAGAGCTCCATTAACACATATCATTAGTGAACTAAGAAGAGTTTATCTTATGAAGAATATTGATGAAGTTGAAAGTTATCAGTTTTGGATTGTTCTTGGCTATACATTTTGGCAAAAAGGATATATAAGTAAAGCAACCACAAAAAAGGCTATAGACTCAATAGAAGCATACACGAAAAGTTTAGATTTCACATTTGATGGATATCAAACTATAGTTGATGAATTAAACATGATTAAGGAGAAACTCACAACAAAAACTCTTGGTATAAAGCGCAAAAAACTGAGTTATATTTGTCCTTGGAATATAGGTGATGTTTATGCATTACCAATTAAAGATGATCCATATGGAGAACATCCATTAATGGGAGAGTATTTTATTTTGCATAAAGTTGGAGAATATGATAAATATAAGGGAAATGTTTATCCTATTGTGGAGATAAAAGTAACTCAGAATGGGAGGTTACCTGAAACCATAGACGATATAGAAAAACTACCATATGTCATTGTATGGCGTGAAAAATCAACAGAATATTCACATAATAATACAAGTATATTAGATCAATTAAAACCATATGATCAAAATGCGAAACACAGTTATTATATTGATGAAAGTGGGTTTTTAAGATTTTATCAATTTAAAATATACGGAAACTCAATCGATGAGATACCAACAGATGTCATATTCATAGGTAATATGAAGCACATAAAGCCACCTGTGGATGCCAATTACTATTTACCAGAATTTGAATCTATTAGCATGTGTTATTGGAAAGATCTAGAGAATTTACTCTGTTTTAAAACACATTTTTATAATATGCAAGAGCATGATATCAGTTTTCTAGATAAAAAAAACACAAAAATATAATTTACTGTTTATTAAATAAGAAATAACATTTAAGATCGAAACAAAAATAAAAAATATCAGTTAAAAATGTATCCATAAGTGTTTGTGGTGATATTCGTTTTAGATTCGATAATGGCTTATTGCTAGAAACCATCATTGATTCAAAAGCTAATGATGAGTGTTACCACTTAATTCGCTTCAAACCAAATTTCGTTGAAAGAGATGAGGTAGATAGCATGGACAAAGGTTATCATTTAGTGGTGCGATTTTATAAGGGTCAATTAATCTCTGAAATTTCTCCAAGATGACTTATTAACTCAACATGCATTTTCTTTCTCGTTGAAGAATGTGACATTATACAGTTGGTTTAGTTTGCTCGACACAAAGAGTGAAAATCCATCGTATAGATTTGGAGTGCTATCGTTTTACATATCTCTGACTACATTACTACTGTGATGTATATAGATCCCAGTGGATAACCACTGTTTCCTTTGTTGTTCACTTCTCATTGATTGAGGACATATTGCTATTCCTATTGCTGTTTAAACATATATTACGGCTATTTGTATCTTTGTTAAATTCAGTCGGAAATCTGAGTCAAGGAACATATGAATTATTTGTAGATGTAGTTCAAAGGATAATATATCACATACAATATTCTATAAAAAGGAAGCAAACCATGAAGTTTATACATGAAAAGATAGAGAATAACTTCTTTGAAGATTTAAAGTACCAACTTGAAGGTCAAGTTGGTAGTTTCATAGACTTTTCAATTAGAGAAATGCCTGAAATATTGTTTGGTTATTTTTACATTATGACAAAAAATGGTTTTATCTCTTCAATTGATGGATATTGTCCGAAAACTATATTTATTATTAACGAGGATGTGTTTAATTATCCAACAATCGTCGGATCTGTAAAAGTCGATTTTGAAGACAGTAAAATCGATAAAAATTTACCTATAAAAATAAGAAATCACGATGAATTAACGTATTATTCAAATGAATCCTATAATAAATTTTGTATAATTTTGACAGCTGTCAATATTATGGATTTAGTTAAGATAAGGATATCGCACTGCAAAACTATACTTTTACATAAAGACTCATTAGTTGGATTTATACTTGAACCACTTTAGTTTAAGTTACCACTTTTTATCGTACTTGGTGAAGTTCATGAAAAATAGATATACGATATGAGTGTAAAAGTGGACTAGATAATAAAAACATGTTCCCACACTGGAAAAAGTCTGGAATGTGTGAGCACAAAATGGCTAAAAAATATGTTTCTCGCACACAATATTCTGCTTTTTTGCGAGCAATGGCATTGACTCAACACATTACTTATTTCCAACATACAGCATAATCTTAATCCAACTATCAAGACATAGTTGGATTTTTCATGGAAGACATCATATCAAAATAATAATATATTTTGGTATGATTTAGCCAAATAGCAAGTTCATTTAATGATGTCATTAAAATCAACTAGATTTTGTAAAACAAGTAAAAACGTTGAATATTTTTATCTCATGTTGGTTTCATGTTACAATAGAAATAACAATTATCAGATGGATTGGGGGAATCAGAATGAAGAAAAAGCATTTATCTGTTGATGATACGTATTCACTTGACGACTTATTAATACATGAAGGTAATCCATTACGATTAGAAGATGATCCACCCATTAATACAAAACGATTGATAAGAGCTATTTTTTTCGTATATATGTTTCCTCCTTTAGCATCTATACTCATTTTTGTTATGAATTTAATCAAGATTGATCGATGGATTGTGAGCATTGTTATTGGCATAAAATTAATATTTTTTGTAGGATTATTTATTTGGTTAAAGAAGAATCAAAACATGATTGAAACTATTAAGGAATCAGATTCTTTTTAAGAGGTTTATCATATGACAAAAATGAAGAGAACCCAGGGAATTCTAATCCTCATAGGATTACTAGTGATTGTCTTTAGTTTAATTGTTAATAGAATCATGGGAATACATTGGAACTCAGCACCTTTCCTATTCACATGTCTAATGATCGCGTGCGCTATTCTTATCGTTTCTACTCGACCCGTATATGATTACATATATGATGTATAACCTAAGAAAAGAACAATGATCATTTCAATTATTGTCTTTACTATAAGCGTGATATCTATAGCGATTCATATCATATTTTTTATTTGGTATGGTGCTTAATTGTTATAACACATAGTTAATTTTTGATTATTAATAGGTATCTTATGTATGGGAGATAATACAAATGGGACGAATCATTTTGTACACCTTTCTTGTTTTTGGATTAAGTACTTTTTTAATTGTACACCACTTATCCAACAGGGTATATTCGAGAGATTTGATTGAAGCTATTGAAGAAAGTGACTATGAGAAATTAAGTATTTTACTTGATAAAAAAGGTAACATTGATGCAAAACCATACAGTACTTTCCAATCTTTCTTCTTGGAAATATTTAATGATCCACCATTGTTTTATGCTGTAAGAGAAGGAGATGCTGAAAGTGTCAGATTACTGCTTGAACATGGAGCAGATGCCAATATGATTTCTGACGATTATTCACCACTTATGGAAGCTTCAAATAGTTTAAAAATAGAGCGATTTGAAATTGCACATCTATTACTTGATTATGGTGCAGATATTAACTTTGTAGATAAATGGGGGAACACGCCGGTATTGCTGTTCAATTTTAACCATAATAGCAAAGATAACTATGATGATGCTTATACTCTTTTTTTAAGATTTGTGTCCTTAGGTGTAATTCCTGATAGTTCACAAGGATTCACATATGGAAATTTCTTATTATATGCAGTAACAACTAACAATGTACTAATTGTTGATTATCTGATTCATTCAATGAGTTATGATATTCATTCCATAGGAAAAGATGGTGCTTCAGCACTTATTAGAGCAACACAATATCATGCAGTCTTGGTTGTTGAATATCTTATTGAGAATGGTGTTGATATTTCTTATAGAGATGGTTTCAATAAATCTGCATATGATTATGCTGTTGAGTATAACTATACTGAGATTATTAGTATATTACAAGATTAAATAGACTTCTACTAAGATTGACTACTATTATAAACAAAATTCACATGCTTATGTATATATTTAGTAGATTGTCAATTATTCGTTTTAATTGGTTAACCAATCAAGAATCAAGTATCATAATAATAATCAAAACGGAGGGAATCATTTATGTATCAATTCACAAACTCAGTCACTGAAGAAGATTATTTAGCATTTAATGAATATCACTTACTTCACAGTGCACAAGGTAAAAAAGCTTTAATGACGTTTAGAATCTTAACACCTGTTTTATCTCTTTTAGCGATTGTTATTTTTTGGATAGCAAACGTAAGTCAGGAATTACTTATTGCTGAGATTATTGCTCTAAGTCTTGTGTCCATCATCATGGCTTTTTATAGCAAGAACATGCTTTTAAAAACGATCAAGAACAATCTCAAAAGACTTAAAAAAGATGGCAAACTACCATTTAGTAAAGAAACAGTCATAACATTTGATGAAGAACGCCTTCATGAAAAATCGATTGATGCAGAATCAAGTATTAATTATTCGTCTATTGAAAAGATTGGAGAAGGAGATCAAGCTATTTATATTTATTTCAGTGCACTCCAAGCTTTTATACTACCTTATAGATCGTTTGAATCTGATGAACAAAGACATGAATTTTTATCATTTTTAAAATCAAAGTGTCAGAAAGCTTTGTAATCTAACAAGTTTTGAAAAGAGGCGTAGAAATGCTACGTAAAGTATTTACTATCACGATAACCATCATCTTTTTAAGTTTGCTTGCAGCATGTAAGTATGATCTTCCACCTGATTCAAAGAAAAAACCGCATACCTATGAAGAAGCATTAAATTACATCAAGACATATCTAGATAGGGATGATATTATATTGAGTGAAGAAACTGAAACTGGTGAAACATTATATGGTTATCATTATGTTCGTTATACAGCTTTAGTTGATGATATATCTTTTATTGTTTCAAGTCAGGAAGACTGCCACTATGATTCAACGATTGGAGAGTTTTGCAAAACACGTTATAACCTCTACAATAACTACAATGAAGAAAAGTTAAAGTCATTGATTAGTGAAGACCCCTTTGATCATTTTGAACTGATCCCTAGAACTGATCCTTATCTACATATCTATAATATTGCCTATTTTGACTATCTGCTCATCATACATAATGAAGAAGAACTGATTGAAGCATTTAACCAAGCAAAAGCGATGTATGAGAACATCATTATCTCATATCCGAATCCGAGATATTGTGTCATTATGGAAGTAGAGAATTCAGATAGACCTTTATATATGTGTGCATATCAAAGAGATGATAAAGATGAAAGTTTTGGATTTAACGACGTAACAAGAGAAGAATTACTTGTAGAGTATGTAAAGTTTTATACTGTATCATCATAAATGCCTTAGTCAACCACACGTTGTCTAAGGTTTCTTTTGTATAGAATGAACAAATGCTATAATTGAGATGGTGATCACATGAGACAAATAGGTGCTATTATTAAAGATAATCGTATTAAAAAGAAAATGACACAACAAGCATTAGCCAATCATTTATCCGTTACAAAACAAGCGGTTAGCAAATGGGAAAATGATCGTGGATTACCCGATATTACAATCATAGAACCACTTGCTCTTTGTTTGGACATTCCCATTGACTTACTTATCGGAACAACAAAGCATAAGAAAAAAGTGAACTTGATGTTATTGCTCACGTATCTTTTGGTTATATGTCTTTCGATTTATCTATCACTATACCTCATTAAAGAAGTTAAAATGATTCAGTATGTCCATGGTGTTGAAGAAAAAATCGGGTTTGATCTACCACGTGCCGAAAGTTATCAAGTGTTTGATTTTAACCATTTGATCATTTATGGAAACCAAATCAGTATAACACAGATGAGCTATGTTATATTTAAGGATAATGATCAATCTAAAGCATTTGAAGAGCATTTGATGTCACACATCTATTTTCAGGAAATTGATTTAGATCATGATTTCTCATTTGTACCTAATGATATCAGTTCATACCTTAAACAAGGTGATTATTATATGGTTAAAGAAGAAAATGACTACTACATATTGTTTATCTATCAGATGAATCATCATCGTTTATTGATATTTGAATATGTACAATAAAGCCAACTATTTAATATAAGTCAAGAGATAAGAAATAAATAGTAGTAATGGTATTAAGGCATGGTAAAAAGAATGCCTGATGACACATCAAGATCTTTGAAATTTAAATATGTTAATGAGTATTCAATGAATAAGTCGTGTTGTTCTTTAGAATCGAACGAATGACCCGCAGAAGTTTTTTCGTAACATGACCGATGATGACTCGGTGGCGTTTACCCTCAGACTTCTTTTTGAGATAGTAAGCTTTGAAAACGGGATCAAATTTAACTGCTGCCTGTGCAGCCTGATAAACCGCCCATCTTAAAATAGAGGACCCACGTTTTGAAATCTTATAGTTACCTTCAAAATTACCGGACTGATAAACGGAAGGGTCTAAGCCGGCATAAGCAAGAAGTTGATCATCGGTTTTAAAGCGATGGATATCGCCAATCTCAGCGAGTATGATCGCACCCGTTGTATAACCAACACCGGGAGCCGATAGCAAAGTTGTCTTTGAATCGTCGACATGATGAACGATTTCACGTTCGATATCATGAACTTGATGATCGATCATAAGGATTCTTTCAATGGTCTGTTTAATCGAAAAAGAAAGAGCAGAACTATCCATACCAATCGAGGATGAATGAAGTTCTTTAAGCATTTGAGCTTCTTTTAAACCGTGATGCCCCTTGGATGATTTTCTAATCAATTCCTTGAGCGTTTCCAATCTAACGCGCTTAAATTCCGATAAAGAAGCATGACGACTTAACACCTCCATGGAGGCTTTAGAATTGATTTTCTTGAAGATCTTATAGTATTCAGGAAAAGCCTGAATCACATAAGCGTGAAGTAAGTTCATGTCTTTATTGATTTGAGTTTTCAGAGATTTTCTCTGTCTTACGAGTGTTTTGAGTTCATCAATGTGATAAG
>ERZ795053.4172-NODE-4172-length-15827-cov-8.367043_pt1 | contig 15827 bp, 9 predicted proteins | sample MGYA00375137_ERZ795053 | MGnify/ENA primary metagenome ERZ795053 (study PRJEB30182, sample SAMN05720284) | activated sludge metagenome | isolation source: Anaerobic digester | place: Hong Kong | collected 2014-12-17 ...
GGATATGCCGGAATGTTCCTAAATTCGGGCATGCGTGAACGAACGGCCACCCCTCTCAAAGTTGTCTGGCTCCTGGTTATCCTTGGCAGCACGCTGCGAATTTCAGCACAAAGCGAAATTGGCTCCTGGCAACGATTCTGGACGCCGGCAGATTCCTTTCATCAAGCACGGTTTTGGGTCGCTGCCGGCACCGGCACATCGCTTTATGCCGTAACGATGGTGGGACTGAATGAAGTCTGGTACAAAACGTATCCCCGCAGCAAATTTCACCTGCATAACGACTGGGGCGAATGGAGAATGATGGACAAACTGGGCCATGCATTTACGACGTATACTGAAAGCCGGTTGTTATCCCAGGGTTCCCGCTGGACGGGAATGAATGAGAACGCTTCCCGATGGTTAGGTGCCGGCGTGGCACTGGGGCTGCAATCAAGCATCGAGTGGCTCGACGGGCATTCCAGCCAGTGGGGTTTTTCCTGGCCGGATATGGCTTTCAATGGCCTCGGTGCAATCACTTATCTTGCCCAGGATCGGTTTTGGCATGAACAACGAGTCCTCCTGAAGATCTCCAATTGGCAACCATCCTACCCCTCACAGCCGATGGAGCAATTAGCGGGGAATTCATTGGATCAGCGGGCGGTTGACCTCTTTGGCTCAGGCTGGGGAGAACGCTATCTGAAAGATTATAACGCGCAAACCGTGTGGCTGTCTGTCAGTCCGCATGCTTTTCTTAAAAAATCCAGTTGGCCAGCCTGGTTAAATATAGCTTTCGGATACAGTGGTGAAAACATGTACGGAGGCTACGCCAATAGTTGGATATTGCCCACCGGCCAGGCTGTCCAACTCGATGAATTACGGTACCCCAGGTACAGTCAGTACGTGCTTTCCATGGATATTGACTTTACCCGAATACCCACCAGGAGTCCATTTTTAAAGGCAGTTTTTGAAGCGCTAAATGCTTTTAAAGTTCCGTTTCCCGGACTTGAATACAATTCTTTGGGTCAATTTAAATTGGGGTGGCTCTACTGAAGACCTCCGCTTTTCCAATGGCAAGAAAGATTCAAAATGGCGCAAGTTACCTGATTTGTTAGCAGGGATTGTCTATTTTAGGGCCGAATAAAAATCTCAATACATGTCATCCAGCAATCCTCAAATAACTCCTAAGGAAGCAATCGATTCTATTGTAAAGCATAATGAAATGGTCTGGAATGCTTCCGCGGCAACCTTGATCGAAGAAGCATTGTTGAACCGGGAAGGCGATTTGGCCGATAATGGATCCCTGACCGTAGAGACGGGAATATTTACCGGCCGGAGCCCGCAGGACCGGTATTTGGTCAAAGACGACATAACCGCGGATAAAGTTCATTGGGGAGCGCATAATCAGGCTACTACCCCAGAGGTTTTCTACCGGTTGCTGGCTAAGATGAAGGATTACCTGAAGGGTAAAAAATTGTATGCCCGGGATGCCTACGCATGTGCAGATAAAACCTACCGGATGAAGCTGCGGGTTATTAATACCCTGGCCTGGCATAATTTATTTGCATACAATATGTTTTTGCGCCCTTCCCCGCATAAACTATCCGATTTCAAAGCGGATTTCACCATCCTTTGTGTACCGGAATTCACCGCGGACCCGGAGAATGATGGCACCAGGTCTTCCAATTTTGTGATCGTCAACTTTACCGAGAAAATGGTGATCATTGGAGGAACTGCCTATGCCGGTGAAATGAAAAAGTCCATATTTTCCGTGCTCAACTTCCTCTTGCCCACCGAGAAGGATGTATTCCCGATGCACTGCTCGGCAAATGTTGGCCCGGATCACGATACCGCCCTGTTTTTCGGACTTTCCGGAACCGGAAAAACTACTTTATCCGCGGATCCTCACCGCTACCTCATCGGAGACGACGAACATGGCTGGTCCGAACACTCGGTATTTAATTTTGAAGGTGGCTGCTATGCCAAAGTCATTAATCTGGATGAAGAAAAAGAACCGGACATCTATCGAGCTATCCGGTTTGGAGCTATTGTCGAGAATACGCGCTTTTTTACCGGGACCCGCAACATTGATTATACGGACAGCAGTGTAACCGAAAATACCAGGACTTCCTATCCCATTCATTTTATCCAAAATCACCTCGAACCGGCCGTTGGCGGGACCCCGCATCACGTCTTTTTCCTGACTTGTGATGCCTACGGGGTGTTACCTCCGATAACGCGCTTGGATAAGGCGCAGGCGATGTACCATTTCCTGGCCGGATACACGGCCAAGGTTGCCGGTACCGAAGCCGGTGTAAAAGAACCACAAGCCACTTTCTCCACCTGTTACGGCGCACCTTTCATGCCGTTGCCCCCATCAACTTATGCACGCATGCTGGGCGAACGTATGGAGAAACACAATGTCCAGGTCTGGCTGATCAACACCGGATGGACTGGCGGCCCTTACGGAGTAGGCAAACGCATTGATATCCGGTATACGCGAGCAATGATCCATGCCGTTTTGGCCAATAAAATGGATAAAGTTGGTTACCGGCAGCATTCGATCTTCAAGATTTCAATACCTATGCACTGCCCCGGCGTGCCTTCCTCCGTGTTAAGTCCACGTGAAACTTGGAAAAATGACCGGGCTTATTATGCACAGGCTAATAAACTGGCCATGAAATTCATCGCAAACGATGAGAAAATGCAGTGGAAACTGGGTTCGGACATTCTGGTCGGCCAACCGGTCCCCAATAACAGCTATGAGGTGATTTATCCTTAACCGGAAAAATTCAGACTATGAATAAACGCGCTGGATATCTGGGAATCATTGCCTGCATCTTCTTTAACTTGTCCCTGACCGCACAGCAACGCGTAGTCCATGGTACTGTTTTCAATGATGCGAACGGTAATGGCAAACAGGATGCTCAGGAAGCTGGAATAAGCAATGTGGTGGTGTCGGATCAGAACCAGGTAACGCTGACCGATGCGAATGGTTCTTATTCCCTGACCAGCGATTTCCCCTACCAGACCATTCAGATTGTGCTGCCGAATGGCTATTTGGGTCAATTCTGGCATCCGCTTGAAAACCAGGTCAATTTTCCACTTAAGGCGACAGGATCACAAGACCATTTCGTGTTTGTCCACGCATCCGACTGTCATGTCGACTCGCTAAATCTTCCCAGAATGGCTCGATTTCGAACTTTACTGGACTCAATCCAACCAGCATTTGTTCTGATGAGCGGAGACCTGGTCCGGGACGCGCTGCGGGTGCCTGAGCAAGTGGCCAGAGGATATTTTGAACTTTATAAAGAACAGATCGGCCTTATCTCTTGTCCTGTCTTTAGCGGGGTAGGCAATCACGAATTATTTGGTATAGAACGCGATAAATCCCTGGTCAGCTCAGATCATCCCTTGTATGGTAAAAACATGTACCGGTACTATCTCGGACCGGACTATTATGCGTTTAACTTCGGGGGTATTCATTTTGTCAGCGTTGATGCCATGGAATATCAAAACCTCTACTATTATGGTGGAATAGACACCCTGCAACTCTCCTGGTTAAACAGAGAATTAGCAGCAACGGAAGGCAACCCTCCGGTCATCACCTTCAACCACATACCGCTTGTTTCGCCAGGGTTCAGCTTCCAGGCTTATGATGAAGACGATTATTATGGTCCCTCCTTGTTAAGGGTGGACGGCCGGTTAAGACATCGTCATATCGTGGCCGATTACGATGCATTAAGACATGTGATCGGAGCACAGCCTTATCCTCTGGCACTGTCAGGACATTATCATGCAGCACAATCAGCTTCCTATGAACTTTCGGGAACGCAATTCCGTCAAACTTCAGCACTTACCCGTCCAGATCGTTTTACCTTTCACGGGTTTGAAATCAGATCCGGCTTCACCGTTTACGAAGTCATGAAAGGTGAAATAATCCGAAGCACTTTTGTTCCATTGAATTTACCGGACACTCCAAAATAAAGCTTAAGCGGACTGTTGAATAAAGTCTCATCCAGGCTCGTAGTGAGCCATCCGGAAAATAGTGCAAACCAAATACTTTCCTTACTTTCATTTTGTTGATTCATTGTATGACCCGTCGGTAATCAATCAGGTAATGCCGACCCAAATACCAGGTATGCTTCTTTGTAAATATCGACTACTGCCTATATTGGCTTTATTTTATCTTGTAGCTTGCCAAGCGCCCTCTTCAACGGAAATTGCCAATGACCCACACTCCATCGAACGGGGGAAATATTATTATGACCTGTACTGTTCGTCCTGTCACAGTCTGAACAACCAGAGTATTGGCCCGGCGCTGGCCGGAATAACCGAATTGGAAGATCCGGATTGGCTGAGATCGTTCATCAGGAATGCACCAGAAATGATCGATGGTGGCGACAAAAGAGCGAAAGCGTTGTTGGCAACTTACCGCCAGTACATGCCTGCCTTCCCTATGCTCCAGGATTCCAACATCGATTGTATTCTGGCCTATTTGCATGCCCAACCGGCATCTGCGGTAGCCAGCGCTGACACACTGACCGGACTCGAAGATCCTATTCCCGATAGCATAGCTCTATCGGATCATGTGGTCGATTTACAATTACTTACCCAGATTCCTGCATCCGGAGAATTTCCTTTGATGACACGGATCACAAAAATGGATTGTGCAGCAAATACAGGCCGTTTATTTATGCTGGATCTGCGCGGCAAATTGTATGAGATGACCAATGGAACCAATACGGTTTACTTGGACATGGCCACTCATTTTCCGAATTACATCGATGTGCCAGGCTTGGCAACCGGATTTGGCAGCTTTGCTTTCCATCCGGAATTTGAAAATAATGGATTGTTATACACCACCCACACCGAGCAACCAGGATCCGCGCCGGCGGACTTTGCATTATGGGATTCCATCCCGGTAAAACTGCAATGGGTCGTCGATGAATGGAAGGTAAATGGTCCAACTGAAAAGACATTGACCGGTAGCCACCGGGAATTGATGCGGATCGAGATGGTCACCCAGATCCATGGTGTACAGGACCTGGAGTTTAACCCCAATGCCCAGCCCGGGGATCCGGATTACGGCATGTTGTACATCGGTGTCGGCGATGGGGGCAGTGTGGAGAACGGATTTCCGGAAGTATCGATAAATGGAGCAAAAAAAATATGGAGTTCCATCCTGCGCATTGATCCTGCTGGAAATAACAGTAAAAATGGCCAGTATGCCATTCCTCCTGACAACCCTTGGGCGGCAGATAATGATCCGGAAACACTCGGTGAGATCTATGCACGCGGGTTTCGCAATCCCCACCGGCTCACCTGGTCTCCTGACGGTAATATGGTGGCGTCCTGCATTGGTCACCATATGATTGAAGAAGTCAACCTGATTGAGCCGGGAAAAGACTATGGATGGCCCGAACGGGAAGGGACCTTTAAGATGCGCTATTCCGAAACGATGGCCACCATATTCCCGCTTGATCCGGCAGACACCCTGGTCAATTTTACCTATCCGATTGCCCAATTTGATCACGGTGAAGGGAATGCTATCAGTGGTGGATACTTCAGTCCCGTCAATAGTAAGGTTTTGCCAGGCACGTATTTCTTTGGTGACATTGTCAACGGCCGATTATTCTACATCAACCAAAAAGACATCAAACAAGGGTATCCCGCTCCTGTCCATGAGTGGCGAATAGCCATCGACGGAGTCCCAACAACCTTGCTGGAGCTTTCTGGATCCAACCGTGCAGACCTCCGTTTTGGCAAAGATTGTGACGGCAATTTTTATCTATTCACCAAAGTGACCGGAAAAGTTTACCGGATGACCGGAGAAATGCCGCTTTAATCCGGAAGCTAATCCGGTTAAAAGAATAGAGCGTTCGCAAATAAATGATTGCCTTGTTCCCAAAAACCGCGGAAGAGCGGATTGTCCACCAGGTATACAACCTTCCCGCGACCTATGGATTTTTCTCCGAACACCAGGCTACCCTTTAACTGGGGCAAGAGACGGTGACCCACAAAACCGGTATAAAACACATCGTCGCTAAGCTTTCCGGGGCTCCATCCACCCGCCACCGGCTCATACAGCGTGGTGCCCGTCTTGAGGCTGAAGTAGGGGTTCGTCAAACCGAAACTTAATGGGTGGGTGGCATCCAGGTCAACCCGGAATACAGCGCCGGGAAGGTCCTCACTGATGGCGTCACGCATGCGCTCCCCGTAGGCAACATCGGAGTCCTTGTTATCCTCACCTGTTTTTGTTTTAAGGCCCAGGTCGTCATCGCCGTTCAACGCCCTTACACCGGACCCGATGGCGATGATGCGTCCACCGCTTCTTAGCCAGGATTTGATCGACTCCTTGTTCTTGATGTCGTAAAACCCTTCCGGCAGAATCAATGTATTGTAGTTGCTCAAATCCGTCCGGCTCAAAGCATCCACCCGGATGACTGACAAAGGATAATGCAATACCTGCTCAAAATAGTACCAAACCTGGCCAAAGGAATTCGAACTGGTCCCTTCGTCCCCAAGCAGGGCGACTTTAGGCAGATTGATCAGGTCCATCTTCCCAGAGCCAAAATCCGGTCCTTTGTCGGAATATCCGCCGTCAACACGCACAAATGCAACAGGAGCAGTTTCCTGGGCTTCTAAGACAAAGTCATGCAGGTCGGTGCCCAGTCTGCGGTTGTCACCGCGCAGGACCAGGACTGTGCCGGCCGGGTAGTCACGCCCTTCGATGCGGAAGCCTTCGCTGGCCACCCGGGTCTGAACACCATTTTGCTGTAAATGAGCCAGGGCGATGGCACTCGACGTAGAATTCCAGGGCAACAAATAGGCATAGGCCAGGTCGCTTCCCAATGCCTTAGCAGACATCGGAGGCATCCAGCCGGTAGGATCGATATCGATTTTTTCGGTTAAGCCATAAGCATCTACCCCAAAAGCATAGGGTATGCACCAGGAGGTAATATCGTAGGTGACCGAATCCACCAGATGAGGGTTCGGCTCGAAGAGGATACTCAGAAAATTGGAGAATGGCTGGTAGGCAGAAATCAGCAGGTCGCCCGGATCGACGGATGCATTGGTCATCGTGGTATCCTGGAACCGGATGGCCTTAGCACGCCGGCTATTCGATGCTTTACCATACTGGATATTGTTGCGGTCGAGCAGCTGGGTCAGGCGAGCAATTTTATCTGCATTTCCTTTGACCAGGTAACCCATGTAACGCGAGACCGGCTGGTTGCGGCTTTGGTAGTAGTCAGCAAATGCCGCCGTAAGCTCTGCCGCATGGCCGGCCCCTACTTCCACGGTTGACAGGGCGGTGGTCGTGTGGTGCGCGATCCGGTCGTATAAGGTCAGCGTGTCCCCGGTGGGCAATAACACACCCCGGCTACCGGCGCCCCCTCCACCTTCTTCATAGGTCATCCCAATAGCGCCATGGTAAATCGGATAGGTATCCCCGTAACTGGGATAGAGCAGGTCAAATACTTCTTTGGTAAAGAACAACCAGCCATGTTCGGCAAAATGGCGGGCATGATTTCGTCCGATGACATCCTGAAACTGGCGCTGAAAGGGTGTGATCAGTTCGTGGTATGGCTGGGCGGCAGGAGCGAAATAATAGGGAGAGGTATAACCCATTTCATGAAAATCGGCATGAATATGGGGCAGCCAGCGATTGTATTGCGCAATGCGTTGCCTCGACTCCACCTGGGTCTGCCAGGCCCAGTCGCGGTTCAGGTCAAAGAGGTAATGATTGGTACGCCCTCCGGGCCAGGGCTCGCGGTGTTCCCAGGACTGGATATCGGTATTCATTTGGGTTGCTGCGGTCCGGCGGTTCCATTCGGTATACCGTGAATAGCCGTCCGGGTTGATGCTGGGGTCCAGGATGACCACGGTGTGCTTCAGCCATTCATCGGCTTTGCCCCCGGTATGCGCTAACGCATACAACACTGGCATGGAGGACTCCGAGCCCGACGCTTCATTGCCATGGACGCTAAAACTGAGCCAGACGATGGCGATGCCGTCATCCACCGGTTTGCCCGGTTCCAAACCGGCACGACGCAGGTTGTTCAACCGGATCTCCTCCAGGCGGGCCAGATTCTCCGGCGTGGATACAAATGCCAGCTCCAGGGGACGCTCTTCATTGGTACGTCCGTATTCCATCAACTGGACGCGGTCGGAGTTCGCTGCCACATATTGAAAATAATCGACGACCATATGATGCGGCGTAAATTTATCCCCCACGGCATGGGGCAAAAAAGCATCCGGCGTCATTAATTCCTGAGCTGAAGCAGGTCTCAGGAATCCGACGGCTAGCAATAGCAGTAACCAATTTTTCATTTCAATCATTTAATAGATGGATTCAACAATGCGTTTGGTCGTATCTGACTCACCCATGGTATAATAATGCAGGCACGGAACTCCGGCGGCTTTGAGCTCTTTTGATTGCTGGATGCACCACTCAATGCCAACTTCGCGAACAGCCTTACTGGTAGTTGCCTTGTTCAATTCATTGATCAACGTATCAGGAAGTTCGATATGGAAAATCCGGGGCAATGAACTGATCTGATTGGTCTTGGTGATGGGTTTTAACCCAGGCACGATCGGCACCTTAATATCCATTTGGCGGCATTTCTCGACGAAGTCGAAATATTTGCGGTTATCAAAAAACATCTGAGTGACAATGTAATCGGCGCCAGCATCCACTTTCATTTTCAGATAACGCAAGTCCTCTTTATTGTTGGGCGATTCAAAATGCTTTTCCGGATAGCCGGCGACCCCGACGCAGAAGTTGGTCTTTTCACCATCTTCGATGGAGGCATCCAGATAGACTCCTTTGTTCATGTTCTTGATCTGCCGCACCAGCTCCAGCGCATAATGATGGCCTCCTTCCTCGGCGATGAATTGTCCGTCAAATTTGCGGGCATCGCCACGGATAGCCAGCACATTGTTGATATTAAGGAAATTGAGGTCGATCAGTGCATTCTCCGTGTCTTCGCGGGTGAAGCCACCGCAGATCAGGTGGGGCACGGCGTCCACGCCATAGCGATGCATGAGGGCGGCGCAAATGCCTACCGTGCCGGGACGCTTGCGGATGGCTACCTTCTCGTAATAACCACTGTCTTTTTTCTGGTAGATAAACTCTTCCCGGTGGTAGGTCACATCAATAAACGGAGGTTTGAACTCCATCAGGGGGTCCAGCACGTCAAAGATGGCCTGCATACTGCCTCCCTTTAGCGGTGGCAATATTTCAAATGAAACCAGCGTCTCTCTCTGTGCTTGCGTAAAATAATCCGTGACTTTCATGCCCAGTAACTAATCGGGTGATTAAGGAAGCGCAAGATAGAAAAAGTCTAAGAGTCTCCTGTCCACGAGTAATAGGTTTCAGGCACCTCACTCTATTCCTGGTTGGAAGCAGGTTAGATACTAATACCGATAGCAGCCAGGTCATTGGGAAGGATTTGTCCTGGGTGTAATATCATCCAACACTTGAATTTCCACTAATGGATCGAAACTACTGAAGTGTTATCAGTTATCGTCCTTCTTCTTCTTGAACTTGCCGTCCTTGATGTATTTGATGAAGCGCTGCCAGGCCAGCGGGTCGAAGATGGGTTGGGGGCGGTATTGCCCCGCCGAATAATTCTGGATAGCGATCTGGTTGAAATAAACTTTACTCACTTCACGCCCTGAATGCGGCAGGGTAGCCATCATCAGGTTCATGGTGTACGGTTTTAAATTCTCGATGGCCCGTTCCTGCAGGTCATCATTGACTTGCAATGCTAAAAACTCTACCTTGAAATTTTCCCGGCTGGGGATGGGTAACACCACAATTTCAGGAAGGTTGAGCGTGTCGTGCAACAGATTCAGGTAATAAAAGATGTAATCCTGCTGGATGGTATCCGGTATCGTGTAGCGCACCGATTTGTAACCCAGGAAGGAGAAGTCTACTGTCTCCCCCGGCTGCACCGGCAGGGAGTAAAATCCGACCTCGTTGGTAAAGGTACCCCGGTTGGTTCCAACTATCGCCACATTGACCAGCTCCAGCGGTCTGATGTCTTCACCGTCGTCGGTCACCACAAAGCCACTAAGCTGATGGACCTTGGGTAATAACTTCATCTGGGCTGAAGCCGTACCGGCAACCAAAAGACCTACGATCAAAATATACCAGCGCAACAAGTGATGTATGTTCGATTTCATTCTGGCCGCTAAGTTAATGCCAAATCCGGGATTGTGGGAGCAGCTGCAGCTATCTTTACGATCCACCCCGAATTATATCTATGCTAAGAACGGTTTAATCACCCATTCTATCGATGAACTACCGGCCTTTAACAAAATCTTAGAGATTTATAGATTTGAGATGTGAGATTTAAGATTAAGATTTAAGAATTGAGATTTAAGAATTGAGATTTGAGAAGCGGCTCATACCCCATACCTCATACCTCATACCCCATACCTCGCACCCGACCTACTCCAAAACCTCATTAAGGACATCCAGCATCCGGTCAAAATATTTGAACTTCAACCCTTTGACATATTCGGGTTCAATTTCTGCCACATGACGCTCATTATCCCGGCACATGATGATCTCTTTGAGCCCGGCGCGTTTAGCGGCCAGGACCTTCTCTTTAATGCCGCCGACAGGCAATAATTTTCCCCGGAGGGTAATCTCACCGGTCATAGCAATGAAAGGCTTTATTTTACGTCCGGTCATCAGGGAAGCTAATGCGGAAAGCATGGTTATTCCGGCCGAGGGACCATCCTTCGGGATTGCTCCTTCCGGAATATGTATGTGGATATCACGATCATCAAAGCGCTGTGGATCTATGCCCAGGTCAGCACTGTGCGCTTTTAGATAACTCAATGCGGTCGATGCGGATTCCTTCATGACATCGCCCAGGTTACCCGTCAGGATTAACTTGCCCTTACCGGGAGCAGCGCTGGTCTCGATGAAGAGGATGTCACCCCCTACCCTGGTCCAGGCCAGGCCGATGCAGACACCGGGCACCTGTAATTCCTGGTACTGATCGTTCATGAATTTTACCGGTCCCAGGGCGGCGTGGATTGCGTCCGCCTTCAGTGATTTCTGATACGCTTCATCCATCGCCACCTTTTTAGCCACCCAACGCATGACGGCAGCCAGGGTACGGTCCAGGCTACGCACTCCGCTTTCACGCGTGTAATCCTGGATCAACCGGCCTATGATCCGGTCGCTCAATTTGACGTCGGAAGTTTTCAGGCCGTGTTCCTTGCGTTCTTTCGGGATGAGGTGACGCTTTGCGATTTCAATTTTTTCCTCTGCGGAATACCCGGCAATTTCAATGATCTCCATCCGGTCCAGCAATGCCGGTTGCACCGAGGACAGACTGTTGGCGGTGGCGATGAATAATACTTTTGACAGATCGTATTCCAGCTCCAGGTAATTGTCGTGGAATGTGGCGTTCTGCTCAGGATCCAGGACTTCCAACAATGCAGATGAGGGATCGCCTTTATAGTCGCTGCCCAGTTTGTCGATTTCGTCGAGGATGAATACCGGATTTGAGGTCTTTGCCTTCTTGATGGACTGAATGATCCGGCCGGGCATGGCTCCGATGTAGGTTCTGCGGTGGCCACGGATTTCCGCTTCATCGTGCAATCCGCCGAGTGACATCCGGACAAATTCGCGGTTTAAGGCGCGGGCTATGGACTTACCCAGCGATGTTTTTCCGACTCCGGGAGGGCCTACGAGACAAAGAATCGGTGCCTTCATATCTCCTTTCAACTTCAGAACGGCCAGGTGTTCAAGAATCCGCTCTTTTACTTTATCCAGTCCGAAGTGATCCTGATCCAGGACCTTGCGCACTTTATGCAGATCAAACTGATCCTTGGAATAAGAATTCCAGGGCAGATCAATCAAGGTCTCCACATAGTTCAGCAACACACTGTATTCCGCTACCTGGGGATTCGTCCGCCTTAGACGCAACAATTCCTTATTAAATGCGTCACCCACCTCTTTGGACCATTTCTTTTTCTTGGCGCGCGCTTCCAGCTCGGAAAGTTCTTCTTCCTGGGGATTCTGGCCCAGTTCTTCCTGGATGGTTTTTAATTGCTGATTCAAGAAATAGTCCCGCTGTTGTTTCTCCAAATCATGTCTTACTTTGGATTCGATCTGGTCCCGCAACTCAAGCAACTGCAATTCGCTGTTCATGTATTCTAGAACCAAGCGAGCCAATTCACCCAGGTCATTGATTTCAAGCATGGATTGTTTCTGTTCCATTTTAAGCCCCAGGTTGGAGGCAATGAAGTTGATCAGAAACGTATTATTGGACATGTTCTTGAGCATGATGATCGCCTCCGAGGGAATCTGCGGGGACAGCTCTATGATGCGCTTGGCTTGTTCGTGAATGGATTGGACGAACGCTTTGTATTCCATCTCGTCGGTAGGCTCAATGTAGCTTAACCGGTCCACGGTTCCCGCTAGATAAGGACTTTCACGGACGATGGTACGCAATTGGAATCGCTGTCTGCCCTGTAAAATGGCCGTGCTACTGCCATCCGGCATTTTCAGAATCTTGATGATCCGGGCGATGGTACCGATCTGGTAAAGGTCCTTCGGCGAAGGATCTTCCATCTGTGCATCATGTTGGGTTAGTACGGCAATCCATTTATGGGTCTGATGAGCTTGCTTGATGGCCCGCACCGATTTTTTACGGCCTATATTGATCGGGATGACAACCCCGGGAAACAGTACGGTATTTTTTAAAGCCAGAATGGGCAATTCTTCCGGCAAATCGACGATGGGTGAATCCTGTTCCTCCTCAATGGAAAAAATGGGCATCATATCACCATCTTCCTGCATCACGGTATCACTAAATCCTTCGAATAATTTCGACATGTATATTGGTAATTACTGAATTAACCTACGCAAAGATCAAAGACCATACCATGCCAGCTTTCCTGTCAATCCGGCAAAATTGGCCCTGAGTTTGCCTCATTCACCTGACAGTTCGTCAGCATGCAAGCCATAAAAGGCTCTGGCCATGTCATTCAGATGGAGCGCATCCCGGCGCATCACATCCATCCTGGTCCATAAAATGAAATGATCCGCACCACTTAACGTATCGATCGACAAGGGGGTATCCGGAGGTAGCTCCTCTTGAACAAAATAAAGGTTGTCAATGCTAACTAGGAAGTCTGCAGTTCCGTGGACAAATTCCACCGGACACCGGATGGTTTTCCAACCAGGCACCTGTTGAACCAGTTCATTATAAAGAGGCATAATCTCTTGATTCGATACCCGGAAAGCCGGCGGCAATAGGCTGCGTATAATCGGCCAGTTCAGTGGTCCGTGCCACCATTCCCGAGGCTCCTGTTCGGGATCCACGGATCCTCCTACCAACATCAGTCCCTGGACGAGGTTGGGCTGTAAGATGGCAGCCTCCGCAATGATCGGACCACCGAGTGAATGCCCTATCCAAAGTCGATAAGGTGCAGAAAGATCCGCCACGGTTTTCAGAATGGCCCCGGCTTGCTTTTCCAGCGATCCTTCCGCAGTACCAAAGTCCGAATAACCAAAACCCAGGCGGTCAACGGCTACCATCTGGAAGTGTCTCAACAACGCCGTGTCCTGCATAAAGGGCATAAATGCAGTCAATGAACCTGGCGATCCATGTACCAATACCAGCATTGGCAAAGCGGTATCACCCACCCGGACATAAGCCAGCTTCCCAGGCTCCACGGCCTGAAAATGGGCTTTTTTCCGGGTTTTATCGAAGATACGAGCCTCCATGCGGGCTGGATCATCTCTGAATTTGAGGAACTCCATCTTGCCAATGCCCACACATGCCGCAAAACAAAACAGTAAAATGCCTACCAGTACGTGTCGCTTCTTTACAGCCATATAGAATTCAATCTATCCTGCTAACTTACTGTAATTGCTTCGACTTACAGTAACAATTCCTCAGGACGATTTTGTGAACGAATGGCATCGTTGTGAAATCAATGACAAATTCATCCGGATCCCCGCATGAACTGTAATTTCTTTTGCCCTTTCATGACACGCTTCCTTTACATCACTTTTGAATAATTAGTAAATTTGCGGCTTCATGGCGGAACGCAATAAATTGGTCCTTCGCATCATCCAGTTGATGCATAAATTACCTTCCCGGCAGTTGATGATCGTACTAAGCATCATCATTGGGTTTCTGGTGGGTTTAATCGCCGTGTTCATGAAAAACGCGGTCCGGATACTGGAGCATCTTTTGACCAATGGTTTCGCTGTCAATTATCACAACTACCTCTATTTTATTTATCCGGGAATCGGAATATTAGCTGCTGTCCTGTTTATCCGCTACCTGTTGCGCAGGCCGGTCCGCGACGGGATACCCAATGTGCTTTATGCATTATCCCGGCAAAACGGGATCATTAACGGTCATAACACCTATTCTTCGGTGGTCACCAGCATACTCACGGTAGGATTTGGTGGTTCGGTAGGACTGGAAGGCCCTACTGTTGTAACCGGAGCTGCCTGGGGTTCTAATCTGGGCAAGGTCCTCGGGTTGAATTACAAACAAATTGTTGCTTTGGTTGGAATCAGCGCTTCAGCCTCCTTATCAGCCATTTTTAAAGCACCGATAGCTGCCATTGTATTTGCCCTGGAGATCATCCTGTTTGATATGACGATGACAGCTCTGGTTCCGCTCCTGGTCTCCTCCATCGTTGCCACCTTAACCTCCTACTTTTTCCTGGGGCAAAATGTCCTCTACCCTTTTAAAGTAGTCCATTCCTTTGAGTTAAGCGAAACACCCTATTACCTGTTGCTGGGCATTTTTACCGCGTTAATTTCAGTCTACTTCATCCGTACGTATGTTTATACAGGGAAAATCTTCGAAAAGCTCCAAGGTTGGGTTACCAAATTAATCGTTGGCGCTATCCTGCTCGGGGTATTCATTTTTTTCCTTCCCTCCCTCTACGGAGAAGGTTACGAGTCCGTCAATGAAGGATTAAAAGGCAACATGGAATTCGTTTTTGACAACAGCATCTTTTACGCCTTCAAGGACAACATGCATGTCACGCTTTTATTGCTGCTTAGTGTCGTATTATTTAAGGTGCTGGCCACCTCGCTTACTTTCCGAAGCGGGGGAATCGGAGGCGTTTTCGCCCCTACCCTTTTTATCGGAACCATGACGGGACTTTTATTCGTGAAATTTTTGAATAACTACGGATTAACCCACTTGCCCGAAAGTAATTTTGCTTTGGTGGGAATGGCTGGGTTATTAGCCGGCGTGGTACATGCTCCGCTCACTGCTATCTTCCTCAGCGTGGAGATTACCGGTGGTTATGAACTGATCTTTCCGATTATGCTGGTGGCGACCACGTCCTACGCGCTATCAAAATTATTGTCTCCCCGCTCCATCTACACCATTCAGTTGGCCAGCCGCGGTGATGTATTGACACACCATAAAGATCGCTCCCTCTTAGCCATGATGGCGGTCAGCGATTACATCGAAAAGGATTTTCTGCCGGTGGACATCAATGCCAATTTGGGTGAATTGGTTAAAATCATTGCTCAATCCAACCGAAACATCTATCCGGTGGTCGGTAAAGACAACACTTTTTTTGGAATTATTTCGCTCGATCAGATCCGGCATAACATGTTTAAACCTGAACTGTACGAAACCACCAAGGTGCGCAACCTGATGTTTATGCCCACCAAGATTGTCCAGATGAGCGATGACATGGAAACCGTTGCCACCAAGTTCCAACATTCCGGCAAATACAATCTGGTGGTTCTGGATGGCGATAAATACGTCGGTTTTGTCTCCCGTTCCAATGTGTTCTCAAGTTACCGGGAATTATTGCAGCACATCTCGGATGAGTGA